>Ga0209487_1000179_pt1 | contig 59294 bp, 49 predicted proteins | sample Poulit2012_FD_187524 | JGI IMG/M metagenome (GOLD analysis project Ga0209487, IMG submission 187524) | Agricultural soil microbial communities from Georgia to study Nitrogen management - Poultry litter 2012 (SPAdes) (version 2) | ecosystem: Environmental > Terrestrial > Soil > Agricultural land... | reverse complement strand
CGAAGTCGCCGACGCCTCATCAGGCAACTGAGCTATGCGACCAAGAAAGATCGGGCCAGCAGTTCCTGGGAACCTCACCTTCCAAATAGGTCCACCCAAACTGCTGGCCCTCTTAGTACCCCCACGGGGAATCGAACCCCGGCTTCCGCCGTGAGAGGGCGGCGTCCTAGGCCACTAGACGATGGGGGCATCACGGATTGTCGTACGACCAAACCGTACGCAGCCATGAAGATAGCAATTTCCTCCGATTAATCAAGCCCCCTCAGACTCTCTCTACCCCTCGACCAGAACACCACGGGGATTTTTCCCGCTCAATCAGTTGGAACGAGACTCCCTAAGAGAGGGTAAAACCAGTCCACCACTAGATTTACACCACCCGGACGCCAGACGATGTCGTTAAATGGGTCGCGAAGGAGCGAGGAAGCTTAGCCGAATAGTCGACCAGGGACTCACCAGATCCCAGGGACCACAGACTTCCCAGAGGGTTTTACGATCTCTACAGGGCACGAGAAGCCTCCTCGTCGGGCTCCTCTCTTTGGCCCTAAGCGTACCATCAGCTACCCTTGCGGCACCGATCCAACTGCCAGAGACTACCACGAAGGGAGCTGGACCGACGAGGGAACTCCCACCCCTCGTACCACCAATACCGATAAAGGGGCTCGACACCGGTCCCGCTACTCCCCTCGAGTTCAGTCGGGCCTGGCTCGAGAGGGCCGAAGGTGTACGCCAGCGCCGTGCTGAACTCCTCGAGGTCGGTGAACTAGATGGGGTCGCTCCCGACTCTCTCGTCGAACTCGGGGCAGCCCTCAGCGGGACCCTTCGGATCCCTGTGATCCCGGTCAGATACTCGAATATACCCGAGCCTTTCCCCTATGAACTCCTCGAAGACCGGATCTTCGGATCCACACGGGGAGATACGATGACCCTGGCGTCTTACTGGCATGAGGTCTCGGGTGGACTCCTCGAGATCGAGGGGGAGGTGACTCCCTGGGTAACACTCCGTCGTCCGGGTCGCCACTACCTCCACCGGGATGAGTATGGATGGGCGAGCTTCGGCCGCGCACCCGACCTCGTCAGGGATGCGCTCGATGCCGCATCCGAGCTGATCGACTTCTCCGAGTTCGATAGTGATGGGCCCGATGGGATCCCGAACTCTGGAGACGATGATGGTTTCGTCGACCTGGTAGTCATCCTCTACGCCCTGCCCTGCACCGGTGAGTGGAGAGATGGCGCGATCTGGCCACACCGGGGCGCGATACCTCCCTATACCACGACCGCGAGATCAGCGAATGGCGAGCCAATAAGAGTCTCCGACTACCTGATCCTGCCAGTCCAGGAGCCTGGCACCTGCGAACCACTCCAGATCGGGCTCCTCGCCCACGAGACAGGACACGCCCTCGGACTGCCCGACCTCTATGAGTACGATGGGCCAACGGGCGGTGCGGGGCCTTGGGATCTGATGGCCAATGGAACCCACAATGCTCTCCACTCACCTGCGCACCCGAGTGCTTGGTCGAAAGAACAACTCGGCTGGGTCCAGGTAGATTGGATCGAGCCGGGAACCGATACGGTCGAGATCCCTCCCGTAGCCGAAGCACATAGGATCTTCCGCTACGATCTCCCTACCGAGCCTGGCCAGTACATCCTCCTCGAGAACCGACAGAAGATCGGCTCCGACTCCTCTCTACCCGCCACCGGACTCGTCGCCTGGAGGATCGATCCCGAGCGCGCGGCTCTGGGGAGCTGGAATGGGATCGGACGCTATCTCGGTGTCGAATTGATCGCCGAGGGTGGGGCGACCTCCTTTCCTGGCCCGAAGAGACGCGATCATATCGATTTCGAGCCGGAGGACCATCTCTCACTCCGTGAGATAATGGAAAACCAAGATGGATCGATCACCGCCGAAATCCGAGCGGGATACTCGAGCCCAACCCTCGTCGTCGATGATCCGATACACCTCATGACGGCACTCGACGATGAGGAGCCCAGATCATACGCCGCACTCGTCAGGACCAAGGGGGGCGCGCCAGTCGAATGGAGGGCCGAGACGACGGCTCGCTGGGCACGGCTCGAGAGGCATGGTGACCTCCTCCTCGTGACCGCTGATCCGGCGGGGCTCGAGGCGGGGTTCTATACGGATACAGTGTACCTCTACCCGGAGCCCCTACCCGTACCACCCGACCTCGACGCGAATGGGACGACGGCCGAGCCGGAAGAGAATGGTGACGATGACTTCGACGAGATCGAGCCACTCGGTTCTGTAGCAATACACCTCGAGATCGCTGACCCGAAGACCGAGAGGGTCCTCGGGACCGACCTCCCCTGGGGATGGGGACTCGCCGTCCACGATGGCCGTGTCCTCCACGCATCCTTCGGCAGAGATGCCCTCAGCCTCCGTCCACGGCCACGCCTCCTGCGCTTGCCTGGAAGGACACGTAAGGTCGAGACCCTCGCCAAGATCGGAGAGACCGAGGCGCTATACGCGCCTCTAACCGGGCCCTACGGGGAAACCTACCTCATCGGCGCCACGAATGGGGCTAACCGGATCTACCAGATCGATCCGACCGGACGGATCAGAGTCCTCGCCGAACTACCGGGGACCGAGCCAGCATACGGTCTCACACGCCTCGAGGATGGAAGGCTCCTAGTCGCCGACTGGATCGGCAAGATCTACCAGGTCACCCCAGATGGGCAGGTCGCACCATGGGTCGATCTCGGGAGGAGAGTCTATCAGATCACGATCGCCGGGACGACTCTCTATGCGGCCGATGCCTCTGGCGATCTCATTGCTTACGATACCGAGAGTGGTGAGCTCGAGCTGATTCCCACCGGGTTCGGACGGGGTCGACTCGTCGCCCTGACGAGTACCTCGGCCGGCGAGATCTTGATCGCTGAACGGGGTGGGAGGGGACGCATCCTCCTCATCAAACGCGATAGGGATCTGACCGAGGTGGCTAGGATCAGAGGGGGAGAGTTCTACGGCCTCACAGCCGACGATGATTTCCTCTACACCCTAGACCTTGGCCACCGCCAGATCCTCCGAATGCCACTCGAAGGGCTGACCATGGGGGAGTTCAATGGGAGGAGAGAGGATGAGGGGTGAGCGCTCCCCCAGCCGTAATCTTTTTCCCAGGCTCATATGACTCCAGGACGAGGTCGAGGGACCTGAGGATCGGGACCCTCGACTTCATCTGTACGAGGATCCTCTGGTCATCATCTGTGAAGTAGACCTCAGCTCTCCCACCATCCCCGAAGAGACCACTCGTCTTGATGATTGGCTGGACCACGATCGTATCGAAGGTCCCAATCGGCAACTCGACCTTCTCTCGCCGTAAGACTTTCAGGATTACGGGGTTGCCATCTTCCTTGAAATAGCGGGGAAAGGTGTAGGTCTCACCGACCTCGAGGGGTAGGGTCCGAGCGAAATAGAGGAAGGAGACATCGTCGAGGGGGAACTCGGTCGGTAGCTCGCCCTCATCACCCGAGATCACCTGTTCCCAGCGATGCTCCTCTGGGTAGAACTCATAGATCCGGTGCCGCTTGTAACGGCCCTCATGCTGGTCCTGTTCGAAACGACGAGAGACGAGATCCTCGATATCTAGCCACGACTCTAGACGGGTATCGACCTTGAAGAATGGGATCCCGCCCCTGATCGTCAACCGGAGATTGTAGGTCGGGTGACCACGCACGTCGACGAGGTCGACAACCTCCATCGTCCCAGCCCCCACACCCCCAAACAACCCGACCCGTACACGATAGGTCGCACGCTCACCAGGCCCAAAGGGGACGGAGGCTGGACTTACTTCCTCACCGAGAGGAAGGGGGGTGCCTACTACTCCCTGAGCTAGAGAAGGAGGGACCCAACTGAGGAGAGCTACCCCCAATACACCTATAGGTCGAAGGGCTAGGCGAGACATCGATCCTGGACCTTTCTCTAGAGTCATTCACTGCGTCGAGCTATCCCCCGACGCGCCTGACTCTGATCTACCCGAAGAGCGCCCGCCTGTTCGCCGGCCACCCCGACGAGGGCCCCGGCGCCGCCTACGCTGACCATGATTCGAGCCCTCTCCACCGCGCGCCTCACCACGTGGACGGCTCTGACGGCGCCTGCCCTGCGAACGACGACGACGAGGTCGACCACTACGTCCGCCCCGACCGCCCCGTGACCGCGAACGAGAACGGGTGCTCGTGCCAGGGAGGATCGTACCACCACCGGTACCTACTATCTCCCACCCATTCTCCTGCGCATCGAAGGAGCCCTCCCCATCCCCACCCTCCTCTGCACCAGAGACCGGACCACGACGGAGCATCGTCACTATTCCTCGGATCGTCTCCCAGGGACGGAACCTGCTCTCCCTCAGTCGACGATCATAACGAATCGAAACTGGGGCCTCAGCAACACGGCGAGCATAGGGGATCACCGCCCGCAACAACTCGACATTCGCCGCCCAACCCTGACCATGGAAGATAGGACGACCATTCCTCTCCTCTAGGAGGCGCCTGATAGTGACCACACGGTAGGCCCTGAACCCGGAAAGGGGATCAGTGATCTCTTCGGGCCAACGACCGCGGCGAACGAGATGACTCATCAGACGATGTGTCCAACGGACCGCGCGCGGAGCATCGGTATCCCTCAGAGTCAAGGCGCCTGTCACTATATCAGCACCACCTTCTATCCGACGGACGAGGGTTGGAATCTCCTCAGGCTCCTCTGTAAAATCCGCCTGTAAGGTGATGATGATATCACGACGAGGATAGTCAGAACGACGGACGACCTCCCGCAACAACATCTCCGTAGAAGCCGCATAGCCATGACGCGTCTCGTTACGGAAGACCGTCAGAGGTAAGACACGGGTGTAAGGGGCTAGAACCTCTTGTGTCGCATCGGTCGAACCATCATCCGCTACCAGAACACGGTAGTCTCGCGGGAACTCCGACATGACCTGCCTGATCTTCCAGAGCAGGACACCGACGGTGCGAGACTCATTATAAGTCGGTACACAGATATAGATCAAATCAGTTCGTGTATCTCAGGTAACCAACAATCCGGCTATCACTATAGCCCACCAATTATACCGAAGGCACAGAGGCCCGTTCCTCGGGGGGAGGTGTCTTCCAACGACGATGATGCCAGAGGTACTGACCGGGCGCGACCCGTATACCCAACTCGAGACGCGCGGTAAAGGCCTCGGTCATCCTATGGACGACGTCGTCTAGATCACCCTCACGATCGACGACGACCTCCTCGATCCGGCCACGGTACCCGCCACCCTCCATCCTCAGCATCCGCGCAACGAAGAGGGGCGCTCCCGCACGTAGGGCAAGGAGGGCCGGACCACGGTGGGTAGAGGCGAGACGGCCGAAGAAGGGGACGAAGGTGCCTGCACCCTTCGCATCCTGGTCCGCCACGAAGGCGACGACTCGGCCCGCACGGAGCGACCTCAAACCCTGAGTCACCGCCCGACGACGTGTGATCACACGCATACCGAGACGTTCCCGGGTATCGACCACCAACCGGTCGAAGAGGGGGTTCGACTGCCTCTGTGCCACGACATCGATCGGCAATCCCCGCACGGCAAGTGCCGCGCCACCGATCTCCCAATTCCCCAGATGACCCGTCACTAGAACAACACCCCGACCAGCCTCGACCGCGGCCACGAAGGCCTCTAGTCCATCCAATTCAGTCCGTTCTATGAGCTCGTCAGGCGAGAGCGAGGCTAGACGGAGCATCGCTAGACCCTCCCGGCCGAGGTGCGCGTATGAGGCCGCAGCTGTCGCGCGGATCCAACCCTCATCCCTCTCCGGGAATGAGCCGCGTAACTGCTCCTCGACCACGCGCCGCCGTATCCCAACAAATCGGTAGACGAACCTACCGAGTCCACCCCCGAGCCGGGCAGCACCATCATCACTCAGGAAAGCGCTCACCGCGATGACTGCCCGGAGGAGAAGGTATTCCAGTCGATGCACCAACCTCGACGCTGCCACACTACTCATGAGGCTCCGGCAAACTGTAGATCATGTAGACGACGGTAGACACCCGCTCTCCTCAGGAGCTCCTCATGCCGCCCGCGTTCGACGATCCTCCCCTCACGGAGCACGAGGATCTGGTCGGCATCCCTGATCGTCGATAGACGGTGCGCGATCACGAAAACCGTCCGACCGGCCAAGAGCTCCTCAGTCGCAGCCTGGACGAGTTGCTCCGACTCACTGTCCAATGCACTCGTCGCCTCATCGAGGATCAGGATCGCAGGATCACGTAACATAGCGCGCGCTATCGCGATACGTTGACGTTGACCACCAGAGAGCCTGGTCCCCCGCTCACCGAGAATCGTATCATACCCATCGGGTAATGACTCGATGAATTCATGAGCATGCGCCGCACGGGCAGCCGCCTCGATCTCTTCAGCAGTCACGCCCTCGAGGCCATACGCGATATTTGCACGGACCGTGTCATGGAAGAGAACCGTCTCCTGGCTCACGATCCCGAGACGGGACCGCAATGAATGGAGCCGATAATCACGGAGATCTACCCCGTCGATCATGATCCGACCCCCAGTCGGCTCATAGAAACGACCGACGAGGTCGACGAGGGTGCTCTTCCCCGCCCCACTCGGACCAACGAGCGCGATGACCTCACCTGCACTCACCTCGAAATCAATGCCACGAAGGACTGGCTCGCCTGCCACATACTCGAAGTCGACTCCTTCGAACCTGATCGACTCCCGCACACTCTCGAACTCGAGGGCACCTGGCCGGTCACCGATCTCGATCGGGGCATCGAGGAACTCGAAGACTCGCTCCGCACCGACCAGACCTGGCTGGACGAGGGAGGGGAAACGTGAAAGCCACTTCGCCGGACGGTAGAGCTTCAGACTCAAACCCAGAAAGGCGATGAAGGCGGTAGCATCGATACTCTGCTCGACCAGCACGAGCCTGCTACCATACCAGAGGAGGAGGACCGTACCAAGGGCACTCATCATCTCCGAGAGGGGGCTCACCGTCAGACGAAGTCGTTCAGCGCGCACGAATGACTTGAAGAAGCGATGCGTCAGATCACGGAACCGGCTCCTCTCGAAGTCCTCGGCTGCTGCAGCCTTGACCAGCCTGATCCCACTAACCGTCTCCTGCAGATGCGAGGAGACCTCGCCTGCTAGGTTCAGAACGCCTCGGTCGGCGCGGAGGAGACGCTTCCTTATCCTGCCCCAGATACCGAACATCGGGGGCAAGACGAGGAGAGCGACGATAGTCAACTGGAACGATAGGGCGATCAGACCAATGAAGGTCGCCAGGACCTCCAACAAGGAGGTGACGAAGGTCCCAATATTCCTCGTCAGGAGGATCCTCAGTTGATCGACATCATTCGTCAGACGCGAGATTATCTGACCAACGCGCGTCCGACCAAAGAAACGGAGGTCTAGATCGAGGAGGTGCTCATAGACCTCGTTACGCATATCTCGGGTGATCTCCTGCTCTAGTCGTGCGACTAGGTACTGCTGCAGATAATCGAAGATATTCTTTACTAGGAAGACCCCGAGGATGAAGAGATTGATACTCAGTAGGAGCTGCTGCGCAGTCGCATCCTCCGGTAGGACCCGGCCGAGTGTGCCCATCAGCAACTGCTCTATCTGTTGACTGCCTTTGACCTCGAGTGGTGAGACACCGAAGAGTGCGTTCAACAGGGGAATCATCATGAGGAAGCTGAACGCATCGAAAAATGCGAAACCGGCCATCGAGATCGCAGTACAGACCAGGAGTAGCCGGTAACGCGTCAGGTACCGCAGGACCCGTATATATAATTGCATACTAGATCATCACCTACCACGAGATCGGGGCCGCGGGAGAGGGCAGACGGCGCCACTGCACTACCTGGACTGGCCCCTCCCCAAAATTAGGGCCGCATAAAGCCCCGAGTCAATTGAGTAATATAGCGTGATCAGATGCTTTTCGCCCCATCCCGCTCCCGATAGAGCCCGAGCCGGAGTGGTGGATCTACCCACCAGTTGAAGTAGAGACGGTTCTCTATACCACCTACGACACGGACCGTCGTCTCATCTCTCAACCTCGGATAATCCCGGCCTGGCTCACTCTCGACGAGGAGTACCATCCCCTCCTCCAACCCCTCCTCGACCTCGTCGATCTGGACTAGAAGATCCTCGAGGAGCGCGGCCTCAGCCTCTAACTTGACATCCCCCTCAGAGTGCGCAATGAGCGATCTCTCTCCCACCAGCTCATAATTCGACTCGAACTCTTCTATCGGGAGCGACCACTCATCGGTACGCCTGAACCCGATCTCATTCATCGCGCGCGGATCGAAGTTCGGAACTACACTCCTGACCTTGTTGCCATACCTGCGTGCCAACATCCCCATACCTCCACTCACCAGAGAAATCCCCACCTCGCCGGGTGGCCGACTATAATATCGAATCAGTCCTGGATCGGCGAAGGGGTTGGGCCGAGGAGAGAATTAGATCATGAGGACGACCGCGGATCAGAGCCTGATCGTATAACGAAACCACTCGGCCACCGATTCATCACCCCGCTGTGCCGGCCTGAAGACCCACTCCGAGGCCTGCTTCCTAAGGCGCTCATCGAACTTCGAATCACCAGTCGGGGGAAGGAGCCGGGTCGAGTCAGAGATCACCCTCCCCCTCTCATCGACGAAGACCCAGACGACGACCTCTTTGCCACGGACCCGACCGGGCCGGTCACCTGGTGGGAGGATCAGACCACGGGGCGCTGGGGGGGTGACCCGGGAATGGCCCTCCTCCTCAGTGCCACCATCACCGCGCCCTCTCCCACCCTCTACACCCCTCTCCGATCCCTCACCATCTCGGTCCCCTTCATCACCCTTCATACCACCCTCACCGAGATCAGGGAGCGATACCTCGGGACGCTCCAACTCGGGGAGGGGCTCTACCTCGACCTCTATATCGGGGACTGGGACCGGGGGGGGAACAACTGGCAGAGGAGCAGCCGACTCTAGGACGAGGTCGATGACCTGCATACCACCACCGAGTGGGGCTGCCCTCGGATCACCTTCCCGAGGACCGGCAGCCGCATACGGTGAGGGAGGCGCACCCTCGCCACCGAAGAGGAGGAAGAGGAGGAGGTGCGCAGCAAAGGAGATCGTAAAGGCGATGCGCCAGTGCCGACGATGCCTGGCCATCAACTGATCGGTTCGCCTCGATCCCAACCCCCTCGACAACCTCTCACCTCCACCAGAACTAGTTGAACTCGGTATCTACCCTACCTACGCAACCGGGGGACCGAGGTTTCAATCGACAACACCTGGAGACGACGCGCACGCCTCATGCAGTCATCATGCCCCAGAACAACCGATCTGGCGCTGAGGGGGAGAGGGGAAGTTGCAACCTAGTCGAGACGGTCTCGTAGATCTCCACAATCACCTCATACCTGGGGTCGACGATGGCTGCAGGACGACCGCAGAGAGCCTCGAATACCTCCGCGCCTTCGCAGAAGATGGCGTACGAAGGATGGCAGTCAGCCCTCACCTCGACGCTAGACTCGTGCATGATCAGGGCGCCCTCTACCAGCGACTCGACCGGCTCGAAGAGGCCTTCCACAAACTCGTCGAGAGCTGCAGAGAGAGCGAAAGGGATACAGCACCTGGCGCCCCACCACTCCCCGAACTCACCTTCTCACAGGAGATCCTAGTACCCGACGTAGAGACCGCCGAACTCGTCTTCCTCGAACCACGAGTCGGGATCAGTGGCACGAATTACACGACGATCGAGTTCGGATTCGAGCTCCCCGAAGACCCCGCAGCCGTCGTCAGAGCAACGATCGATGCGGGGAGACGCCCAATAGTCGTGCACCCCGAACGATATAGACGCGAACGGGAACCGGTCCCGATCGAGGAGATCACGAGTTGGAAAGAGGAGGGCGCACTCCTGCAGGTCAATGGAGGGAGCCTCCTCGAGAGTTACGGACCCAAGATCGCTGGCCTCGCTTGGGAACTCTTGGCCCAGGGACTCGCCGACCTGCTCAGTACCGATCACCATGGCGCCTACCGGCCGATCGCACCGATCGCTGTCATGCGCAAACTCGAGCGCCGCGGGGCACGCGAGCAGGCAAAACTCCTCTTCAGCGAGAACCCGGGACGTATCTTAGACGACGCTGAAACCCTCAATGTCCCCCCGGTGGAGGCCCCCCGAGGAGAGTGACCGGATCCTCGGGCCAGCCCCGGCGCCAGACCTCGAAATGGAGGTGGGGACCAGTAGCATTCCCACTCTGACCCGAGAGACCTATCACCTCCTGTCCCATCACCTGATCTCCGACCTCGACGCGGAGCTCCGAGAGGTGGGCGTAGAGGCTCAGAACCTGCCGCCCATGATCGATGACGACGAGCCACCCATAACCACTCGCCCAACCTGCCCTGATCACCCGGCCACGACGCATTGCACGGACTGGAGTACCTACCGGCATCGCTATATCTACACCATGATGCAGGGCGGGCCGTATCCCCCTCATCCTCAGTCCATAGGGCGCGGTCATCGTGCCTGGGGCAGGCCACCTGGGTATACTACAGCCCTCGAGCCCTAAGAGAAGCCCGACGAGGAGGATTATCATCCCGAGGGGATGCAGGGACCGGGAAGCGCGACGTCGCACAGCCTAAACCTCACTCAGTCAGCTAGATCATCGGCCCGAGCGGGACCTGTCCGGTGAGCCGAGACGCGCACCCGCTGGAGTAGCTGACCGGACCCAGACATTATTGCTCCGATCGATATCGGGAAAGATACGCTCTGGATCTAACTCGACTCTGACGACTCGACCGGGTAGATCGAGGGTGACCGAGGTGGTGCGTGCTCCGGAAAGCCACTTTTCTATCGGGATCTCCGCACGACGGACCTGACCACCCTCTGTCGTCACGACGATCGTCGTCGGCAAAGGGTTCTGCCCACGATCCTCTACTGTGATCACGACCCGCTCCCCACCAGAGATCGGTTCAGTCGAGACACCTGCTATACCCTGGTCGAAGACCCCTGTCCCATACCACCATGGCGTCCAGAACCAGTCGAGGGAACGGCCCGCGACCGACTCGACCGTCTTGAAGAAATCATGTGGGTAGGGATGCTTCAAGAACCACCGACGCGCATACTCCCTCAACGCCTCCTCGACCTGATCCCTCCCGATCACTCCACCTAGAGCACGTAGGAGGACCGCCGGCTTGAAATAGGATGCGATCCCAAAAGCAGCATAACTCGGGTAGAGATCAGCAGGACGCATCATCGGGGTCTCATAGTCAGTACCTGCGATCTGCAGATACTGGTTCAATGGAACCGCAAAGGGGTGCGGATCAGAGAAGTAGTCGGCGATCGCGTGCTCCTCGATATAGGTTGCTAGACCCTCATCCTGCCAGGCAAAACTAGTCTCATCATTCCCCACCATCATCGGGAACCACTGGTGCGCGACTTCGTGCGCTATCGTCCCATAGAGACTCCTCGGATCAGGGAAACCACCGACGAAGACGACCATCGGATACTCCATACCTCCTACCGGTCCCTCGAGAGCTGTCAACTGCGGATAGACGTAGGGGTGCAGCCTCTCCGCGAAATAGCTCAGAGCATGACGAGCATACGTGGCCGCATCGCGCCACGAACTGACCTGTGGCCGATAGAGGGTATATATGGGAACAGGACGAACCTCCCCGGGATCGACCGGGTCCGGAAGGAGGGCGCGCGTAGCATCCCAAAGATAACGGTCAGAGGTGCCCCACGCGAAATCACGGACATCACGCGCCCTGTACCTCCAGGTCAATTGCCCACCCGGCGCCCTTTCAGTCGCTAGACCAGGGCCGAGATCGTCCTCCGTCACCACATGGATCACCGTATCCCGCTCGAGCACCAACTCTAGACGACGACGTACGACCTCAGATAGAACCTCCTCAGGATTCTGCAACACCCCCGTTGCCCCAACCAGCCAACCCTCAGGGAGGGTGATCGAGACATCGAAGTCAGCATACTCCTGATAGAACTCGCCATTCCCTAGATATGGGAGACGGTGCCAGCCGCGTAAGTCGTCGTAGACTGCGACCTGAGGATACCACTGCGCAATATTGTATAGCCGATGGTCGATATGACCAGTGCGGGGCGCACCACGTGGGGGGACCTCGAAGTGCCAGGCGAGGCCGATTACCACGCTGTCACCAGGGAGGAGGGAGGCAGGGAGCCGCAACTCCATCAACGTCCCATCGATACGATAACTAGCACCAAGACCGGTGCCACGCCCTGCCTCGACAGGGGCCGCAGGGATGCCATCGACCGAAACCCGGTCGATACGCATCCCACCCGTTAACGGGACCGTACGAGTACGCTCGACGCCTGGGCTGAAGAGGTTCTGGTAGAGGTGAAAGACGAGATCCGCTAAGGTGTCGGGTGACTCATTCCTATATACGACCTCACCTACACCCTGCAACTCTGCAGTCGAGGGGTCGAGTTCAGCATCGATACGATATGAGATCCGTTGCTGCCAGTACTCTGGACCCGGACGCCCATCCTCTGTACGGGTGCCGCGCTCCAGACCACGACGATAGTAGTCGGGGAGTGGGGTCGGGCCGAGACCGGGAAGGGGTTGGTTTGGTACACCTGGACCACGACCAGGGGTCTGGAGATCAGGGGAGATCGGCACTGCCTCACCAGGTGTCCTGCCCCGCCCAGAACCACACCCAGTGACGAGACCTAGAGCGATGAGGACTAGGAGACCCCTGATCGACCGACCTGACCAGAATCGAGAACCTCTGCACATCTCACCACCTCCAGCACTGGGAACCGAAACCCACACCCTGATGCCTTACCCTGAAGAGGTGCACCACCGAGCCCCCATGGCAACATATATGCTGACCCTGCGAACCGCGAGGGCTACGATGCCCTGGCCACCCCCTTCCTGACCACCTGCCTAGCCTTGACATTCACCCACCAGAACCCAAAACTTGAGGTGATGAGATGATCCCCCTCCAATGACAATTCGAAGTGAACGGTCAGCCCATGTCCACTCAGAAAAAGGGAGGCCGGCGCAGGGGTAGGATGCGACTGCGCCCTCACCCAAAAGGCCGTCAGGTCGACTCCAGCGCTCTAGCTGAGGTCCAGGCCCTACTGGGAGATGAGCCGAGGCGTCCTGACCTCCTCATCGAGTTCCTCCACCGTATACAGGACCATTATAACCATATATCCGACCGACACCTGGTCGCCCTCGCTCATGAACTCAGACTCACGACTGCAGAGGTGTACGAGGTCGCGACCTTCTATAGCCACTTCGATGTGGTCAAAGAGGGCGAGACCGCACCAGCTGCACTGACAGTGCGAGTCTGTGAGTCGATCGCCTGCGAGCTCGCAGGGGCGAAAGAGCTCCTCACGAGCCTGAAAGCCAAACTCGGGAACTCGTTGCGCGTGATCCCGGCCCCCTGCGTCGGACGCTGCGCAGGTGCACCCGTCGCCGTCGTCGGAACGAATCCGATCGAGGAGGCTACCACCGAAAAGGTCGAGGTCGCCGTCCTAGAGGACGCTACCACCGCCATCCCAACTCGATTCCCTGGGTACGAAGAGTACCGCGCGGCTGGAGGCTATGAGACCCTCCTCGCTGTCCACGAGGGTACGATCAGTGTAGATGATGCGATCGCTGCCGTCGAGGTCGCGGGACTCCGGGGACTCGGAGGCGCTGGTTTCCCAACCGCACGAAAATGGGGCTTCGTCCGCGCTGAGCCTGGACCGCGGTACGCCGTCCTCAATGCCGACGAGGGAGAGCCTGGGACCTTCAAGGATAGGTACTGCCTCGAGACTGACCCGCATCGGGTCATCGAGGGTTTCCTCATCGCTGCCAAGGTGGTTGGTGCTGATGAGGCCTACATCTACCTCCGCGATGAGTACGCCGGTGTCCGCGCGGCGATAGAGGAGGAACTCGACGCGTTGCGTGCAGATCCACCATGCCCACTCCCGACGATACACCTGAGACGGGGGGCAGGCGCCTATATCTGCGGTGAAGAGACCGCGCTGATCGAGTCGATCGAGGGGAAGAGAGGAGAGCCCCGGCTGAAGCCGCCCTTCCCTGCCCAGGTCGGACTCTTCGGACAGCCGACCCTCGTCCACAATGTCGAGACCGTCTATTGGCTCCGCTCAATCCTCGAGGATGGCGGTGCCGAGCGCTTCGCCGATAGTGGAAGACGAGGACACAAGGGACACCGCTACTTCTCGATCAGTGGACGGGTCCAACGACCTGGAGTGTACCTCGCACCAAATGGGGTGACCGCGCGTGAACTGATCGAGGAGTTTGCCGGCGGGATGCTACCTGGACACGAGTTCTACGGATATCTCCCAGGTGGCGCATCGGGTGGGATCCTCCCAGAAAGACTCGCCGATCTGCCCCTCGATTTCGGGAGTCTCGACGAGTATGGCTGCTTCATCGGTTCAGCGGCGATCGTCGTCCTATCCAACCACGATAGCGCTAGGGCGGCAGCGGCCAATTTGATGCACTTCTTCGCTTCCGAATCGTGCGGAAAGTGCACACCATGCCGAGCGGGAACCATGCGGTCGGCAAATATCCTGGAAAATGCTCGCTGGGACCTCCCACTCCTCGATGACCTGGGACGCGCGATGGCCGATGCCTCGATCTGTGGGCTCGGACAGGCAGCACCAAATCCAGTGAGATGCGTGGTCGAATACTTCCCACACGAACTTGAGGTCGAGTAAGATGGTCCGCTTCTACCTCGATGGCACTGAGATCACCGCGCGCTCCGATGAGACGATCCTCGAAGCCGCCGAAAGACATGGCGTCAGGATACCGCACCTCTGCTACCTCGAGGGGCTGCGAGCCGACGGAAACTGTAGGGCTTGTGTCGTCGAGATCGAGGGCGAACGGGTCCTGGCCCCCTCCTGCTGCCGCCACCCGACCGAGGGGATGAGGGTCAACGCGACCAATGAGAGGGCACGACACTCACAAAGGGTCGTCCTCGAACTCCTCCTCGCCGAGATGCCGCCCGAGCCCTACAGGTCCGACTCCGAGCTCGATCTCTGGGCCCAAGAGCTCGGCCTCGAGCAGTCACGGTTCCCAAGGACGGTACGGTCCGAAACGATCGAGCCCGATCTCTCGCACCCCGCGATGGCGGTACTCCTCGATGCCTGTATCCAGTGCACCCGCTGTGTCCGAGCCTGCCGCGAGGTACAGGTCAATGATGTGATCGGCTACGCAGGCCGAGGCGCCAACGCTAGAATCGTATTCGACCTCGAGGATCCGATGGGAGAGAGCTCCTGCGTCGGTTGCGGAGAATGCGTACAGGCCTGCCCGACGGGCGCACTCCTGCCCAGGACCGCTTACGACCTCGGGGCCGAGGCAGGGATCGAGCTCCTCTCGCCACTCGACCAGTCCTGGAAGGCGAGGCCCGAAGACGACCTCGACACGCGACTCATGGAGGCCGGAAGATGACCAATAGATCGTCCACACTACCCGTCCTCAATGGGAATGGAACCGGACCGAGACAGGTCCACTCACTCTGCCCCTACTGTGGGGTGGGGTGTCAGGTCACCTACCATGTCGATGATGATCAGATCGTTCTGGCGACCGGTAGAGACGGCCCTTCTAACCGCAGCCGCCTCTGCGTCAAGGGACGCTTTGGATTCCAATACACCCGCCACCGTCAGCGCCTGACTACACCGCTGATCAGGCGAGAGGATGCGCCCAAGGCGCCCGACCGGATCGTCGACCCTGAGAACCCCTGGGATACCTTCCGCGAGGCAAGTTGGGAGGAGGCTCTCGATCTCGCCGCGGGCAAGCTCCGCGAGATCTATGAGGCACATGGACCGAGCTCGATCGCAGGATTCGGATCGGCGAAGGGTAGTAACGAGGAGGCCTACCTCTTCCAAAAACTGATCAGGACCGCATTCCGCACGAATAATGTCGACCACTGTACGAGACTCTGCCACGCATCCTCGGTCGCTGCACTCCTCGAGGGGATAGGATCGGGTGCAGTCTCGAACCCCGTCGCCGATGTCGAATTCGCGGACGTCTTCATCATCATCGGGGCGAATCCGACGGTCAACCACCCCGTCGCCGCTACCTTCATGAAGAATGCGATCGAACGCGGCGCCAAGTTGATCCTCATGGACCCACGTAGGACCGAACTAGCTCGGCTCGCGACCCATATGGTCCAGTTCAACCCAGGGACCGATGTTGCTGTCCTCAATGCCCTCCTCCACACTATCGTCGAGGAGGGGTTGATCGACGAAGAGTTCGTCAGAACCCGGACCGAGGGGTACGACGAGTTCGCGCGCCGAATCAAGGCCTATTCACCAGAGGCGATGGAACCAGTATGTGGGGTCCCGGCCGAGACACTCCGTGAGGTCGCACGCCTCTACGCACGTGGGCCGAACTCGATGATCTTCTGGGGGATGGGCGTCTCACAGCATACCCATGGGACCGATAACGCCCGGTGCCTGATCGCACTCGCACTCCTGACCGGTCAGATCGGAAGACGTGGGACTGGACTACACCCTCTCCGAGGCCAGAACAATGTCCAGGGCGCATCCGATGTCGGCCTGATCCCGATGTTCTATCCCGATTATCAGGCTGTCGACGACCCAGAGATCAGGGCCCATTTCCAGGAACTCTGGGGGATCGACTCACTCGACGATGAGCGCGGTCTCACCGTAGTCGAGATCATGAACGCAGCGCACGACCGGGAGATCAGGGGGATGTACATCATGGGTGAGAATCCGGCGATGTCAGACCCAGATGTCCAGCATGTCCGAGAAGCTTTCTCTAAACTCGACTGGCTCGTCGTACAGGAGATCTTCCTCACCGAGACCGCCTCCTTCGCAGATGTCATCCTCCCCGCATCGGTCTTTGCCGAAAAGACGGGGACCTTCACCAATACCGACCGCCGAGTCCAGCTCGGGCGTCAGGCACTCCCACTCCCAGGTGAGGCGAGACAGGACCTTTGGATCATCCAGGAGATGGCGAACCGCCTCGGTTGTAACTGGAACTACTCTGGACCCGCCGACGTCTTCGAGGAGATCCGCAAGGCCGCACCCTCGATGGCGGGTATCACCTGGGAACGACTCGAGACCGAGAGCGCGGTGACCTACCCATGCCGTGAGGAGGGTGATCCCGGCCAGGAGGTCCTCTTCACCGAACGGTTCCCAACCGGATCAGGACGCGGGAAGCTCGTACCAGTCGAGCTCACACCAACCGCCGAGGCACCAGATGATGAGTACCCATACGTCCTCCTGACAGGAAGAATACTCGAGCACTGGCACACTGGCGCGATGACACGTCGCTCCGATGTCCTCGATGCGATCGAACCAGCGCCAATGGCGAGTATGCACCCCGATGAGCTCGAACGCCTCGGGATAGAGGCAGGCCATACCCTGACCCTCACGACGAGGAGGGGAAGCCTTAGCGCCTTCGCAAGGGCCGATACCGCGATACCACTCGGAGCGGTCTTCCTACCCTTCTGCTATGCGGAGGCCCCAGCTAACCTCCTCACGAATCCTGAGCTCGACCCCTACGGCAAGATCCCAGAGTTCAAGTACAGCGCCGTCAGGATCGAGCCAGGAGGTGAGCCGATCGAGATGGCAAGCTACGGCCTGATCGGGAGCCGTGCCGCTGAAAAGGCAGAACACTCCGAGTGACTGACTGACCTACCCACTGGGGTGAGGCGCCAATAAGGCCGGCCTCACCCCTTCTCCACTCCCGGGCCACACCCTACCGGCTTTACAGCCCCGGGCCATCCTTCTATCTTTCGGGTACTATGTCATTGTGTATCTTGGAGGTCGACCACCTCATGGGACGACTCTCTAGAGAAGAGGGCGAGGGGCCGTGATCCGCGCTAATAGAACCGAGATTGGGTCCGAAGGTACCGCCTCGGGAACCGGTCTGGTAACTGCGCACGCACCTACTACAACCCGGACCGGTCGGGAAAGACCTGAAGGGACTGTAAAGAGTGGAGAGAGGATCCGGGCACTCTATGAACTGACCAAGCCGGGAATCACGAGACACATACTCGTGACGACCGCCGCCGGCTTTTATATGGCGTCTACACCTGGTGGACTCGACCTCGTCCTCCTTTTACATATGATGATCGGTGCTGCCCTCGCATCATCTGGTACCCTAGGCCTCAACCAGTACGTCGAACGCGATATCGATGCACTGATGGCCAGGACTGCGGGCCGGCCGATACCATCTGGGCGGGTTAGTGCACAGACTGCACTAGTCTTCGCTACGACCACCGCAGTCGCTGGAATCGCCTACCAGGGGCTCCTCGTCAACTGGACGACCGCCCTCATCACTGCGGCGACCCTGATCAGCTATATCTTCATCTATACCCCTCTCAAGAGACGCACATCCCTCAACACACTCGTAGGGGCGGTACCTGGAGCACTCCCGATATTGGCCGGGTGGACGGCGACTGGACGTGACCCTGACCTGGGTGGCTGGATCCTCTTCGCTATCATGTTCCTCTGGCAGATCCCACACTTCCTCGCTCTCGCATGGCTCTACCGTGAGGATTACCGGGATGGTGGCTTTGTCATGCTCAGCGCAGTCGATCCCGATGGCCGAAGAACCAGCCGCCAGATCGTCAATTACGCCGCGATTCTCCTACCAGTCAGCCTCCTTCCAACCGCGCTCGGGATGGCAGGGTATATCTATTTCTCAGCTGCACTCATCCTCGGACTCGCCTTCCTCCTCGTCGCGCTCAAGACCCTTACCAACAACGAGGATAGCTGGGCCCGACGCCTCTTCATCACCTCTGTCATCTACCTTCCAATACTCCTACTACTACTCGTCATCGACAAAGTCAGGATCTGAAGCCCTGCTGCCCCACTTCTTGCATAGATCCTTGACAGACATCGCGGGGTGGAGACATCATCGGTAGAGATACACCTCTGCCAGTAATCAATCTGTGGCCCCCTACAACGGGTCTCAGAGTCACGATAGAGTTGTCAGGGCCCCGCCTCACCGATCTCCACCATACCAGCGGGAGCCAGCCCCGAGAACCCGAATCGAGGAGGAGGTGTCATGCTCAGACGTTCCATCACCCAACGCGGGATCATTGCGGGAACCCTGGCGGGAACGACGATCGTCCTCTGGTTCCTCATCGCTGATCTGACCGCCGGTCTGCCCTTTCGCACTCCTGCCTTCCTAACCTACACCCTCTTCGGCCTAGATGAGTTCGAGCCGGCGGTAGGACCGATCGCTCTCTATACGCTCCTACACTTCCTCGCCTTCATCGCGATTGGCTACCTTGCCGCTAAGTCTACCAGACGACTGCACCCCCGAGCTTATATCTTGGTCGGGCTCGTCCTCGGCTTCTTCCTCTTCGACCTGCTCTTCTATGGAAGCCTCATCGTGACCGGCATCAATATCCTAGAGGCGCTCGGCTGGCCACTCGTCCTCTCCGGCAACCTCCTCGCCGGCGTCGTCCTCATGGAATACCTACGCTTCACGGGACCGATGCCAGCACCTGGATGGAGCGCCTTCCTACGAGAGAATGCGATCCTACGCCGTGGCCTCATCGGTGGAATACTCGGAGCATCAGCGGTCGCCATCTCCTTCCTAATCATCGATACTCTATTCCGAGAGGCACTCTTCACTCCTGGGGCACTCGGATCAGTACTGATACACCAGGCGAGCGATCCAGCGGGGATAGAGATCACCGCCGCGACCGTGCTGACCTACACGCTCCTCCACTATATCGCATTCGTTCTGATCGGAACTGCCGCGGCTGCGCTGATCACTAGGGTCGAGGACCACCCAGCCCTCCTCCTCGGAATCATCCTCGTCTTCGTCACCTTCGAGGCACTCTTCATCGGAATCGTCGCGATCTTTGCCGCCTGGATCCTCGATACGATCGGTTGGTGGAATGTCCTGATCGGTAACGTCATCGCTACGATAACGATGGTCGGCTACCTCGCACGCGAACACCCTCTGCTCTGGCGCTTCCTCAGTCGTAAGGAGCCCCTCGAGGCTCCCAGGTAGGATGAGAAATGGGCCCCGACCAACTCCTGGCCGGGGCCCATTTCGCTCCTCTTCCCTATTCAGGACGCAACTCAGATATAAGCTAGCACCTTGAATAGGACGACCATCGCTATCACTAACAAGACCCCCAACGTGAAGGGTAGGATGAATACCCCTGTGAAGATCCTGCTATCGAACTTGAGATGCATATAGTACATCACCACGAGCACGAACTTCGCGCCCGAGAGTATGACGAGGATATGGAAGAGGATCGGCTGTAGAGCCTCGATATAGTAGGCTGCGACCTCCACAGCGGTTAGTACCGTGAGGACGAAGCCGATGAAGACGTACTGACGTGCACCTGGGTGCGCCGCCTCCGCAGCTCTAGCTACCCCACCGGTCCCCGCAATTGGCTGTCCTTCCATTGATCTCCCCCTAATCCAGCAGATAGACGAAGGTGAAGATGACGATCCAGATGATATCGACGAAGTGCCAGTATAGACCGGCCACCTCTACCCGGAGCGCATTCTCCTTCCTCAACTGTCCTCTGAGCGCCTGAACCCAGAGAGCCAGGAGCCAGATGATTCCCACAGTGATATGAGCACCATGGAAGCCCGTCAGGAAGAAGAAGCTCGAGCCGAAGAGGTTCGTATCGATCTTCAGCCCCATATTGACGAATTCAGTGAACTCGTACGCTTGGAAGCCGAGGAAGATCATACCCATCACGGCCGTCGTCATCAACCAGGTCAGCGTGCCCTTCCTATCATCACGCTGTACGGCCGCGAGGGCCAGCACCATCGCGAGACTGCTCATCAGCAGGACGAAGGTGCTGACCGATGTCAGTGGAATATTGAAGACATCCGAGGGGTAGGGCCCCGTCACACTCCGACCCTGATAGACCATATAGGTCGAGATCAGGCCCCCGAAGAAGAGGGACTCAGAGCCGATGAAGGTCCAGAACCCGAGCTTGAATGTAGGGAGCCCCGTGGAGGTCTCCTCCTCATGTACCGAGGCTACGGCTGTCTGATTCACGATCTATTCCCGTCCGTTAAAGTCCAGCTTTCTCTACCGCCGACTCGACCGTGGGCTTGTCAGGCATCGCCTTCTCATGGTTCCAGTTCAGGATACCAAGGATGATCCACGCGAAACCGAAGAGCGGCGTCCACCAGTGACCAGTCATCAAGATCGCCGATGCACCTGCCACCCCAAATGCGGTGAAGATCGGCCAATACGACGAGTTTGGTAGATAGATCGGCTTCTTGACCTCACCCATCGTCTGGGCTAGGATCGCCTCCTCATCATCCCAGAGGGGCTCACGGCTCTCGACCACCGGTAGGTTGTTGAAGTTGTGCGGCACCGGCGGCGAGGTAGTCGCCCAGTCGATCGTGTAGCTGCCCCAAGGGTTCGGGCCAGCCACTACGGGGCCCTTCATGCTCTTGTAGACATTCCAGACGAAGACGAGTGTACCGATCGCCGTCAGGAAGGCACCTACCGTGATGATCATATTCAGATCACCGAGGTTCAACTCAGCCGGATAGGTAAAGATCCTACGCGGCATGCCGAGTAGACCGGCGAAGTGCATCGGGAAGAAACTCAGATTCATCCCGATCACGAAGAGCCAGAAGTGCCACCGGCCGATCGTCTCATCGAGGAACCGACCAGTCAGCTTCGGGAACCAGTAGTAGATCCCGGCAAAGATCCCCATCACCAGCCCCCCGAAGAGGACGTAGTGGAAGTGCGCAATCACATAGTAGGTATCGGTCTGCTGGAGATCAGCGGGCGCGACACCATGGTGCACACCAGAGACACCACCGATCGTGAAGAGGATCAGGAAGGCGATCGCCCAGAGCATAGGCATCCTGAACTGGATCGAGCCACCCCACATCGTGGCCAACCAGTTGAAGATCTTCACCCCAGTCGGGATCGCTACTATCAATGATGTGATCGCGAAGAACGAATCCGCGACCGGCCCCATACCTACCCCGAACATATGGTGCGCCCAGACACCCCAACCGACGAGCGCGATCAGGACACCTGAATAGACGACCATCGAGTACCCGAAGAGAGGCTTCCTCGAGAAGGTCGGGATCACCTCAGAGATGATACCGAAGGCCGGGAGGATCAGGATATACACCTCTGGATGCCCGAAGACCCAGAAGAGGTGCTGGTATAGCACCGCGTCACCACCAGCCTCGGCAACGAAGAAGTTCGTGCCGAAGAAGCTGTCGAAGGTGACGAGGAAGAGCGCGACCGCCAGGACCGGGAGCGCGGTGATGATCAAGAAACTCGTCACCAGCGTCATCCACGAGAAGAGTGGCATCCGCATCAGCGTCATCCCCGGCGCCCTCAGATTGAGGATCGTAGTGATGAAATTGATACCACCCATGATCGAGCTCACACCGAGGATCTGGATACCAATCATCCAGAACTCGGCATTCAACTTCGCAGCCCCTTCAGCCGCAGAGGAGAGGGGCACGTAGCCGAACCAGCCCACATTCGGCGCAGCATTGAACAAGAAGCTGCTATTCAGATAGATCGCGCCAAAGAGGTAGATCCAGTATGAGAGCGCATTGAGACGGGGGAACGCAACATCGCGCGCCCCTATCTGCAATGGCATCACATAGTTGAAGAATGCGACGGCGATCGGCATCCCGACCAGGAAGATCATGGTCGTCCCGTGCATCGTGAAGAGCTGATTGAAGAGCTCCGCACTGATTATGTCGCTGTCGGGACGAGCGAGCTGGATCCGCATCAGGAGCGCCTCGAACCCGCCGACCACGAAGAAGAAGAGCGCCGTCACACCGTACATGATGCCGATCCGCTTGTGATCGACCGTCGTGATCCAGCTCCAGATCCCGGTCTTGGACTTCGGCGCCGCCCGGAGTGTAGCTTCCGCAGTGACCATCTAAAGTATCCCGCTCTGATTCGTTAGGGCCATCTCAACAACACACATCACCAGCGCAACCCTACTTGAGGCTCTGAAGATAGGCGACTAGCGCCTCGAGATCCTCACCGGTGATCTCTGGGAATGCCTGCATCTTTGAGCCTGGCTTGAATGATTCCGAGTTCTGGATCCAGCGAGCCAGATCCTCGGGTGTATTCTCAGCCGCCCCAGCACCGATCTTCCACCGCGCACCAACCGCGGTCAGGTCAGGCCCCTCCATCCCAAAGGTGGCCATCGTGCCACTAATGGTGTGGCAGGCCATACAACCCCCGGCGATGAAGGCGTTGTAACCCTTCTCCTCGAAGGTGCCGGGCTCGGGCACCGTGTTGGTTGGCTCCCTCATCGACTGGGCCCAGGCCTCGAACTCATCCTCGGGTTGAGCTACCACGAGCATCCGCATCAGAGCATGCGAGACACCGCAAAACTCTGCACACTGCCCATGATACTCACCCTCCTCCTCGATCGTAAAGACGATCCGATTGTGGTTTCGCGGCTCCGGCGCACCCTCAGGGAGGGCGACAGCTGGATAGTTGTACCGCTTTCCACCGATACGGGGGACCCAGAAGTTGTGGATCACATCGGCCGAAGAGAGATGGATCTCGACCGGACGACCCACAGGGAGATGCACCTGGTTCGCAGTCCTTATCCCGAGCTCGGGATAGCGGAACTCCCACCACCACTGATGACCGACCGCCTCGACCACGAGAGCATCCTCTGGAGCCTCCCGATAGGTGAAGAAGATCGTACGAACAGTGGGAACCAGAATGGTGACGACTATTATAGCCGGGCCGGCAGTCCAGAGGATCTCGGCCAGGTTGTTACCGTAGATCTTGCGCGGCTCGACGCCGGGACGCGCACGGAACCTGATCAATACATAGGTCAATACGATCGCAACGATCGCCAGGATGACCATCGTCCACCAGAACGAGATCCTGAAGACATGGTCGATCGCGGCACCAAACTCGGTCACCGGCCTGAATGTGGTCTGCGGGAATTCACCCGCACACCCCGAGGCCAGCATGGCGAGCAAGGCGACCGGTAGGACCGCAAGCCTGCGCAGTAGCGGTTGCCTAAAAGACATTCACTCCTCTCTCGATCCTGCTAGAAGAAGCCGGGTACCAAATCGTCGGCGTGGAGACCGGACATGATATCGAAAGCTAGACAGCTTATCATCATCCCACCTCCTGGTCAAGGCGGGCGAGATCCTGGCGAGCAGATGCGGCCCAGATGACCAGCGCCATCCAGAGCGCGGCACCAACTACGAGGTGTAAGATCCGCACACTAGTCGGTAAATGGTAGACCACCAAGAGCATCGCGACAGTGATCTGCATCACAGCCAAGATCAGGCTGGCCAGCGCCGCACGGCGCACCTGGAGAGATGCACCCCTCCTGAATGCAATAGCCGTAGCTCCAATTATATGAAACAAAAGGAGATATGCCAACACCCTGTGCATCCAATGCATGTAGACCAAACCTGCACCGCCCACCTTCGGCACTAACTCACCATTGCAGAGGGGGAACCCCTGACAGGCCAGGGCCGCAGCACTCGGTGCCGAGCCTCCTGCATCGAGGCCTAGATTCGCAGTGAGAGCACCGAAGGCAATGACCACGAATCCAATCATGACCCCAATCGTCGCCGAATGGGCGAACCGACGGACGGCGAAGGGATCATCCGCACCAAACCCAGGTCCGCGCGCCCTGACCGAAGCTACCAGTAGCACTCCGACCAGGAGGAGCGCACTGACCGAGTAGAGCGAGCTCAGGCTCAGCGCGAGCTCAGTGCTCGCCGCCAGTGCGCTGAAGGTGAGCTGAAGGATGAGGAGGACGACGACCCAGAAAACCGGCCGCGCCGCACCATCCCTCCCCCCAAAACCTGGATGCATACGGTTCTTCACCGCGCTCCAGACGATCATCCCCACGGGGACGATCAAGGCGAGTAACATCACCCTATGGGACCAATCGATCCAGGAGGCCCCCTGAGGGCCGGGGAAGAAACTCCCATCGCAGAGTGGCCAGCTCTCGCCACAGCCTAATCCTGAACCGGTGACTCTGACGATCCCACCGGAGATGATCAGTAGATAGCCGTAGACCGCGGTAAGCCAAGTCAGGCCAGCAAAACGCTGCCGCGTGATATCCAGCCTCGGTGGGATCGAGACCAGATCCCTTCTGACTCGCACGGCACCTACCAATCCCCGTTAGAGATGGCCAGAGTCTCTACCATTGACGAGAATATGTACAATTTTCTCCCCTTTGGCCAGAGTCTACACAGAATCAGGCACCTCTGATCCATCTCCTTCCCCATCCCAGGGTTCAGAGGTCACTGATTCCTTGACACCAGGAAGATGTAACGACAAGCTTTTAGACCGTGTCTACTTACGCAGATCTGACCTTTCCTGATCGGGACCTAAACCATGCTATCGACTATCCTCACCCCTAGCCCTAGGACACCTACTCTCGGGGCACTGTTACTCGCAGCCCTCATGATCACCACCCAGACTCTTCATGCCCAGAACGCCCCTGAAAGACCGCGTGCGAGAGAGGCTGGCGTCGTGGTGGGGATCATGCCTACCGGACCACTCAATGCAATTACCGATGTCGAAGGGGTTAGGGTCGGACAGGTCACGATCGTCGAGGGCACCGATATCAGGACGGGAGTGACTGCGATCCTACCGCACCCCGGAAATACCTTCCACGACCGGGTTCCAGCCGCGATCGTCGTCGCCAATGGCTTCGGCAAACTCGTTGGACTCTCCCAGGTCCAGGAGCTCGGAGAGTTGGAAACCCCGATCCTGCTCACCTGTACCCTCTGCGTCTGGAAGGCAGCCGACGCCATGACCGAGTGGCTCCTTGCCCAGCCGGAGATGGAGGGAGTCCGATCGATCAACCCACTAATTGGTGAGACGAATGATGGGCGCCTCAACGATATCAGAGCCCGACCTCTCAGCGCAGAAGCTGTGATCCGCGCCCTAGAGACCGCAGCGCCAGGTCCTGTCGAGGAGGGTTCTGTAGGGGCTGGGACGGGGACGATCTCCTTCGGTTGGAAGGGGGGTATCGGGACCAGTTCACGCCAACTCCCCGAACGCCTCGGGGGCTATACCGTCGGGGTCCTCGTCCAATCGAACTATGGTGGCTCGCTCACGATCAATGGTGCACCAGTAGGCCGTGAACTGCAGCGCTACTCCTTTCGCGATGAGTTGATCGAGGACGACACCCTCAATCCATCTCCTACCGACTTCGGTCAGAGTGCGGATGGGAGTATCATGATCGTCGTCGCGACCGATGCGCCCCTCGACTCGCGTAACCTCGAGAGGCTCGCCAGGCGCGCGATCATCGGGCTAGGACGGACCGGTTCCAATATGTCGAATGGGTCGGGCGACTATGTCATCGCCTTCTCTACCGCACCAGAGGTCAGACGCAAACGGCAGGGCACCAGCTCACGACGATCCGACCCTGCCACGAGTGAGAGACTCGTCACGAATGATCAGATCACACCACTCTTCCAAGCGGTAGCCGAAGCAACCGAGGAGGCGATCTACAACTCCCTCTTCCGTGCTACAACGGTCGAGGGTATAGGTGGGAACCGGGTCGAAGCACTCCCCCTCGACTCGACCCTCGAGATCCTGAAGAGGTATAATGCCCTCGATTGGGATGAGATCCTCGATCCCTAAAAGGACGAGACGAATCTCTAAGACGACCCTCTCCGAAGATGATCGAGAACGGGCCTAGAGGCACTCAGCTGAGGAAAGCGCTGATCTCCTCACGCCGGGCGAGGAGATCTGTCCGACCGATCTCGATCAGCTCCTCGAGGTAATCGGGCTGGAACATCAACATCGCCAGGAGATCTGGAGAGGCGGTCTCCCTAGTCCCTAGCCCCCTCGTCATGAACCGGAAGGCGCGCGGTAGCCGGGGCTCGAACTCGCCAGCGAGGCGGCCAAGATCGAAGGAGGGACGGAGGACGAGGAGATCTACCACTCGCATCCCCTCCCTCCTCTCCTCTGGCAATGAGCCGAGGAGTCGGTTCACTCTCTCGAGACGGAGGGCATCCTGATCTATCAGGTCGAGGAAGATCGAGTTGAGGAGGACACCCAGTACCTGAGCGGGTGGTGGATATCCCTCGATCTGGATCCCTGGCCGAGAGGCCTCGACCGCCGCAGGCTCGAACCTCGTCGAGATCGCTAGAATCCTAGATGCACCGAGGTGTAGTGCGGGCGAGAGGGGCGCAGCCAGTCTGATCCCCCCATCCCCATACCAGGCATCCCCGATCCGAACCGATGGGAAGAAGAGGGGCAGAGCCGCTGAGGCCATGATATGCTCGACCGAGAGTTCGGTCTTGACCCCTCGTCGTCTAGACCTCGTCCAGCCCTGGACATCTCGACCCTGGACCCAGACCACTGTCTCTCCAGTCGAATAGCTCGTCGTGATGATCGCCGCCGCCTTGAGCCGACCTGACCGCAGGTTCTCCGCTATCCCTGGGATCGGTCTGTCTGGTGCTGCACCTAGAGTCGCACTCAGATACCTCCGCAGAGGGGCTGTATCGACGAGACTCTGACCTATCGGGGTCGCCCCTGTCCCCCCCGAGAAGAGTTGTGCTCCCCACCTGAGAGCACTCCGGGCGAGAGATCTCGTATCGGCCTCGAAGACTCTATCGACCGTCAGACTCCGCCAGAGCTCAACGAGCTCCTCAGTCGCGGAACGGAATGAACCTATATGTGAGACGAGGTGCGCGGCATTGACCGCACCAGCCGAGACGCCTGTTACTACCTGAATCTCGAGTTCGGGGAAGAGCTCCGCGATCCCCGCCAGCACCCCAACCTGATAAGCCGCGCGCGCGCCACCACCCGCGAGTACGAAAGCTAGATCGCCCCTCCCACTAGGCCCCTCCACCATAGCGCGTGCTGTCACGGCTCACCCCCTCACCTCTCGACCCGCGTCCTCAAGACCTCATCCCAGACGGCGAGCTCCCCATCGATCGCTGGATTCGGCTCCAGACCGAGGAGTTCAGTAACGAGTGGATAGATATGGACATTCTCGATGGCGGGGATCAGCTCCCCACGGGGGAAGGCAGGACCGGTCGCAAGGAAGATCCCATGCATCGTATAGGAGGCGGGATCATAACCATGCGCTCCTCCAGTATTGGCCCGTCCATTACTTCGTATGACCTGGTAGCCCGGCTCAGCTAGGACGAGGATATCCCCGACCCTATTGCTCTGCCTGTACCTGAACCTCTCCGGTATCTCATAGCGACGGTACGCCCGAGCATGCCGGAGTCCCTCGTTCAGCTGATCGCGCAAGAGGTCGGCGCGCACCGAGTCTCCTACCCAGAGCGTCGTGTACGGCCCCGCATTGACCGATCTCACCCCATCGAGTTCAGCATACTCATCGATCACCTCTGCGCGCTCAGGATCCTGCGCCGACATCCCATGGTCCGAGACGAGGATCAGATTGATCTGGTCAGCGATCGGTAGCTCGGCGATACCATCGAGGAGCTGTCCTAGAGCACGATCGACCTGACCAACCGCCTCGACCACCTCAGGACTGTCGGGCCCATATCGATGTCCTGCATTGTCGACATCTGAAAAATAGAGCATCACGAGGTGTGGCCGCTCCTCCTCTGGGAGACTCAACCACTCCAAGACCGTAGCCACCCTCCTACTATTCGGGACCCGGCCATCATAGTTCCGGACATAGGTCGGCTGAATTCCCCCGATCGGTGCCTCACTACCAACGAAGAAGAAGGCACCACTCACCATCCCCTGCCTCTCGGCGGTCACCCAGATCGGTTCACCCCCATACCAACGTGGATCACGGACCGCCAGAGTATCGCTCAGGCGGTAGAGGGCATCGAAGTCGGGGTCGTAGAAGGTGTTGTCCATCAGACCATGACTCTCAGCATACATCCCTGTCGCTATCGAGTAATGGTTCGGAAAGGTCTTCGTCGGGAAGACCGGGATCAGGCCCCCAGCCCGAACACCCCCCTCTATCACCCTCCGAAAATTCGGCGCCTCGATCCGGTCGAGATAGTCATGGCGAAAGCCATCGAATGAAACAATGATCACGTACGGCTTCTCCAGGTGATCACTGCGATTGAGACCACCTGAACCCGTCCGAACCTCTACACCTCCAGCCGGGACCTCGGCAGTAGCACAGCCCGGGACTAGGAGGACCAATATCAGCAGTAGTGCGCGTATCATCTCTCGTCTCTATGAGATCTTGGGCAGATGGGTGCCGATACCCCCTAAACCGCACCCTGAACCGACCCTGAATCTGTTGCTCCTAGATATCCACCGCAACCTCACTGAGTGCGGACCCAACACCCCTCCTCCGGGTTATTTAACGGAGTCATAGAGATGGACCAGGAGGACGACGGGATCGGCTCCTCTTCGGTTCCCTAACTTCCGATGCCTGACGCCTGACTCCTGACACCTAGAATGATAGAAACACTCTTTGCGGGGCCCTGGGGACCACTCCTCATCTTCCTGCTCCGCATCTGTGATGTCTCACTCGCTCTCCTGCGCACCCTCCTGGCCGTACGCAATGTCAAGATCGCAGTCCCGATCATCGGTTTCTTCGAGGTGCTGATCTGGATCTTCGCCGTCGGAGCCGCGATCGACAACCTGAGTAGTCCGATCCACCTACTCGGCTATGCCGGTGGATTCGCGATGGGCAATGTCGTAGGGATGTGGGTCGAGGGCAAACTCGCCTTCGGCCTCGCGATCATCCGTGTGATCTCGAAGCATGGCGGAGTCGAGGTCGCTGAGGCGCTCCGTGAGAAAGGGTTCGGTGTCACTGAGTTCGCCGGACATGGCCGAGACGGAAATGTGGAAATAGTCGACACCGTCGTCAAAAGACGTCGGATCCCCGAAGTACTCCAGACGATCGACCTCTGGGACCCAGGCGCCTTCGTCATGATCGAGGAGCCACGCCTGATACGACATGGCTGGCTCCAGTCCCAGCCAAGGAACCGGCTGACCGAGCAGTTCGGCCGGAAGATGCGGAGGAGGGGGGACCAGGCCACACGAGATCAGGCCGAGCGAGTCTGATCGCTTGGCCCGGTCTCCCCTCAGAGATCACTCATCTAGTTGGGCCTGGCGAACCTCTGTCACCTCGGGGATCGCGCAGAGCGCCTCGACGACATCCTCATCGAGCCTATCATCGACAGTGATCGCGGCAAGAGCATGGCCACCAGGCCTGGTACGCGCCTGGTGGTATTCCCCAATGTTCACCTCAGCTGCCCCGAGGATCGTCCCAACCCGACCGATCACGCCGGGCACATCCCGGTTCCGTAGCACTACCAAGGTACCGCGCGGCGGGATATCGACCCTGAACTCATCGATCCGCACGACCCGTGGGAAGCCCTCCGCTGGGAGTGCACCCCCGATCAGGGTCTCCCGATCCTCACTGCTCAACCTGACCTCGAGGTACTCTCCATAGTCTGCATGCGGCCCCGACCGGGCACGCTCGAGTGCTATCCCGCGCGACTCGGCGAGATGGATCGCATTGACCAGGTTGATAGCACCCCGCCCGAGTATCTTGGTCAGGAGGCCCACGAGAACACTCGCCGTCAGGAGAGGGAGGGGGTCGTCCTCACTCCCACCCGCATACCGCACCTCGACGCGCGCGATCCCCCCATTCGTAAAGGCTGCAGCGAGCGCCCCCAACCTCTCCCCAAGATCGAGGAGTGGGCGGAGCCGGCGCATCCGCTCCCCACCGATCGCAGGCGCATTGACTGCATGTGAAAAATCGCCCTCTAGGATCGCATCCCTGACCGCCTCTGCTATCTCTAGGGCGACATTCTGCTGTGCCTCCTCCGTCGATGCGCCCAGATGCGGGGTCATCACCACATTATCCAACGAACGGAGCGGATTCTCTGGAGGAAGGGGCTCATCCTCGAAGACATCGAGGGCCGCCCCAGCGAGGTGCCCACTCGTCAGAGCATCGTAGAGAGCCGCCTCATCGACCACCCCACCGCGCGCCGCATTCACGAGATATGCGCCAGGCCGTAACTTGGAAAGGGCCTCGGCATCGATCAGATTCCTCGTACGGTCGGTCAGAGGAGTGTGCAGAGAGAGGATATCAGACCGCTCCAAGACCTCGTCGAGGGTGCCCAACTCGATATGGACCGCCCGCGCCTGGTCCTCCGTTAGATAGGGGTCATAGGCGATGACTCGCATCCCAAAGGCCCGGGCCCGGCGCGCGACCTCACCTCCGATACGACCCGCACCGACTAGACCGAGGACCTTACCATTCAATTCGATCCCCCTGAAACGACGCCGATCCCATTCCCCCATCTTCATCGATCGGTCAGCTGCAGGGACCTGGCGCACGACAGCTAGAAGGAGTGCGAAGGTCAACTCTGCGGCGGAGGTCGTATTACCCGAGGGCGCATTGAGCACCGCGATACCTAGCTCGGTCGCCGCCTCGACATCGATATTGTCGACCCCGACACCTGCCCGGCCTATCACCTTCAGCTGGTCCACCTTCGCCAGTACTGATCGAGTAATCCTCGTCATACTCCTGACGATCACCGCATCGATCCCGACGAGGGCGTCAGCAAGATCCTCATCCCCGAGGGCTGACCGATCGATCAGTTCGAAATTGGGATCTCGGGCCAGTGGCGCCAACCCTACCTCAGTGATCGGATCGGCTATGAGTACACGGTAACGACTCATTGTGTGAAGATCTCCTCCAGAACTTCGAGGAGCCCCTCCAGGCCCTCCAAGGTGTGATCGCCCATATGGCCGATTCTAATCATCTCATCTCGAGCTCTCCCATAGCCGGGCGCGATCGTATAGCCCCGATCGCGCGCGACAGCAACGAGATCAGGACCCCGCCAACCCTCGGGGAGCCGGATACAGGTCACCGTTTGCGCCCGATAGCCCTCAGGGGCGACGATCGAGAGATCGACCCCACGATCACGCATCTCATCGACCCACCTCCAGGTCCGGGCCGCCATCTCCTGGTGTCGAGCCCACCGAGCCTCGACGCCTTCTTCCATGATATCGGCGACCTGTGCCGCGAGAGCATAGATCAGTGAGACCGCCGGCGTGTTGGGTGTCTGGTTCTTCTCGATATTCCTCTCAAAGGCTAGGAGATCGAAGTAGACGCCCCGATCATCCCGCTCGGCAGCCCTCTCCAAGAGACCCTCCTGAGCTACACCAAAGGCTAGCCCAGGGGGTAGCGCCAGGGCCTTCTGGGATCCCGTCAGAACGAAGTCGAGCCCCCAGAGATCACTCTCGACGCGCGCACCACCAAGGCTACTTACCGCATCGACGAGGAGGACGACATCGCCCGCGCCACGAGCGACCTCCGCCAACTCCGCGATCGGGTTCAAGACCCCCGTCGAAGTCTCTGAGTGGACGACAGTCACCGCATCGTACTCGCCACTGGCCAGCCTCTCCTCCAACGCCTCGGGGAAATTGACCTCACCCCATTCGACCTCTAGCCGGTCCGCCTCGAGGCCGCTCGCCACTGCGATCCGGTGGAAGCGATCACTAAAAGCGCCATTGACTAGACTGAGGACCTTACGCCTCACACCATTCCTTACCGCCGCCTCCATCAGCCCCGTCGCGGAAGAGGCAGAGATATAGACCGGACGTTCTGTCCGGAAGATCGCCTGTAGACCTGGCTGGATACGTGCTATCATCGCCTCCATCGCAGCAGCACGATGACCAACCATGGGTCCCACCTGTGCCTCGAGGATAGGGCGACGTACCTCTGTCGGACCAGGTAAGAAGAAATGACCGAAACTCTCCCCTGACATCTCAGCACCCCCATTCACAACCGAACCCTGCGCCTTATCACCCAATTACTCGCTCCCCAACTCACTCCGGCCCCATATCCTCCTCCAAGAGCTCACGACCCTTAGAGTACAACTCCCTCCCTACCGAGCTCCCCGGCAAATCGCCACCGAGGGCGAGGACGAAGACCGGAGCCAGTGAGAACGAACGAACGACCTGATCAGCCATCGATATGACCGCAGGCCGCTCGACTACACCGGCGAAGACAACGAACTCATCGACTGCTGGCTTCGCCTCGAGATCAGTCACACCATCCCCGACCAGCATCACCGGCCGCGCCAACGACTCGCCCCACCTCTCGATGATCACCCTCTTACCCCCAGAATAGGCGAGGGGAGAGCCCCTATCATAACCTAGATAGCTACCATCGGACCCGAACTCGAGGTCGACCGCCTCGATATCATCTGGGTCGACCCCGAGCTCTACCCCCGCCATCCTGACCGCAGGTAGCAGCCCCCCAGAGATGATCTTCACCTCTATCCCCTCATCCTTCAACGCGGCGATAACCTCTCGAGCGTCGGGTACCAGCTCCTCGAGGTATCTCTTACCGAGTCCCTCGACCCGCTCACGACTCGGGTCACAGAGCTCGAGACGACGACCATAGACCTCCTCGAGAGGGATCGCGCCCCGCATAGCAGCATCGGTCAACGACTCGACCTCTCCGCGCGCAACACTGGCCAACTCCTCGATACCCTCGAGGGTCGAGAGGGTTGAGTCGAAATCGAAGATCACCGTCCTGAATCGTGACATCTCACCACTCACCACTCCAGGGGCCAGTTCGGCCCGGTTCAATACAAGGCCCACGAACCGATGAAGGAGCCCTACCACCTGACAAGATGTCCGACCAGAAGGCACCGCACAACCCGCACTGGACCGGGGTTGAAATTAAAGTAAGGCCTTGTCATATTATCCACATGAATGAAAGAAGAATTTTCCAGTACCTCTCGCCGCTCCTGGCACTCCTCTTCCTCACGACGGGCGCGATCGCGCAGGATGGCGATGATGAGAAAAGACGTGATACCTGGTCAGCGATCGTCGATCTCGCCTTCTCAGGCGCAAGTGGGAATGATCAGACCACCCTCCTCACCACAGGATTCAAGATCGCACACCTCCGAACAGAGGCCTTCGAACTCGAGTTCACCGGCAATGTCAGGTATGGACGGAGTGAAGGACGCGAGGTGGCCCGCAACCTCAAGAGTGGGCTCAAGATGGATATCATGCCGAAAGATCGGTGGTCACCCTTCATCTCGATCACAGGCGAGCGGGATCCATTCCGTAAACTAGACCTGCGGAGCAACTCAGGAGCAGGTGTCAAGTTCTCCTTCTGGAAAGCCTCGAATGGGTCAGCGGCGATCAGTGGTGCGATCCTCCATAGCTACGACAACTATACCTCGGGCGATGGGGCACACCTCGACTCACGGCACAGCGCACGCTGGAGTTGGCGCTTCACCGGAAGGAGGAGGCTCGGAGAGAGTATCTGGGTCGACAATGTGACCTTCTACCAGCCAGTATGGGACCACTCGAGTGAGTACCTGGTCGCCATCGATACATCGGTCAGGGTCCCAATGAATAAGCACATCGCGCTCATGCTCAGCCATAGCTACGAGCGCGACTCGATGCCCCCAGAGGGGGTCCACAAAGATGACCATGTCCTCAAAGCTGGCCTCACGATAGAGACGCGCTGGTGAGCTAGTACGGGGCCAGCTCCCTGGACATCTCACCCCACTCGCCCTAGATTCTGACACAATCACCTGACAGATCATAGATCTAGATCAGCACCCGATCCCGATGTCAGGGATCGGGTGCCCGCGCCTATCCAGGGATATGATCAGCGGACCCCCCATCAACGAACCCGTAGCCGCCTTCGCTGCGATCGCCCGTGCCCTGACCGAGTCGCTCGATCTCCCTGAGGTCCTGCGACGGATCGCCAATGAGGCACGTGCACTCACCAGCGCCACTGGGGCTAGCATACTCCTCTGGGAAGCTGGAGAGGTCGAGTTCGCAGCACACTCGACCGCACCACCAGGCTCGCTCATCCCCGTCGGTTTCAGATTCCAGCCGAGCCCCGCAGTAGTACAAAAACTGCGCGGCCGGGCTGAACCACTGGTCATCAACGACCTCCACACCTCACACCTCATCCCGAGGGTCGTCAAGGATAGGATCTTCGTCAACGACCTGATAATCGTCCCCCTCAGAGCCGATAACCGGTTGATAGGGGTCCTCAATCTGGCCTTCAATCAGATGCCAGACCCCTTCCCCTGGGACCCGATCATCCTCGGCGCACTCGCTGACCAAGCCGCACTCGCCGTCAGGAATGCCCAACTCTACGAGGCCTCGCGCACTGTGAGCGAGCAGCTACTGATGACCGAAAAGCTCTCGGCACTGGGACGACTGATAGCACAGGTCACCCATGAGCTCAACAACCCACTCACCACCGCTAGACTCCTGACCGAGAGCCTCGAACTAGAAGAGCTGCCGGGGTCCGCACACGATTTGACGACCTCTATCGGCCGAGAACTAGAACACGCCTCCTCTATAGTCCGGGATCTACTCCTATTTGCACACCGGCCCACGACCAGGGTAGAACTAGATATCACAGCTCTGATCAGAGAACTCATCACCGACCTCGAACGACGGACCGGGCCAGCGGGGATCACCATCGAGCTCGAGTTACCCGGTGACCCCACCCCGACGGTCTACGCCGATCCGCATGCGATGAAGCAGGTCCTCTCGAACTTGATCCAGAATGCTATACAGGCACTGACCAGCCTCGAGGTAAAGAAGAAGATCAGGATCAGGGTCCAGGAGGGAGGAGATAGCGCTAGGGATCAGATCACCATAGAGGTCCAAGATTCAGGACCTGGGCTATCTAGAGAGGTCAGAGAACGGATCTTCGAGCCCTTCTTCACGACCAAGCCCTTCGGCGAGGGGACAGGGCTCGGACTCGCCATAATAAGAGAGATCCTCGAAGACCACGACGGAACGATCGAGGCGCTCAACGCCAAAGAGGGGGGAGCACTATTCCGGATCTCACTACCTGCCCTGCCGAGCTCTACGAGTACTGCCGAGGTAGCACAACCCTCACCACAGCGAGGACTCAGGGTCCTCATCATCGATGATGAGCCTGAACTCCAGCGAGCACTACGCCGGATGCTCCAACACCTCGGCTGCACCGTCACCAACGCCTTGGATGGTGAGACCGGCCTAGACTATATACGGGCGAGTGAGTTCGACCTCATCCTCTGCGATATCAGGCTACCGGGCTACAATGGCCAAGAACTATATGACCGTATACGACGGGAGGCGCCCGAGGCGACAGATGCGATCGTCTTCATCACTGGTGATACCATCACGAAGGAGACACGCGACTTCATCGACAGTACCGGAAGGACCGCATTGACCAAGCCCTTCGGCCGCGCGCAACTCGAAGATCTCCTCACCCATGTCGGTGATGTGCAAGGACTAGAGGAAAGGTCCCTATGAGACGCCCGCTCGATCCCCGGGCCAGACGGCTATACCAACGCCTACGACTCGAACTCGAAGTGCCTCAGAGGGAGATCGGCCAACTCCTCGAGTCGGCCAAAGCCCAACTGGCAGAGGAGCTGGCCCACGACCCAACACCAGGCACCACTATCTCAGCACTAGCACTCGGCGACTTCCAGAGTGCGCCCGCACTCGCGCGCTCGATCGGACCTACTCAACGAGGAGATGGTACTTTCCCGCAGATCAGCAGCGAAGAGTTCATCCGGCTCCACACCCGCTACCTCGCCTGGACAGGGTCACTCCTCCTCATCAGGACCGAATGGCCGAGGATACTACAGGCCTTCACAGCGGTCGAGGAGGGGATCGATAGCTTGGAGCAGAGGGAGAGGGCACGATGGCAGGCCCTCACAGAGGAACTCGGCGATGCCGCCACTAGTATAGGCGCACCACCACCTAGATCGAGGCTCGAGGGGGTGAGCCAACCAACTCCCGACCCTAGCCTCCGACCACTCGGGGAGCTTCCAGAGGACCCGGATGAGCTCGTAGAGCTCCTCATCCACCATATCCTCGGAATCAGCCCCGATGCGCCCAAAGATCGACTCTCGATCAGACCTACTTTGCCCGACGATTGGTCAGAGCTGAATCTGCGCTCACTCCACTTCGGAGATGCCGAGGTCGCACTCAGATATGAGCGGAGAGGGGAGTACCACACCTTTGAGATCGCCCAAGAGAGTGGAGCGATGCCGATCACCCTGATCTTCGAACCAAGGTTGCCTGGGACTAGATTGGTGAGAGTCCAAGTCGATGGGCGAGCTGCTACCCTCGACCCCTATCCAGTCGATGGCAGTATCGCTGTCCCTATACAGTTGATCCTCGATGAGGAGAGAGTGGTAGAGTTCGAGGTGAGTAAAGGTCTCGGCCGGACCGGGATCAGACTACCGGTCCGGTAGAATGGCCGGAGATGATCTCAGGTATCGGCCACGCCATTCCCCGACCAGCCACCAGCCTCTAGGAGTTCACGTAACTTGGCTGGCCTCTCACTCAGAGCCGTGCGTATCAACGACCGAACGATCGTGATCTGCTCCTCTTCCGGAAGCTGTTCTACGACGGCGATCGGTGCACCATAACGAAGGAGCCACCGTTTCGCATCGCGAGCTACACTGTCCGCCATCCATCCTCCTTCACACCCATGTCCACAGACAGCTGCAAAGTAGCTCTTTTCACCAACTTCTGCAATATCTACGGCCCGGTGCCGTCCCCCCGACTCGTCTCGACCTCCTCACTCTGAGGTCATCTAGATGAGCGCTTCGCCCGGCGACTGAAAGGGATAGCCAGGAGAAGCTGGTCTCGAGCCGAGATAAGACATCACTTGGCCTGCAGGTTGCAACAACCCGTCACAGCCAAGCCACTCTGCTATGAGGTAGGTATGCGGAAGATCAAGCGCGGCCGGCGGAGAGCCAGACGACTCATACCGAAGCGGCGCAGCCGGATCCCATGGATCCCCGTCACGATACTCTCGATACTGCTCATCGCGATAGGGAGCGCCGCCCTCCTCGATAGCCGCAGAGACCGCGAGGAGGAGACAGAGTTCGTAGACTACGCACGGAGTAGACAGGGTGACCCCATCCGCATGATCGTCTCCGCAGGACGACGGCACCAGATGATCTTCCTCGGTGACCTCCCCTCTGGGAGCACCCCAAAGCGGATAGCTGCAGATGCGATCGAGGCACTCGTTCATGGGCCTGGCCTCGATGCCGTCGTCCTCGAGATCGGGGCGGACCTCCAAGACCGGATCGACCTCTACCTGGAGACCGAGCCCGAGGACCCGGGCCTACTCCTCGCTGAGCCACGGATAGTACATGGCCACTGGGGAGCATCGGATGAGTACCTCGAGATCTTCCGGCGGGTCTGGCGTCTGAACCGAGCCCTCGAGCCGGGCCGACGAATCCGTATCCTAGCTGCCGACCTGCCTGGCTGGCCACCTGACCCGAAGATGAGTCCCCAGGAGGCCCTCGCCCAGTACGCAGAGCGAGATGCCTACATGACCGAGAGGATAGAGGCGCATATATTGGCCGGAAACCCGCGCGCCCGACTACTGATCTTCATGGATGGGTACCATGGACTGAAGAGTGGCCAAGCTGAGTTGCAGACTGGAGCAGGCTCCCCGGTCCCGATCATCTGGCTGGGAACCCGACTGGCTCACCTCCACCCAGGTGAGGTCTATACGATCATTGTCGATGGCACAGTGCGCGACCCTACGAGGGGGCCGGTGATCAGGTATACAGCTAGCAATGCCTACGATATCTTGCGCAAGCACCTCCCCGAGACGACGAGGCCTTTTGCTCTCGACATCGGCGAGGATTTCGACTTCCTCCGCACGCCGATGAGGACGGCCACGATGCCCGGACTCGACATGCGGATCCGTCCGACCAATTACCGTCTCCGTGATGTCGCAGATGGCTATATATTCCTCGGCAATAACCGGTGAGACTAGGGGCTACCTCTCTCAGGGGAGGGAACCCCTTTCCTCAGGTCACTGAGTTCGGTAGGTGACGGAATCCGGCCGGACCTGCCGAGGGCCAGACGCCGCCGTCGTATACCTGCTAGACGGTAGAGGAGCCCCGCAACAGCGGCCCCAGTCCCCATCCCTCCCACGTAGATGAGAGAGAGATCGAGGAGACCAACGCTCCCGATGACATTGAAGGCGGCATTTGCCGCAACGAGCACCGCTATACTCCCAGATACTACATACCGCAGGGTACCAGAGATCATAGTCGCCCCCCAGGAAGTCGCTCCCGATTCGGAGAGAATCATGAACCGAGTGACCAGACTGTAGGCCATGGGGGAAAGGTGGTTCAATTTACATGCCACTTTTTCCCCAGATCAGAAGGGCTGACCCATCGCGAGTTGGAAGTGGAGACGCCTAAAGAACTCGCGGAGACCACCCCTGCCACGATAGGTGAAGGGATTGAAGCGAACTACCCCCAAGTCGACCAACTCATTCTCCTCTGGATCCCTTACGAGGAGTGGGTACCGCTGGGTTCCGATCGGATTGTACCCAATGTCGAGCCGTACTGGACCGAAAGGCGAGAGTACACGAACCCCTACCCCTGGTGTCAGGAGTGCCTCTGATCGGGGGGCGCCCAAGCCGGGGCTCCCACCCGTCGGATCCCTCCAGACCGACCCGAAATCGATGAAGGTCGCTAACTGCAAGGCATCAGCGATCCAGACCCGGCCCTCGAGACTCAGGTCTACGACCGCTCTCCCCCCTAGTGCCCTCTCACCGACGAGCTTCGGATCGACGACGAGATCTGCCGGACAGCCCTTCGGCTCGAGCCGGCAGCCGAGTGCCTCTACCTGCTCAGCGCGCGTCACCAGGATCTTGGGTCCGAGCAGATTCTGCGAGACACCCCTCACCGAGTTGGCTCCACCACTATAGAACCTCGTCTGAGGGGGTAGAACACTCTCCCCGACCACTCCTCCTAAGCGTATCCGGGAGGCAAGCTCCCACCTTTTGCCGAGGAACCTAGTAACCGCTCCCTCGCTCACTCCGCGCAGATAGTCATATTGCGAACCGGTCGGAGTGGCGGCGCCCGCGACTCTGAGGCGGCCCCAGGGACGCCAGAGGGGTAGCCTACCCGTCACTCGAGCGTCGAGGGGAACGACGAGGCTCGGCGACCCGGCAGGGGTCCAGGAGATCCGGCCCTCGATCGGCGCGATCCAATGGAGAGCAGTCAGGGTATCGATGACCTCCTCATCACAGATCCCGAAATTACCGCAGTAATAGAGTTCGGCTGACCGGAGCTCATTCCTTACTGGGGCGTAGGTGAGTCCCCCGAGGAGCTCCGGCCTGAACTCTCTGGTAAGACCTATCTCGCCTCCCGTCCCGCGCTGGATATAGACCTGGGGCACCGATTCTCGTTGATGAAAACCACGGACCGAGAAGAGGGTCGCGCCTATCTTGCCAAGTGGCCTGGTGAACTCCGCCTCCACAAAATAATTTGGGTTCGCATACGACCCACTCCCTGTCGAGGTACAGGGAAACCCACCACTCATCGAATTCGCTAGGAGATTCGAGAACCCGAACCCCAATCCGAAGAGTCGGGGCCCTCCTAGAAAATACCGATCGGCCCAGAGGAGATTGACCTCCAGACACTCAGAGGATGAGAGTGTGCCGAGCACCTGAATCGCTCGCTGCCGGCCTGACTCTACCTCGATCCGCGGCGAGACCTCGAGGGCGCCAGGTGCAGCTCCGAGGGGTTCGATCTCGACGCCCTTGACGATCGGTAACTGATAGAGTCGCCGTTCCGTCTCACCTAGCGCCGAGAGGCTAAAAAGGTCGCCTGGCCTGAAGGCGAGCCGGTCCCGTACCGTCGACTCCTTGATCGGATCGTCGGTGATGATCTCCGGAAAACCAAAGATGACCTCGGGCCCAGGGCTGACCCTCAGGACGAGCGCGACCCTCCTACTCTCCTCATCGACCCGTCCATCGACCTCGATCCCGGCGTATGGGTAGCCCCTCTCTGCGAAGGCACGGGCGAGGAGGATCTCGAACTCCTCCAACTTCGGGAGAGCATAGAGATCACCAGGCTCGAGGGGTGGAGGTCCCTCCAACTCGACAGGGGGACTCAGACTATCGAGACCGATGACCTCGAGCGTTCCAACCCTGATCGGCTCGCCCTCCTCGATCTCGAAGATGACCTCGACCTCGTCCTGGCCCTTAGGCTCGATCTTCGCGCTGACTACGACTTCGGGGAACCCCCATCTCTGGTAGAGGAGCCGGAGACGCTCCTCATCCTCATCGACTTCTAGGGGGTCGAGATAAGCTCGCTCGAGGGCCCAGCCCATACCGAGGGCGCAGAAGAGGAAGAAGAGGGGCGAGCGACAGTGTGTCGCCTCTGTGAAGATCGCGCCCTCGAGTATCTCCCGGTCGAGGGTATGCGCCCCTTCGAACTCCACCCTGACTACCTCGGGTCCCTCGACCTCCTCATCCCCTGGCCCAGACTCAGTAGGACGCTGCGCCCAGAGTATACCAGGATGTGAGAGGAGTAGTACTAAGAGGGCCCGGCCCACTCCCCGACTCAGCGGAACCAGCGCGCCTCGACCGCGCGATCGACCTCGGGCCACCGATTCTTGGGGGGAGAATCCTGGACTCTCTCGGCTTCCTCGTACAACTCGTCGAGTAGCCTCGCCATCTGGTGCCGGTTCATAAAGGTCGCCAGGTGGCCAACTAGCCCAACGGCCAGCCGAGCCCGATCAGGCACACTAAGGTCATCCCTGATCGCATGCATGATCTCACGCATCCGAGCATAATCGGGTGAGATACTCTCTGTCGTACGGGACCTCCGCCTCAGCCTTCGCCTCATCAGACCTCTCCAGCCTATCCACTCTCGAGGACTCGATACCGATACCTGCCCCGACCAATGCACTAGCTATGCCGTTGGCATACTCCATGTATTCTATCTGACCGATGACTATCGATGCTGAATCCTGGTGGCATCGGACCGGATCGGCCGATGCTGGTTTCATCTACTCCACCGCAGATGGCACCCCTCTCGATCCAGAACTCATCGAGAGCCGGATCCTCAGGCTTGCTATCCCACCAGGATGGTCCGATGTCAGGATCTCACCAGATCCAGCCCGAAAGATACAGGCATGGGGCCACGACAACGCAGGACGACGCCAATATATCTATAGCAGCGAGCATATCAGCCGACGAGAACGACGCAAATGGGGACGGGTGCTCCGCTATGCCCGGGTCGTCCCAAAGATGCGCACCGCGACGAATGCACACCTCAAAGACCCAGAGCCGACCAGGAACAAGGTGCTCGCCACGATCGTTAGATTGATGAGTAGAGCTTTCTTCAGGGTCGGGAGTGAGAGATATGCAGTCCAGAACCAAACCTTCGGCATCTGCACCCTCAAGAAGCGCCACCTAGAGATATCCGGAAATACCCTTATCTTCCGGTACACGGGAAAGGGTAGGGTCGACCAGCGCCGGGTAGTCGCTGATACCCCCCTCGTCGCAGTGATCGAGGAGATCCTCGAGCTACCAGGGCCGCGCCTCTTCCAGTACCGCGACCGACTAGGCCAGATCAGACCAGTCAGAGCAGCGATGGTAAACCGTTACCTCCGCGAGATCCTCGGAGGACGCTACACCTCAAAAGACCTCAGGACTTTCGGTGCTACAGTCCGTGCAGCCACAATCCTGGCTGACCTCGGCGAGCCGGCGAGTAGAGCCGAGGCCAGACAGAATATCGCCCTCTGCTGTAGATTGGTGGCACTAGAACTCGGGAACACACCCGCGATCTGCAAGCAGGCCTATATCCACCCAGTCGTCTTCGATCAATACCTCGAAAATGGCAAGACGATCGAGCCATTGATGCGGAAAACGCCCAGGACGATCACTGCGACGGCGCCAGCCGAGTACTACGACGAGGAGGCTGCCCTCATCAGGTTCCTCGAAGAACATTGGTGAACGTTGTGAAATGGATGAAGAGAGGGACCGAGGCTGGTCAGAGAGCCCGCTATCCTGCCCTGAGCCGGCCGATCCGCCGTGGGCTACATCGTATCACGGAGGTGCCGGCTTCTACGGGGAACCGCGCACGGCTCCTCATCGATGGACCAGAGACCTTCGAGGCAATGCTCGCTCAGATCGAGGCTGCCCAACACCGCGTCCACCTCGAAAACTATATCTTCCGCGGTGATTCAATTGGACGACGCTTCGCCGAAGCACTCGCCGAGCGCGCTAACGATGGAGTCGAGGTCCGTGTCATCTACGATTGGATCGGATCGCTCAGTACACCGAGAGCCTTCTGGAGAGAGCTACGCCGGACGGGCGTCGAGGTCCTGCCCTTCGCCCCGCCCTCGCCACACCGGCCCCTCACAATACTAAGACGGGACCACCGAAAACTGCTCGTCACCGACAGCCGATTCGCAGTCGTAGGCGGGCTCTGCATCGGGGACGAATGGTCGGGCACTGAAAGCACCGCGCCATGGCGCGATACCGCGATCGAGGTCGAGGGACCAGTAGCAAAGCAGCTCGATAAGACCTTCTATACACTCTGGCGAAGGGGTGGTGGCGCACCATATGACCCGCTCCCCAATGAGCCATTCGAGGTCGGCGATGTCGTCATCAGGATAATCGATGGACCACCTTTCCATGCCCGAGCCTATCGACTCTACCAACTAATCACAGCTCTGGCCGAGGAGACCCTCTTCATCACCGGTGCATATCCACTCCTCCCGACACCCCTCCGTAGCGCCCTCGCCGCGGCCGCTCGAATGGGGGTCGACGTCAGACTCCTCGCCCCAGGCCGATCGGACCTAGCACTACTCAATCACGCCGCCAGAGCCCACTATACTCGCCTCCTGCGCGCGGGGGTGAGGATCTATGAGTGGAAGGGCCCAATGCTACACGCCAAGACCCTCTCAGTCGATGGAAAGCTAGCGATCATTGGCTCGAGCAACCTTAATCCCTACAGCTTCCTCAGCACCTACGAGCTAGATCTCGTTCTCGAAGACCAGGTGATCGCCTCCGCACTCGAATACCAGTTCCTCGATGACCTCGAGAGCGCACGGGAGATAGAACTCGAGGAGTGGAAGAGACGACCACTCTCCCAACGTATCCGGGAGCGAGTCGGAACTCTCGTCCATTGGCTCCCACACCGTCTATTCAACTGATTCACTAGACGACGACCCCTCCTCCCCTCCCCCACCTCTCCTATCGGGGGCAGCGACACGCCAGAGGTGGAAAGACCGCTCGAGACGCCGGAGAACAGGAAGGGCGACATTGAAGACCGGGATCCCACTAGGCGTACGACCCTCGAGGGTGCCATGATGAGCATGTCCATGGAAGACGACTGTGGCACCATGCGTCTCGAGGGGCGTCAGGAGACGTGAGGACCCTAGAAAGGGATAGATCACCTCGGGCTCCCCAATGACTGTCTCGGCGATCGGTGCGTAGTGCAGGAGAGCGACCTTCTCTTCTGTCTCCAGTGCGCGCAGGGCATTCTCTAACTTTAATGCTTCATCGATCGCCTGCTGAACGAACTCTTTGATCAGTGGCTCACCGAAAGGGGCGAGTGTGCCCCGGCCGAAGCCACCGGCGAAGCCCTTGACCCCTGCGAAACCGACCCCCTCGAGCACGACCGGGTGCCCATCGAGGATATGAACTCCAACCTCTTCGAGGATCGCGACCACCTCCTCGACCACCCCACCATCATGGTCATGATTGCCCAAGACCGCTACGACTGGTAACTCCACGACCGAAAGGTCCTCTGCAAAGGCCAAGACCTGGTCGGTCTGTCCCGTCGTCGTCAGATCCCCGCAGAGGACGAGGATATCAGCCTCCCTATTAGCCTCCTGAAAGAGTTCCCGAAGAGCAGTCCGGCTCGTGGTATCGTAGTGAAGATCTCCAACCGCAGCGAGGCGGACCTCACGCCCTCGATTCACCTATCTCACACCACGTCGCTGGTCCCAAACCTCACTCTCTCTGATCGCTACTATGATCGGAGTGGCCTGCATCGCTAGTACCGCCTCGCGCCTCGGGTCCCGAAACCTCCATTCATTCACATCGATCGCGAAGGAGAAACGAGAGAGGAGTGTGCCCTGACAAACCTCGGGATCACCCTCCTTCCCGATCTCCTCATAGGCGCGCTCATACAACTCTTCCCTCAACCATTGAGGGATCCGACGACGGTGTCCGGGATAGACGTAGTCGTAGAGGTGGATCTGCGCGAGGAGGAGACGCCAGTGCTCGCCTAGCCTGAGGAGGAGCCTCTCCCAATCGAATTCATCGCCCCGCAAAAGGATCAGGTGTACGATATCGGCCATATCCGACCGATGCCGCTCCGATACGAAGATACGGTGCCAGATCAACTCCTCGGGAGCGGCGATCCTGACCGCCATAGCAGCGAGAATACCCGGGCGGGAATGGGCATACCAACCACTATCTATCAGGTGCAGCCCATTTCCCATGCCAAAGATCAGGTCGATCACAGCCTCGTCTCTAAAGGCCTTGGCGAGCCAATGCGATTGCTCGAGGTATGTCCTGAATCCAGCCTCCTTCAGCGCGCGAGCTGCATGAACTACCTGCTCCGGCTCTAACAGGAGATCGAGGTCCTTCGTCTGACGGTAGATCCCGGTGTACTCATAGAGGGCATAGAGCCCGCTGACGACGAAGGGTACACCAGCCTCATTCAGGGCACGAAGCGCCGCCTGGTAAACCACACGCTCCGCCTCAGGGATCCAGAACTCGCCATGCGTTAGAGAGCGCGACTCCTCTCTCGTCAACTGCGCCATCTCCGGCGCCGGAACGCCTACAGGTGGTCTCATCATCTATAGCTACGCCCTACCCCAAGTCCATAGTTCGAGGCTGTCCGGGCGCAAAGATCGGACCGCGCTTCCAGCAGATCTAGCTTCAGGCTAGATTCATCTCATGTTCGATCGGTTGCGTAAGGCCTGGCAAGAGGCTGTCGATAATTTCTGGCGCGAGCTCGCGTCAGAGGAATCCACCGACAAGGTGTCTGAGTACCCCTTCACTCGGCCGACCCAGCGGGATAGAGCTCCCTCGTCCCTACACCCTCTGAGCGAGCTCATCGATCAGATCGAGCACCTCGAATCCAAGATCGAGGCAGAACTCCATGAAGAGGCGCGCTGCCGACGGATCGCAGAACTAGCCGCTGAGATAGGTGATGCTGAGACGTTGAGAATCGCTACTGATTATGCCGCTCACCATTCAGCATCTGCAGCACAGCTCCGGAATCAGCTAGCAGAACTCACCACCAAGTATGAGAGTCTGACCTCTCAGTACGCTCGAGATTGACCTGAAGACGAAGGCCGCGCCCGGCCAAGAATGACCGGACACGGCCCTGATCTGATGAGTTCTGAGTCTACTGCGATCCGATCAGAAGCTCGGGTTCGCGTCCTTCTCGAACTCAGTCAGAGGTATACAGGTCGCATTCCCCATCGGCCCCACCTCTGGCTTGTAGTACTCGCCATCGCTAGGGATGATGTATGGGAAGGTATCCTCGGCCCCATGGCGGCGCCAATCACCGAGGCGCTTACCCTCGAGCCAGAAATCACGACCGCGTTGCTCCATCAACTCCATCATAGCCTCATCGAGATCTGAGGCTGTGAAAGTACCAGGCTGACCACTCGCTGCCCGGCGTGCGTTGACGAAGTCGACGATTTTGTCCAGATCCTCACTGGCCTCGACCTCGATGTAACGGGCTTCGAGGCCAGAGGCGAGACGGATCGGTGAGCCCCAGGAGGGATACTTGGTCTGGACCCACATCAGGAGAGTCCCATCCTGTGCCTCGAGGTGTGCCCCACTGGCGTCGAGAAGTGGATAGTAACCGATTCTCGTATCCCCCTCGTCCGCCATCGCCCTCCACTCGGGTCCGACCACGAAGGAGACCCGGCTAGTGTTGAAGGCGTAGACATTGTTCGCGAGCCGACCCCGGTTGGCTGGATCGTCGAAGTAAACGGCGTTGTAGACGAAGTCATCGTCCACATCGGCGACCGCTGCCGCGGCCTCACTCTTCTGCCCAGCCTGGAGATAGGCTCGTCCGAGTCCGACACGAGCGGCATTAGCCATTGTGGTGTCATTACCGGCCACCGCAACCGCTTCCGCCCTCTGGAAGAACTCGACTGCCTTCGCAAGCATCTCTGAGGTACTTGCCGCAGGCCCGGCCGGCTCGATCACCCCTTCACAGAAGCTCTCCGCCATCAACTGGATTGTATACCCAGCGGCTAGTGCAGCGCGCGCCACTAGAGGATTACTATCCTTGTCTGGCAAGTCCTCCATGATCTCGAGGGCCTCCTGAGTGGTGGCCATCGCACGGGCGATCGGCCACCAGACCTCGTTCTCGAGGGTGCTATTCCTCGCACTGATCGAGCGGCGCCCGAACTCATTCCTGGTAGGGAAGGTATCTCCAACCTGGCCCTCATTGGTGAACCACCCGCCGTAGACGATGATACCACCATAGGCGACGAGGAAGTTCTGGTACGCCGAGTTGGCAAACTCCTCAGCTGCGACGAGTGGATCGATCGTCTCAGCATCTACGACATTCGGGCGATCTACATCGAAGAAACTATCGCTGCAGGCTGCGGCTGACATCGCCAACGCGACTGTCGCAGCGAGCACAGAGCTCTTTTTCAAGATTCGCATGGTTGCCCCTCTTAGAACTGGAGATTGATCCGAGCCACCCAACGCTTCGGCGTCGGCATCGTCAGGAAGTCCTCACGACTCGATGAGGTCGTCTGCGCGTAGAGCTCAGGATCGGAACCGGTGTACTTCGTCGAGAGCCAGAGGTTACGACCCGCCAACGTCACCGAAGCACCACGTGCGAAGAGGTACGACGCAAGGTTGTCCGGTAGCATGTACGTGAGCGAGACCTCTCGTAGACGCCAGAAGTCACCAGGCTCGATGTAAGCGCCATTCACATTGTTGAGGTCTACCGCATCACCACCCTCGGTGATGAAGGGACCGAAACGAGCTACCCGCTCCTCCTCGGTCAGAACCTCATTCCTCCTCACCCATTTCTCAGCGGTACCCATCTGCCGCTCCCTGAACTGGGCAGTATTGTTGTAGATGTAGAAGTCCGACTTGTGATCGACCTGGGCATAGACCTGGAGGTTGCCCTTGATCGTGAAGGTCGACGCGAGAGTCGCCTCCAGCGTCGGGAGGAGGTTACCAACGAACTCGAGGGTATCGGAGACGATACCACGGAGAGCGGTCTCACCAGCTGCCGTCGTATACTCCTCATACCTCAGGAGACGATGTGTGTGGAATGCACGGACCTGCGCGCCCTCACGGATCCGGTTCATCGTACCGAAGGGTGCGATCTCACCGAGGTCGGTGATCTCATTGTGCAAGGTCGCCAGAGCAGTGCGGAACTGCCACGCGAAATCATCAGTCGTCACTAGGTTCAGATTCGCGGCGACCTCGAAGCCACTGTTCACGACCTCGCCGATATTCTCCAGCACATTTTGGCTAAAGCCGAGGGAGGCTGGGAGTGGCTTGTTGAGGATCAGGTCCTGCGACTTCTTATTGAAGTATGTGACCTCGAGCCCGACCTTCTCATCCAGGAACGACGCATCGAAACCAAGCTCGAGCTCCGAACCGCGCTCGGGCTTCAGGTTGTAGTTACCGATGTTCTGAGGGAGAACACCCGCAGCCGTTCCGCCGCCACTCACGAGAGCATATGGCGCGGTCGCGTAGGTCCGGAGCGCACCTGAGGTCGGCGAACGACCGGTAGTACCGTACGAGGTACGCAGACGGAGGGTCCCGAAGAAGTCGGGCATGTTCTCCTGCCAGAAGTTCTCGTCAGAGATTACATACGAGAAGCCGACCTTCGGGCTTAGGAATGCCTCTGCATCGACACCGAAGGATGAGTGCTTATCGAGACGCGCACCGGCCTGGATGAAGAACCTATCATAGAGGCTGAGGTCCAACTGAGTCAGTAGGCCTGCCTCCCGGTGCTCAGTGTACTGCTGCGATCCGACGCGCTGTGCAGCTGAGGCCACGGCGTGAGCAGCATTTGTGATCAGCCCCGTACCAGTCGCCGAGGTAAAGTCGGTATTGGTCGTGATGACCTGTCCACCTATGGCGAGATCAGCAGTCACATTGTCGGAGAAATGGTGCGTTAAGTTCGCTAGGTAATCGAAGGTCAGCCTATTTGCTGCCTCACGTGCCTCAGCGATCTGACCACTGTTGAGGTCAGCAGTGCCATACCAACCGAAGACGTTCTTCGGATACATCCGACGCGCCTGCGTTCTGGTCAGATCACCACCTGCCTGGAAACGATGAGTGAACCAGTCGGTCGGGGTATGGTTGACCATGATACGCGGCATGACGCGCAGGGTGTTATCCCTAGCGACCATCGCGGCGAGAGCATCCTTCTGACGGTTGGCTGCATACCAACCATCCTGTGCGAAGCCACCCCTGCTCAACGCATTGCCGAGGAGGCCACCACCTAGATACCCGTAGATATTGTTATCGTTGTTCGGGAGCTCCGTTACCGTGCGAAGGAGACGGAAGCCAGCCTCTAGCTGGACCTTGTCACTTGGGAGGAAGTTGAACTGGAAGCCCCCCGACATCCTGTCGACCGAGTTGTTCGGGAACATTCCATCCTCGGTGTCGGCACCGAGTGAGATATAGGTCCCGAAGTTCTCACCCCCACCGCGCCCACTCCAGGAGAAGGAGCGGAAGCTCCCGGGCTCGAAGACATCGTAACGCATCAGTGGGTTGTCACTGATCACCGTCCCGACGGCCTGGCCATAGCAGAGTTCGCTATTGGGGTTGCTAACGAAGGCCGCCGAACAGACTGCCCAGTTAGCAGGTGGAGTCCAGTCATTCTTGAAGGCATTGTACTCGAGGGAGACCGACTGCGAGAAACCACCCCCGACACGACCCTTCTTGGTGATGATCTGGATCACACCAGCGGAGGCATCAGCACCGTAGAGAGTAGCTGCAGCAGGTCCCTTTACGATCTCGATCGACTCGATATCGTCGGGCCGGAGATCGTTGAGCCTCGTACCACCCTGACCACCGACATCGATGATCTGACGGTTCCGAGAGTCAGCCCGAACACCATCGATGAAGACGAGGGGCTCATTCGAGAGTGAAATCGAGGCCGCGCCACGGATCCTGATCGACTGAGCGGTCCCGGAGGTACCCGAGGACTGCTGGACCGAGACACCGGGAACACGAGCCTGGAGGAGGTTCGTCACCGAGGTGACTGGGGCTACCTGCGCGGTCCGGGCAGCATCGATACTTGCTACCAAGGCCGACTGTGCCCTCCTCTCCTGCCGCCCAGCGGTACCGGTCACGACGACCTCGTCAAGAGTGATCGCCTCCTCCTGGAGGGTGATATCCTGACGATGGACACCTGGAGAGACCGTCACGGTGATCTCCTGTGTCCGGTATCCTATCTGACGAATGACCAAGGTCTCCTGCTGACCGCGCGCCCTATCGGCCGGGACCACCAGGAGGAAGGAACCTGCATCGTTCGTTAGCGTAGAAACCTCCAGATCCGGGATGGCTACATACGCACCACGAACCGGAGCCTGTGCCTGGCTCCGAACATTACCTGTGATAGTGGCAGTCTGTGCGCTCAGTCCCGCTGGACTTACCAGCAGGGCAACCGCTACTGCCAACCTGAATTTCCCACGCAACATTGCACCTCTCCATGCGACGGGTTCGATCAATGGTCCAGACCGGTCTGGACCAGGGGTGGGAGCTCACTTTCTACTTTACAGCTCTAATGATCCCTAAACATCGAACAAGTGGTCTTTTCAGTGTACCATAGGCATCCTCCGCAATCTGACAGTAGTGGTTGACAGATCGGAACCAGTCCAACGAGACCGGTGATCAGGTGAGTCCCTGACCCTCTAGATCTCTCGGGAGAATGAGTTGGGTGTATCGCCAACCGTATCGATCGTTTAGGCTGAAAGACATTTCACTCCAGGCCGAATGGTGGCGCCGGGTTGCCTCGACAGCCGCGCTGCCTTCAGCTCCCTAGATCGCGGCGACAGTGTGTGTGGGGACACCGACTGGGTCATAGGCCACACGCGACCCTACTAGTCTCGGTGTTCCATATATGGTGAAGCAGGCAAGTTCGAATTTGACCAGAGAGGATCGATCCTTACCCAGTGGGGTGAGTAGCGCCCCTTCCTGGTGGACCTTCCCTAGCGATTGAACGTGCCTGTTTGGACGTGATATTATATCAAGCATGCCCACAACCATCGAACGATCGAGCTCAGACACCTGTCATCAAGATTCGCTTATCGTTGCGCTAGCTTGGGCATAGCATACTCAGAACAGGGCGCGACGACCATCCTATAACACAATTCAGGTCTTGTCAAGAGACTCCTCTCGATCTCTCAGCAAGATTCCCTCGAGCAAGTCGGACCGGCCCCATCTACCTCTCCTCTCCTCACTCACCTGACGCCACCCATGAGCCTCTTCACAGGGCGGACTAGGAGGAGGAGGAGGACACCGGAGCCGGCGGTGGTGAGGAAGATTGCCCCGAAAAGTTTCGGCAAGGGTAAGGCTTCGAAGAGTCCCCCCACCTGCCCTCCGATGAAGTTCCCTACTGCCGTTGCCAAGAACCAGATCCCCATCATCTGGCCACCAATCCGCGCTGGTGCCAACTTGGTCATCGTGCTCAGTCCGACTGGGCTGAGGCATAATTCACCAATCGTGTGCAGTAGATAGACGCCTAGTAGCCAGAGGGGGCTCACCCCACCATCACCCAAGATCGCCAAGCGTGACCCAGGCACCAGGAGGAGAAAGCCTAGGCTTAGAGAGATCAACCCAAGTGCGAACTTCACCGGGCTCGAGGGATCACGCTTCCCCAGTCTCACCCAGAGCCAGGCGAATACGGGGGCGAGGAGGATTATATAGATCGAGTTCGCCGACTGGAACCAGGTCGATGGGAACTCCCAACCAAGGATCCTATTATCTGTGAATCGATCTGCGAAGAGATTCAGTGTCGATCCAGCCTGTTCGAATGCCGACCAGAAGATCGCGGCGAAAAGGAAGAAAAAGGGGATAGCACCTAGACGTAGCCTCTCCTCCCTCGACCATTCCCTGCGAGTCAGGAGCCAGATGAAATAGACGATGGGGAGCACGATAAGGAGTTTGCCCACCCAGTCGGTGATATCCTCCACCGTGATAGTGAGTACTCCAGTGTACTGAAGATAGAGGAGTGGCCCTAAGACCACAGCAGCAAGAACTCCCGCTCCCCCAGCTAGTCGCCTGGTCCGCGCGCGCTGGAGTGGGTCTTCCACCCCCTCTGGTTGTAATCCCGCATCGCCCAAGTGCCGAGCCCCGAGGATATACTGGATGACCCCCAACGCCATCCCGACAGCAGCAGCTCCAAAGCCCCAGTGCCAACTATTCTCGGGTGTGATCCCTACTACCCCTAACCAGTTCCGGAAAGTCTCACTCTGAGCGAGAAAACCACAGACGAGGGGAGCGATGAAGGCGCCGAGGTTGATCCCCATGTAGAAGATCGAGAAGCCAGCATCCCGGCGTGCATCCCCGTCGGAGTAGAGCTCCCCGACCATTGAGGATATATTCGGCTTCAATAGCCCGGTCCCGACCACGATCAAAAAGAGTCCGAGGTAGAACCATTGGACACTGTGGAAGGTTAGACTAAGGTGGCCGAGAGTTATGATTATCCCGCCCCAGAGCACGGCTCGCCGTTGTCCTATCAGCCTATCGGCTATCCAGCCCCCAGGCAGAGCTGAAAGATAGACCATCGCTGTATAGAGGCCATAAATAGGGCCAGCCTTCGCCACATCCCAGCCAAAACCACCAGATGCAACGGGTGCAGTCATGAAGAGGAGGAGGAGCGCCCGCATGCCATAGTAGCTAAAGCGCTCCCACATCTCGGTAAAGAAGAGAGTCGAGAGGCCGCGAGGATGACCGAAGAATGAGCGGTCATCCTCTGGCCTCACAGTCCGACTCACGCCCCTCCCATCATCGAGAGTGATCTCCGAGGCCGCTCCATCAATCATCCTTGATCCTTCCATGACGATCGGTGAATCCCGGGGAACCGAGAAAGGTGGAAACTATGAGAATCTAACGAGATCCACCTCGAACCACCACCCCGAGCACAATATCGCAGATCTATGCTCTAGTTAGAGTCCGAGATAGCCGCGTTCTATGCCCCAATCCTCCATTCCATCGCCCACTGACCTCCTACAATCTTCCGATACGAAAGCCAGAACAGGCCGGACCGAGATGGGACCGGCCCCCACTAAACCCAGCATTGAGTTGGCAGGATTCGATGCGATCTTGGGCCAGAGTGTGGCCACAGAGGAGATCTATGAGTTCGGCAAACGTGCTGCCTCGGTCGATGCCCCCGTCCTGATCACAGGTGAGAGTGGCACCGGGAAGGGCCTCCTGGCCAGGGCAATACATGCCGGATCAGAGAGGGCATCGAGACCCCTCATCGCAGTGAACTGCGCCGGGATACCAGAGAGCTTATTCGAAAGCGAATTCTTTGGGCATACCCGGGGCGCATTCACCGGGGCCCATGAGGCTCGGCGTGGCCTCTTCGAACAGGCAGATGGTGGTACCCTCTTCCTCGATGAGATAGGTGAACTCACACTCGCCTTGCAGGCGAAGTTACTCACGGCGATCGAAGATGGGGAGATCAGGAGATTGGGCGCTGAACGTACGAGGAAGGTCGATGTACGAATCATCGCTGCGACAGGTGTCGACTTAGAGGAAGCAGTCTATCAGAAGCGTTTCCGACGAGACCTCTACCACCGCTTACTCGTCCTCTCATACCATCTCCCTCCACTGAGGGAGAGAGAGGGAGATATAGAACACCTCGCAGAGCACTTCCTCCAAAGATACCGGAAGAAATACAAACGGCCGATCAGTGGATTCGAACCAGGTGCAGTACACCTTCTCCGGGAGTATAGATGGCCTGGCAATATAAGAGAGCTCGAACACGCGGTCGAGGCCGCTGTGCTATCCTGCGATCAGACCCAGATCGGTGTCCAAAACCTACCGCGCAATATCCTCAACTCCCCTCCGATCAGATACGAAAATGATGCGGGCGGGGACGCCTATCCTGAGATGCGCAAGGGACAGAGATATTCCTTCTATGGAGACCCCGAGAAGGAGAGAGCGCGCATCATCGAGGTACTGAGGAGGCACCGCGGCAATAGGACGAGGACGGCGGATGCACTGGGGATGGCACGCAACACACTCCGCAAGAAGATGAGGGAGTATGGCATCGAGTGACCTTCCCACTGAATCAGAGGCGCCTCCGGCTACCGGTCAAAAGTGGTCGAAACTGCCTCTTTTTGCGTCATCCTGGGGATATCCACCAAAGACACCAAGCCCCCAAACCGTTCTACTCCAACGCCTTACATGCCTGACCCTATCTGGCTCGATACCTGCCTAGGGAAGTGGGCGAGACGGCAGCGCCGATCAGTAGTGGAAGGAGCCAGATGGGCCGCGCAAACCATAACCAAAGGAGGCAAAGATGCTCAGACGTTTCCAGTGGGTCTTCCTAACCGCCCTCTTCGTTGCAGGCAATGCTGCCCTGCCACTTCAGGCAGAGGCCAGCGATGACTCGATCCCCTGCACCAGAGGATACATGAAGTGCTTGAATGACAGCTACGATACGCAGGGCCTCTTCCGTATCATGGCTGATCTCGAGTGCGGTGTACGCTACGCCGCGTGCTTGGTCGATGCGATCATCGGCTAGACTCTTCTACCTCTGCTGACTCGGTAAATCTCTCGATCTTCACCGAGCTGCACCAACTCTAGAGAACTCTGTGACGATGCGCTGGCTCATCTTGCTCCTATCCACTCTGACCCTGAGCTGTGTCGAATCGGGGTCTGAGTTGCCGATCTTCATCGATGACTTCACCGAGGAGTCTCTCCTCGTGCACTGCAAACCCTTACCCTCTCTAGACCGGTTCGGGGGATCGGTCAAAGAGCTCAGAACACTAAACGACTCTACACTCCTCATCTTATATGATGATATACCGAAGGTCGCCTTAGTCGGCTCGAACCTAGAGGTTCGTAACGAGATCGACCTCGCCCAGCCCCTCAGCCTGAACCCACCGATATTGAGTAGCGCTACCATGCTCGGGGATTCATTGATCTATATAGCCAACCAGTCAGGCCCAGAGATCGAGATCATCGATCTCGATGGTAGAGCACGTGAGAGGATCGATCTAGACTTCATACCCGGATCGCTGGCTAGCCTCGGTGACACACTCCTCATCACACCCTTTGTAGTTGGCAGCACCCCTTCCTCACTCCTCTATATGAGTGATCGACGATCGGTTGGGGAATTAAAAGCCCTCCCGATCCCGATTTCGAGGTACCGGGACCCCCTGGCTCGTACCCTGGCCAATACTGTACGACCGACGGTACTCGCCGATGGCCACCTAGTCTTGACTCACCTAGTGATTGTCCCTTTTGCCCAGCTCTCTGACAACCTGGAGCGAGGATTCGAAAGGGTGCCTCTACCTCTCCCCGATATAGTGCAGGACCGTTATGGCTGGCTCCCAACCGCTGAGATGAGTGAGGAGGAAGCTGAGGAGATCCTCGTCGTCGCGATCGCAGCAACCCCTGACCTTGAGAGTGGCGATCTCCTCTATCTGACACAGACGGGCAGGAGAGTTGGGTCTGAGGGGGAGAAAGGAATTATCAGGGTAGACAATCGACTCCGCTACAAACGCTCATACATCATCGATGTCAACGCACGGGGACTCGCCTACCTAACCGAGTCCAAGAGTTCGATCGTGACCACTATGAATGACGGATGGTTCAGATGCGAGACACCTTGAACCGGGGGAGGCCCCGCCGGCCGGCCAGGATAGCTCAACCGAGGGCAGGAGCACCCGCACCACCCGGCCCCCTATCCCTTAATGTAGAACAACTCCGACTCGAGAAGAGAGGACGGCTTATCATATCAGACCTAGATCTCTCTGTGAGAGGGGGGGCTATCACCTGGGTCCTCGGAGAGAATGGTGCGGGGAAGTCTTCATTCCTGGCTATCTTGGCAGGCCGCGAGAGGCCCTCAGCAGGTAAGATATACTACCACCCTGCTATCGAACCGCTGGAGGAATCGATCTACTACCACCCTGGGCTCTCCCTGCCTGACCGGACTAGCGTCCATGAGTGGACGACCTTTGCGGAGAGGGTGGCTCCCCACTCTCCATACCGGCCATCGCTAGCAGAACTACCCCCTCGCATACCAGACGTCTCTCTACCTCTCAGTTCTCTCTCCACCGGGGAGGGCAAACGACTCATCCTAGCGACGGTACTCTCCAAGCCAGCACCGCTGATCATCTTGGATGAGCCCTTCGAGCACCTATCGAGAGCCGCCCGGGAGATACTCCATCAACACCTAGCAGATCGAGCCAGTGATGCTTTGGTCTTCATCGCTACGAACCAAGAGTTACCACGATACGCAGATGGCCTGATCATACGATTCGATGAGGTCAGAGGCGTAGAAATCGGGGAGAGGTAGGGGTATGTAATATGGCAGAGCATAGGAGAGAGTTGGGTGCGGTCATCTGGTTGGAGTCCAAGAGGCTGCTAGGAGCGCGTAGCACTCCTATCGCATTGGGAATCTTTGTTCTACTTCTCGTCTTGGGGCAGTGGCTCCACTGGCGTTCTCTGCCCCCGAGGCCAACTGGTGACAGACTATTCGGATATGCCTACCTCTCAGCGGCAGTCCTACTCCTGCACTCAGGGCTAGCGATCGATCGCCGACATGGAAGTGAGGGCCTACTCGTCTACAACCTCGTCAACCCCAACAGATACTTTTACGGGAAAGTGATAGCACTCGCTATGACGATCCTTGGCCTCGGAGCCTTTGCCTTCACCACCACCATCCTAGTTACATTTGGCGAGTTCTCGTACACCCTCTGGTACTCACTCTACTTCACTCTGATAGCCGCTCTATTCCTCCCCCTCCTCGTTCTGATCGAGCTCCTCCTAGATACTAGGTATCCTGGTCTTGCCCTCTTTGCGCTATTCGTGATCACCCTCCTAATCATCTCCGTCACGATAGAGCTCGGAGTTGTTGTAGATCTCCTTGGGCTAAACACACGCCGCTTCGAGTTTTCTAGTCTCATCCCCATATCATGGAGGATACCAGCTGGGTGGATACTCCTTCCCCCGCTCTATCAGCTATGGCTCTGGAGGATGGCCTCCGACTCCCAAAAGGGGAGAGCTAAGGCTCCCTAGAGAGCTGCTCTAGCTCACCCTTTTGCCATCCTCCGGAGAGTTGCTATCTTACGCCCTCTGGGTAACTGTGCCACCCAGGTTTTCGAGCCAATTCGCTTTGACCAAATGGATGAGTAATGGACAAGATTCTGGATCTACTGCGCGAGCACCAACTGACTCGCTCGCTGAGCGCAGAGGAGCTCGAGGTCCTGGCCTCCCACGCCGAGCTGAAAAGCTACTCCTCTGGACAGAGCCTCTTCGATGAGGGACAGCCACGGAGGAGGGTGGGTATCCTCAGCAGTGGCGGGATAGAGATTCGTAAGGAGTGGGAGGGCAAGCCCAAGGTGCTCTACAAACTCGGGGCCGGCGACTCCTTTGGGGAAGGTGTCCTCATAGATGATTTTCCTCACTCGACGACTGCTATCGCGATTGAGGAGACAGAGGCCCTCGAGCTTACGCGCACAGCACTCACGGAGATCTCGAGAGAACACCCTGAGATCTACGCGCACCTTGCAACTGGGGCCTCACGCGTCATCTCGAGCAAGCTCCGTGTAACCGCTGAACTCCTTGCTGGTGGTGAGGACTCAGTCGCAACAGGTGGATCGCGACGGGAGAAAGATCTCCTAGGGGAGAGAGAACTCCCTGACCGGTACTACTACGGGATACAGACTCTCCGGGCAATGGAGAATTTCCCGATTACGGGGATCCCGATCTCTCAGTACCACCACCTGATCTCCGCACTGGCGGTAGTCAAGGAGGCTGCGGCCGCCGCCAATGCTGAGCTCGGACTCCTCGAACCCGAGGTGGCTGATGCGATCATGCAAGCAGCGCGTGAGATTCGTGAGGGTAAGCTACACGATCAATTTTTGGTCGATGTAATCCAGGGGGGAGCTGGAACCTCGACGAATATGAACGCGAATGAGGTCATCGCTAACCGCGCCCTCGAGATCCTCGGCCACCGTCGTGGAGAGTATGATGTCGTTCATCCGAACAACCATGTCAATCTCTCCCAGTCGACAAATGATGCCTACCCAACAGCACTCCGTATAGCCGCCAACTGGTCGCTGCGTGAGTTCGAACCCGCTCTCGCTGCCCTGCGAGATGCCTTCAAGGTGAAGGCTGAAGAGTTCTCTGAGATCGTGAAGATGGGCCGGACTCAACTCCAGGATGCGGTCCCTATGACCGTCGGCCAAGAGTTCAATGCCTTCGCTACGACTCTGGGTGAGGAGATCGAGCGCCTCCGCGAGATCGCGGCGCTGATGCGGGAGATCAATATGGGAGCGACAGCGATCGGGACGGGGATCAATACCGACCCCCGCTACGCACCTCTCGTCAGGGAGAAGCTGAGAGAGATAACAGGGCTCGACCTTAGCACCAGCCAAGACCTAGTCGAGGCGACGAGTGATGTCGGGGTCTTCGTACTACTCTCAGGCGTACTCAAGAGGGTCGCGGTCAAGCTCTCCAAGATCTGCAATGACCTCAGACTCCTTTCGAGTGGGCCGCGCGCCGGTCTCGGCGAGATCAACCTCCCAGCGATGCAGCCGGGTTCGAGTATCATGCCCGGGAAGGTCAACCCGGTGATCCCCGAGGTAGTGAACCAGGTGTGCTACCAGGTCATCGGGAATGATATGACGGTCACGATCGCTGCCGAGGGGGGACAGCTACAACTCAATGTCTTCGAGCCTGTCATCGCCTTCAATATCTTCCAGTCTGTGGAGATCCTGAAGAAGGCTTGCATCGTACTGAGAGAACGGTGCGTGACTGGAATCACCGTGAACCATGACCGGGTCCGTCACCTCCTCGAGCACAGTATCGGTATCGTCACCGCCCTCGTCCCCGTAATCGGATATGAGCGCGCTACTACCCTGGCGAAGGAGGCCCTCGAGACAGATCGTGGCGTATATGAGCTAGTCCTCGAGAAGGAGTGGCTCACGCAGGAGGAACTCGACTCGATCTTGACCCCAGAAGCGATGACTAGACCCAGAACGCTCTCATCGACCCAGAAGAAGGGAGATGACTGAGCCTAACCCATCATCAGCCTGTCCCATTCGCAGGCAACTCTAAGGTAAAGGTAGAGCCGACACCGGGCTCGCTCTCGACGATGATCTCGCCATCTAGCAGGCGAGCGAGGCGTAGGGAGAGGGCGAGCCCGAGCCCTGTCCCTCCGTACAGACGAGTCGACGAGCCATCGACCTGTCGAAACTCATCGAAGATAGCTCCCTGATCCTGGTCGCCGATACCGATCCCAGTATCCGATACACTCCAACGCACTCGCTCCTCGAATCCTCTTTCTCGGAGGGTACGGTGCCGGCCAACGGTAACCTTCACCTCACCCTCAGAGGTGAACTTGAAGGCATTAGATAGCAGATTTTCCAGTATCTTTGAA
>Ga0209487_1000178_pt1 | contig 59550 bp, 70 predicted proteins | sample Poulit2012_FD_187524 | JGI IMG/M metagenome (GOLD analysis project Ga0209487, IMG submission 187524) | Agricultural soil microbial communities from Georgia to study Nitrogen management - Poultry litter 2012 (SPAdes) (version 2) | ecosystem: Environmental > Terrestrial > Soil > Agricultural land... | reverse complement strand
CGTGTTCCCATTCTTCACGCTCATTCAACCGAAGCACAGTTGCTGTTTCTGCACAGAGCACTTTGGCTAAATTTCTAATATGTGTATTCTTTACGATTTGACGATTTTTCACACGAAATAATGCTGTCAAAGGATTAATAACGGCATTGACAATCAGTTTTTTAGACAAAAGGTCATACCAATCACCCATGTGTACAACTGGAAAATGAGGCCGATCAAGCGCGACAATCAGTCGATCCAAACCATGCAGCTCATCCTTGTACGCGGCTATTTTTATAACACCTTTCCCCGTATGTTCAACATGATTATCATTTATGCGCCGTGCCCCATGCTCAACAACACCAACAAACAGTGGCTGTTCAAGCTTGTCAATCATATGTAGATGGCCCATGCCATTTTGTAAAAATATAGTCGGAACCATTTGGAATTTTTGAATGAACGGTAAGACATCTTGCAAATCAGTTTGTTTAACGCAAATAAAAAAACAATCAGCAACTTGTATATTTGTGAATAGATCTACCTTAATATGACGCTGAATAGGTGCATGACCGATGTATAAACCATGGGTATCAATGTGTTCCTTTTGCTTATTTCTACGTACATAAATTGTAACCTCATGTTGCTCACTTAAATAGACAGCCATTAACAAACCGATAGAGCCACCACCAATAATACCTATCTTCATTTGTATAGCCCACTCCAACTATGCATATTTTCTTAATTATAGCAAAGTTTCTGTCTTGTATCACATCTGTATAAACAAAAACCGTCCTACGTAAGACTCAAAGCGATTTTCCCTTCATTAATATTTTTATTAACCGTTAATCCACGGTAAAAAAACCATGAATTGATGTTTTCCCTCATTCATGGCTTTTACTTTAAGAATATATACAAAAGATTATCATTCATTTCGATCGTTATTTTGAACCCACTTCCAAAGCTTGAACATTTCCTGCCAAGCATCCTCATAGCGTTGTAATTGTACTTTCAGTTGTTTATTCTCGCTTTCTAAATGACCCAATGCAACCTCTGTCTCTTTCATTTGCAAACTCTTTGAAAGTGGTGCATTGCCCTGCATTTTTTTCAGTAATGAAATAGCAGTATCTAGCGGATCCGTTTCAACCTTTTGATCCTCGACATGTTCTCTCTCCCAGTCACTTGTTATACGCCTATTTTTTCGTGCTTGCTTAGCAAATTGAATCGCATGGTCGTATTTTTTTCGCACGCTTGCATTCCACCTAAAGCCACAAGCTGCTGAAGTTCGCGACAATCGTTTAGCAACTTCCTTAAAAGCTTCCAGTTGAGTTTTTCCTTCTCTAATATAACTGAGAACTGTTTCAGCAAGCAATGTATCCTCGTCTTTCGTCCATGCATCTTGACGTGTTGTATTCATTACAACCCTCCTTTCACATTTACTATCAATAACAATGTATGCAAAAGGTAGGTGTGATAGAATAGATGTTTTACTATTATTTTTTTAGGACAGCAATCTAGGACAAAAAAACATGAAAAGAAATTCAAATATTAAAATTTAGACATACATTGATGGTTTGAATATCACAAAAAAACAGATCACTTTTTTTGTGATCTGTTTTTTATGAAAAATTATTCACTTACAACCTCTTGACCGTCATAATGTCCACATGCTTTACATACATGGTGTGGTTTTGTAAGTTCCCCACAATTTTCACACTCTATTAAGCCAGGTGTGTGTAGCTTTTTATGTGTACGACGTTGTTTTGTAACTTTTCTTGACGTTCTTCTTTTAGGTACTGCCATGACTTACACCTCCTTCAACTGTAAGAAAAAAGTAACCAAATCTGTCATTACTTTTCTTCCTTATCATTTAAAAGCTTTTGCAGTTTTTGTAACCGAGGATCCACTACATCTTTCCGCTCAACATCATCTTCATCTTCTTCTAACGTATACGTCCAACCTTCTCCTTCAAAAGGAGCATTTTTAACGGCTTCTTCGTCATCTGAAAATACACGATACGGAACAGCGAGCATGATATTTTCCTTAATACATGGGCCTAGGTCAATGACTTCACCCTCTACTGGATGAATTTCATTTTCCTCTTCGTCCTCACCAATATATAGAGAAGTAGTAAAGACTTCTACTTCATGAATATCAAATGTGTAAGGCACATCTACCAAGGTCCGTGCACAAGGTAATATCATTTCACCACTCATATTGAGGGTGAAAATAATCTCTTCACCATCTAGAGCATAATTTCCTTGTACTCGAACAGGGGTTATTTTTCGGATATCATTATGCAAATTCACGAGATCCGAAACATCGATTTCACCTTCAAATGAAAATGAATCATTAAATGCATTTTTCCTAATCTCGCCCAATGTAAATTTCAATATGATCACCTCTAGGCACCACTCGTTATTTTAAAAGCAAACAAACAATTTGTCAACACATTCATCTTTACATCTCTGGATTATTTTGCTATAAAGAGACAAATACGTTTGCTACAATAATACTATCACATTCGGGGAGATGTTTCAGTGAAAGCTTGTGGTTTAATCGTCGAATATAATCCTTTCCATAACGGGCATCTATATCACGTTAAGGAAGCAAAAGAAAAGTCAGCCGCCGATTGTATGATCGCTGTTATGAGTGGCACCTTCTTACAACGCGGAGAACCAGCTATCATTGATAAATTTCATCGGGCAAAAGCTGCCCTGAAAACTGGTGTCGATCTTGTCATAGAGTTACCTTACCCTTATGCCGTGCAAAGTAGCCATTTGTTTGCTAGAGGTGCTGTACAATCTTTATTTGAAATAGGTGTCAGCCAAATTTGTTTTGGTAGTGAGTCTGGGGACATGACACCTTTTTTAAGCCATTACGACACATTAAAAAAACACGATGGCCCGTACCAGGCGCATGTTCGCGCGCTCTTGCAAAAGGGGTTATCATACCCACAGGCAAACGCCTTGGCACTCAAACACATTGGTCTTACTGATGGCAGGTTAGATTTGTCTAAGCCAAATAACATTCTCGGCTTTAGTTATGTACAAACAATATTAGATGAACAGTTACCTATTGAACCAATGACCATTCAACGGATTAAAAGTGAATTTCATGACCAATCCATATCTGGTGATATCACGAGTGCAACAAGTATTAGACAGGCGTTATTTGCACATGATTTAAGTAAAGAAACGCAAAAAACGATGCCACCTGAAACAATACACCAGCTTAGGGAGTATGCACAAACTGCCTGCACTTGGCATAACTGGGAGAAGTACTTTCCTCTCATCCATTATCTCATAACCATACAGTCATCTGAAGAATTGTCGCTGTATCAGGGCGTCGATGAAGGGCTCGAGCATCGATTGAAACAAACAGCTAAAGATGCTGTATCGTTCAAGCAATGGATGACTTTGCTTAAAACAAAACGCTACACATGGACACGACTACAGCGTATGTTTGTACATATCTTAACACAGACAAAGAAAGCAGATATTGAAATGGTAGAAACTTTAACACGCGTGCCTTATGTACGCATTTTAGGTATGACCAAAACAGGACGTGCTTATTTAAACGCATATAAAAAAAACCTTTCCGTTCCACTCATAACACAGTTAACACGCGATATTCACCCAGTCTTAGCTATGGAAGAAAAAGCGAGTGATGCGTATTACAGTATCCTGGCACCACGAAAACGTAAACAATTCAAACAACAAGAATTAAATCCTTTAATACGAGTATAAAAAAGATCGTTGACAACAGACGCCTTGTCAACGATCTTTTTCTAAATCAAACATTTTATTTATTCTACTCTAAACCCTCTAAATAGTCTAGTGCTTCATCAAATGAATTAATTGGAACAATGTCCATATCGGAACCGATCTCCTCAGCAGTACGTTTCGCTACCGCATAGTTGGAATCTTCGCCTCCCTCTTCATAAGGGGCAAAAAATATGTCACAACCTGCTTCATCTGCAGCAACTACCTTTTTATCTATACCTCCGATACGGTAAACAGAACCATCATAGTTTAATCCACCAGTTCCAATCACTTGATAGCCTTTAGTTAAATCTTCTTCTGTTAATTGATCATAGATTTCTAAGGCAAACATAAGTCCTGCACTTGGTCCACCAATATTACCACTAGAAAATATCACCTCTGGATCAACTTTCACATTACGATCTGTCACTAATGAAATACCCATTGCAGCCTTTCCATCAAGTTCTGCCAACGTGATCGTTTCAGAACGTGGTTCGTCGTCTCTCATAACTTGCAACATAATCGTATCACCGACTTGTTTTTGATCAACGATGTCAATTAAGTCATCTGCTTCAGAAATTTCTTGATTATCAATTTCTGTGATACGGTCTCCCATTTTCAGCTTACCAGCAGCAGGCGTATTTTCTTGTACCGACATAACATAGACACCGTTGTATTCCATCTCTATATCTTTACCAGCAGCTTCATACGCTACAACGACTGATGACTCTTGAGAACTTTCCATCATTTGAAGTTGCATATGCCGATAGTCTTCCTCTGACATGTCTTTTGGTCGAACTTCTTTAATAGGCTGAATTTCATGATATGAGGCAAACTTTGCCCATAACCATTGTATTGGTGTCGCTTGTCCACCACTCACTGTAACCAAATGCATATTACCTTCACTCTGAAAGCCATTTTCCACGGCAACAATATCATCTAATGCATCTGCGCCCCCCGGCTGATATACATAATAAGGAAGACGATACATTGTAAGCATTGCTAATAAAATAATTAAACACATATATATAATTAAATGTTTCTTGGTTATTCTCACGGCTGCACCTCCACTGTTAGCACTTAAGAAAATGACTGTCATAATTACATCATCATTAAGCGTATATTGATATAGACCTTTCGTTTAAATGCACAATACATTGTATGAAGCAATCGATTGAAACAGTCAATATAAAAAACAATTTATAAAAAGAAACTAGCATCATTTTACTACTACAATAAAAAGATGTACAGAATAACCTCATTCGGTAGGAGGTTTTATATTGAGGCAAACATTCACCACGCTTTTTCTAACATGTAGCATTTTATTCATATCATTTTTATTAATTAAATTTCCAGACCAGTCACTAGAAGCGAGCATCCGTGGGCTTAAAATGTGGTGGGAAGTTGTATTTCCTTCGCTTCTTCCCTTTTTTATTACTGCAGAATTGTTAATCGGATTTGGTATTGTGCAGTTTATTGGCGCACTATTTGAACCTATTATGCGACCTTTATTTAATGTGCCAGGTGTTGGAAGCTTTGCATGGATTATGGGAATGGCGAGTGGTTATCCATCAGGTGCTAAAATTTCTGTTCGATTACGTGAAGAAAAGCAATTATCACAGATAGAGGCTGAAAGACTCATTTCTTTTACAAACGCCTCAAGTCCACTTTTTATATTTGGCGCTGTTTCTGTTGGTTTTTTTCATGATCCTAAACTGGGATTATTAATTGCAGTCTGCCATTACATGAGTAATGCTTTAGTTGGATTTGTTATGAGATTTCATGGACGAGCTCAAGGCGCGGGTCAAAGAAATACTTTAACACCAAAAAAGTCCTTCTCTATTGTACGAGCCTTTCAATCGATGCATGAACAAAGACTTAAAAACAAGAAACCTTTTGGTGAAGTACTTGGCAATGCCATACTCAGTTCAATTCAAACACTCGTGATGGTTGGTGGCTTTATTATTCTTTTTTCAGTCTTAACGAAGTTATTGTATCTTATACAATTAACACCTATCATTGCCCAAGTTCTAGAACATCTCTTTAAGCTATTGACTTTACCTGTTGATTTAACCTTACCATTTATTTCTGGTTTATTTGAGATAACATTAGGCGCCCAAATGATCTCGCAAGTTGAAACGAATACGTTGTTAGCACAGATCATGATGGTTGCTTTCATCCTTGGATTTAATGGTTTTTCCGTACAAGCCCAAGTATCAAGCATTATTGCTACAACAGATATTCGCTTCATGCCTTATTTTCTAGCTCGAATTTTGCATGGTGTATTTGCGAGTATTTTAACATTTCTTTTATATAAACCACTATATTTAAATAAACAGACATTTGAAGTCGGTGACATCCCAGTTATACAGGACAGCGGAACCACACAATGGCAAACAATTTTTAATGTGTTACATCATATTGGACCCCTGATTACCATTGCATCACTTGGATTATGTGTCATTATTATCATCACGCGTAGAATCAAAGCTGCAAACCGTACACACACCTTAGGGTAGCATTATTTAATATGAGATTGTCATTAAGATTGATGCCTGGCACACCGTAAAAAACGATGTTGCATGCGACAACATCGTTTTACTTATGCATATTTTTTAATAAGTGCTTTCTCGACCACTTTCGGTACTAAATCACTAACATCTGCTTTATATTTAGCAACTTCTTTAACAACACTCGAACTTAAGAAAGAGTATTGATTATTTGTCATCATAAAAAATGTCTCAATGTTTTTATCTAATTTGCGGTTCATGGATGTGATTTGCATTTCATATTCAAAATCACTGACAGCTCTAAGTCCCCGTAAAATGACTTGCGCATTTTTTGCACGTGCATAGTCTATTAATAAACCTTGACTCGTATCAACACTCACATTCGGCAGGTTTTTCACGGATTCTTCTATTAGATAAAGACGTTCGTCAACATCAAATAATGGGGACTTGGATTGGTTATTAAAAACCGCAACAATGACACGGTCAAAGATATTTGCCCCACGCTGAATAATATCTAAATGTCCATTTGTTAGCGGATCGAAGCTACCAGGACAAATGGCTAATCTACTCATGAACAGATCCTCCTTTATGGCGATGAAAAATTGTAACCGATGATGTGCCATAATCTGATTGTTTAATCTTCGTTAAATCACTATGTATAAAAGTTGTATCAAATGTGCGGTTATGTTCACAAATGATTAAACCATCTTCTTGCAACAAATGATGTGCCATTATCTTGGTGATCAATTCATGGTAATCTACCTGTTCATATGGTGGATCTATGAAAATCACATTAAAATGTGCCTTGTTTTTTTCAAAAACGCGTAAGGCACGTGTTGCATCCATTTTGGTAACCTCTGTTTGTTTATCAATTTTCAACATTTCGATGTTTTTATCTATCGTCTTAACAGCTTGTCTATCTTTATCAACAAAAACAGCGTAATCCAGTCCTCGACTAATGGCTTCAATACCAAGTGCACCACTTCCGGCAAATAAATCTAAACATATACCACCAGAAAAATAGGGGCCTATCATTTGAAATACAGCTTCTTTCACTTTGTCAGAAGTGGGTCGTGTTCGTTTTCCCGGGACAGGTTTGAGTTTTCTCCCCTTTAAATCACCTGCAATAACACGCAATCGATCACCTCTTTTTATTTAATGATTCATCGTTATTTATCCTACCACAATTTAATTTGTTTAGAAATGCTTTTGTCCTGAATCAATGGCATTTCGTTGGATATCCAATTATAATGAAGACATTTGTATATATTTTAATTTTTGGTCCATAATATTTGATGAGACAACACTCTATATTGTTTAGTTGTTTCATATTACGGAAGAAACTTACGCTTCCCCATAAGTTTTTCTTCCGGTTTCTCCTCTCCCTTTACCTTTTTGTTTGCTATAAACTAAAAAGGACCTGCAGAGACTAATCTGCAGGTTTTTTTATATGTGCATATTATAGGTATCTTTTCTCTCAATTTCTGGCTTTACTTTATCAAAACTGGTTCTGACAAATGGTTTATAAGAAGCTGTGACTTTTGTCACAAATGGCATTTTGTTGAGTTGATGCATCACGTCATCAAGTGCATCCTGATTCACATAAAGTACAGCATATTTTAATTTTTTCGATGTATATATTAAGTGTCCATGTCGTTTGATCTGTTTAATATTTCTTCGATTTTTAAACCAAACAATGAGTCCTTGTCGTTTCGTATTCATTGCGACAACCTCGCTAACTTTATATTGATCTTTTTTCATACTAGGAAGCCTGACAACTACAAGCGCCACCACTACCACAGCCACCAGAACAACCACTATCTGTTAAAGCTGCACCATCTTTCGGAGCCTTAATTTGTTCACTGACATTACCAGCAAACATTTCACTCACATCATCAAGAAGTTTTTGCAAATTGCGCTCAGCGACCTTAAATGCAGCAACCTTATCATGCATATCCATCTTACGCTTCGTTGCCCGTACATTTTTCATAATTTCATTATAGTCGGGATGATAACGCCCAAACCGTTGGACATCCTCATAATGAGATTTTATATCTTGAAAGTCACGTATCAATTGCTGTGCTTCTGGATCTTTATTTAAAGCCGTACGAGAACGATTATATGCCACAACATCTTCTGAGGCTAAAATCATCTTGCCTAATTGTTCCGAACGATCTAATATATCTACTAATTCTATAGTAGCAATCATCTTATATACACCTCCACCCCCATCTTAACATAAGTGATCGTGTTACTGAACACCAAGGAACAATTAATCTTTCATGATATTTGAAAAACTTAACAACATATCAACGACTTTAATCTGTTCGTTGAGTTTCTCCAATCTTTGTGGCCATGTTTGACCATAAAATGCCTTGGCTGATTGTTCAACCTTTCCAATAGCCTTAGGGTCCCTAGATAAATAACGGTACCATATTGGATTATGACGGACAAATGTGAGCAGATGCTCATTGTGACGTAAATATCTATATGTTGCAATATCCATATGTTCACCTCTAATCTCGGATTATCCGAAAAGGGTCATTTTTACTATGATCATCTTTCTTTTCATTTTGATCGTTTAAAAAGATCTGCGCAGTTTGCAATGTTTGTTGGAATTGATCAACATATTTTTCAATTTTATTTAGGTCAATATATTGAGCAATTGATACGATATGATCCATGAGATTATGATCTTGCTTATTTTTTTGACTATTTTTTGTTTCATTCGGTTCCAAATATCCACGCCATAGAGGATCGTTTTCTTTATTTTTCTCCCAACGATCATAATACGTTTGAATAGGTTCACCACTTTTTCGTATTTCACGAAGGACTGTTGGGTGCTGATTAATGAATTGCTGAAAAGCTTTGACGTCTGGGTGTAGTTCGTGCTCACTCATACACTCACCTCTTTGTTTACCTAGCGTTCGAACACTATTTTACACATAAAGTCTTAATTTAAATTATGCAATAAGCCCAATTGGTGTGTCGATCATTTTAGTTGATGATATTTTAAAACATCCCTTATCAATTGCAACTTCAGGTGATTCATACTATTATAGATCTAGTGAGTATATAATGTGAGGTGGATAAAGTGGAATTAGAAAATACTGGAATTGAAGATATTCTAATAGATGTTGAACCTCTCAGTCATTTAATGGGATTGAATGGTTTTATAAGAGGGGAAACTTGGGATTACGAAAGAATTACATATGATTACAGAATTGGCTCTCCAGAAAAAGGGGTGAATTACTATATCCGAATACAAGGATATGCCACTGAAGGAGATATTGATCGTGGTAATGCTGTCGTTCAATTAATGACACCTATTATTGGAAAACATTACTATCCACACGGTATTGAATATGACGAAGAGAACTTTTCTAAAAGCCTCATTGAACGGGCAACAGGTCTTGTCATTAAAGCGAGAGAAGCTATCGAACAATATAAAAAATAACATATACGATCGTGTATGATACCGACTACAATTCGTAGTTGGTTTTTATTTTAATAACCAGTCAATGCGATAACTCCCTCATTTTTGAAAACTACTTCACCGATCACACATAATATTGATTTTTCACTTAATGAAATGAATGGCCTAAAATAATAACAACATAATGTCTTCTATTTATCTGGACCTACTAATATACTGTCTATATTATAAAAACATTCATTTATGCCTGTTCAAAATACTTATTTAATGCTATATTTTTTAAATAGGTACATATATAGAACTTGATCGTGAAAGGAGACACTTTTATTTTGGCTCTGAAATTGAACAAACGCCATTGGACGATTATCTTTTTAATTATACTTGCAATCATACTCTATTTTATTTTACCCATTTCTATTCCTTTAATTGTTGCTTTATTTACGGCAATGCTACTGAATCCGCTTGTACGTTTTTTACAAAAGCGTGCTAAAATAAGCCGAAAAGTTTCTGTTATGATTGTTTTCGTATTATTTTTGCTACTTATTGGGTTTGCAAGCGCCTTTGTTGTCACAAAAGCAATTGGTCAGGTCATCAACTTTGTTGAAGATGTACCAAAACATTTAAACCAATTAAATGCTGTCTATATGCAATGGGAAATTAAGTTCCAAGATTACACCCAAAATGTGCCACCGGAATTTATTAAACAATTTTCAGAGAGCTTAGAGGGAAATTTAGATGCATTAACAACATCATTGAAAAATAAAATAACTTTAGAAAACATTGCTCAATTTTCTGCAAAAATACCTGAGTTTTTAATTAGTTTTCTCGTTTATCTAATCGCTTTATTTTTGTTCATGATCGAACTCCCTTTGTTAAAAGAAAAGTTTTACAATTTATTAACAGATGCGACAAAAGAAAAAGTCGCATTTATGAATGAAAGACTTTATAATGTTTTGTTCGGCTTTTTAAAAGCACAATTTCTTGTCAGTATTATCATCTTTATTGTGACCCTAATCGGCTTGTTAATTATTGCACCCGACGTCGCTATCCTAATGTCTCTTATTATTTGGATTGTCGATTTAATACCTATTATTGGGTCCATTATTATACTTGCACCATGGGCACTGTATATGTTTCTAGTTGGGAGTACTATGATGGGCATCAAACTCAGTATTCTTGCTATCATTTTACTTGCCATTCGACGTACCGTAGAACCTAAATTGATGGGACAGCAAATAGGATTGTCACCTCTAGCAACATTAATCGCAATGTTTATCGGTTTAAAATTAATTGGTGTGCTTGGCCTGTTCGTTGGCCCCCTTTTAGTCATTGCGATTAGCTCAGCACTAGAAGCTGGTATTATTAAATGGGAAATTAAAATATAACAAATAGAGCAATAATAAACAGGGTCTATGATGATCATCTCATCATAAACCCTGTTTATTTCTTGTTATTCATCTAGAAGCCAAATATGGCTCGAAACATACTGGTTACTTCTCCCCCACTATAGAAAATATAGAGTAATAGATAAACCATGACACCAGTAACAGAACTGATTAACCAGATCACACTTGTAATTGGACCAAGCCGTTCATGTTTTTTTATTTGTCGTTTGAAGGCTAGACGCAGTGTCACAACACCAAATACAAAACCAACGATGGATAACGTGATATGAAACAATAAAAAGATGGTGTAATAAATTTTAATATGATCTGGACCACCAAAGCTTGTATTACCTAACACAATTGTTCGGCTTAAATACGTAATGAAAAATAACAGAGCACTATATGCTGCAAAAATCATTGCACGTTTATGTGCACGTTTTTTCCCCTTTATAATAAGACGCCACCCAACAATCACCAACAGAGCACTGATGATAATAAATATTGTACTAATCGTAGGCAAGAATTCCATATCCCGTATCCCTTTCTCCTAAATTAAAATGTAAACATTCAAAAAGAATCTGCTGGTAAAGGATCGATTGTATTACTTTTACTCTTCTTAAACCATTTAAAGAATATACGACCAATCATCGTCCCATAAACAATCTCTGAAAATATTTTCATAATAATGGCGCCCAACTGTTGATCATCATATGCACTTAACGGTGAGAACATTTCTGCGCCAGAAAGCTCAGGTGCTAAACCATCTAAAACATTACCAGGAACACACAGTGATAATGCTTGCAACCAAGCGCCTTCAGAACTATATGCTGCAAACAGAACAGATGATGAAAAGATGATCAGTACACAAGCTGGTGTAATAAGCGCACCATTAGCGAACATATACCCAATTTTTAACAATGGTTTCATTTTATTCTGATCTTTAACTGGTGTTACAATCGGCCACCACATATTAAAGGCAGCAATTAAAATAATAATGTTAATACTCGTATGAGCAACTTGTGATGATTTTGAGAAATCAAATACAGATGGCATATGATACATAGAAAACATTAAGTTAAACAATAAAATAGCAATCAACGGCTTTGTAAACAACTTAAATAGTGGTCTTATAATAGGTTTATAAATGACCTTTTCCCACACCCAAGCCGGAATCCCTTTTATAACTAACACTGGGAAAACAAGTAAATAAATTGCCATTTGAATCATGTGTGTCGTAAGCATAATATGAGACAATAAATCAATTGGAGAACCTTTTGCTATATAAAGCACTAATAAACCAACATAAAACATTGTTTGTTGTTTTACAGTTGGCTTTGCATGATCACCAAAGTTATGACGTAACGGCCCCGTAATCAAGAAATATAAGAGACCTAATGCAAAGACATATGTGAAGAAATAAGGACTCCACAGTGCCTGAAAACCAAATATTTGTATTTCTAACCACATGAGCATTCACTCCAAAAAAAGGTTTGTACCTTTTATTATAACGTATTTTAATGCTTTTACATATTTCTAATGTGACAATATTAGAAACAATTTCATCACTTGGCATTGGAATTAAAGTTAAAATGTAATCAATATCTCACCATCAAACCATCAAAAAAAGACCGGAAGTAATCCGATCTTTTTTTATTTACCACCAGGATACGACACCGAGCCCTGCTAAAACGAGTAGTGCTGCCCATACACCACCATACATTAATGTAGTTGGCATTTCATGGTCTTTATCTTTCAGATGCATAAAATAATAAAACTGAAAAGCAACTTGAATCACTGCCATAATGACAAGTATTGGAATGGCAAAGGTCGGACTAAGTTTTCCGGTCGCAACAATTCCAAATCCTATCAATGTAAGCATAATCATGAGTGCAAATGAGACCACTTGCTTTTTCATCTCAAGTTTATTTCGTTCTTTTTGATACAAGTCAACTTCTTCGGTATTGGTGTTATCAGTCATAACTTAAACCACCTTTCCCATGAGATATACAACTGTAAAGACAAATACCCAAACAACATCAATAAAGTGCCAGTAAAGGCTAAATGTATTGAATTTAGGTGCATTATACAAGTTCAAACCACGCTTTGCATTTCGAACCATTAATCCAATAAGCCAACAAATTCCAAATGTAACGTGGCCGCCGTGGAAACCAACAAGCGCATAGAACGCTGAACCAAATGCTGATGAACGGAAAGTAAAATCAGATTCAATAATATACTCAGCAAACTCAAATATTTCAAAAGCTAAAAATCCGATACCGAGTAGACCTGTGATTCCTAACCATAACATCATTTTCTTAAAATCATTGTTACGCATATGGTACATTGCATAAACACTTGTCAAAGAACTTGATAATAATAGGACAGTCATTAAAAATACGAGACCAAGACCAAATAATTCATCTGATGATGGCCCGCTTGCTGTTGAGTCTTTAAGTGCAATATAAGTACCAAACAAACAAGCAAAGAGGACTGTCTCACCACCAAGGAAAAACCATAAGCCCATAAATTTATTTCTACCCTCAAGTGTTGATCTTTCAGGATGATTAGGCATTGTTTTTGGATTTAAGGAATGATCATGACTCATTATCAGTCAGCCTCCCTTTCAATTGCTTCTGCAAGTTCTTTTTTAGGAATATAGTATCCATGGTCATCTTTAAGGGATCTAACAATCATACACCCGATTGAAAATGCCATACCGCCGTATAAGGCTAAGTACCATAATGGATTATCTGGTCCTTGGTAAATGAAACCAAAGCCTGCGATAAAGAAGCCAAATGCCATTAGAAACGGTAAGAATGAACCATTCGGCATATGAACATCATCTAATGGTTCACCTGGTGCCATTTTTCCTTTACCTTCAGTCTTTTCAATCCATAGTGGATCAAGTCCACGAACAAGTGGTAGTTGCTCAAAGTTATAATGTGGAGGCGGTGATGAGATTGACCATTCCAAAGTACGGCCATCCCATGGATCCGCTGGCGCTTTTTCACCTTTCTTAGCCGTGTAAATGATATTTATCACAAATACAATAACAGCAAAAGCCATGAAAAACGCACCAATGGTACTAATTAAGTTACCCAAATCTAAGCCTTCATTTGGCTGGAACACGTAATAACGACGTGGCATACCCATTAATCCTAAGAAATGCTGGATAAAGAAAGTTAGATGGAATCCAATAAAGAATGTCCAGAACGTTAATTTACCCATACCTTCGTGAAGGATTCTGCCAAACATCTTCGGCCACCAATAGTGCAAGGCGCAGAATATACCGAACACTGTACCACCAACAATAACATAGTGGAAATGCGCGACAACAAAATACGTATCATGATATTGATAGTCCGCAACGTTCGATCCAAGCATAACACCTGTCATACCACCAATCGTAAATGATGGGATAAAGCCAAGCGCCCAGTGCATCGCGGTATTAATCGTAATACTACCACCCCACATTGTCGCCAGCCAGTTAAATATCTTAATACCAGTTGGAACAGCAATTGCCATTGTTGCAATCGCAAAGATTGAGTTTGCAACTGGTCCCATACCAACTGTAAACATGTGGTGTGCCCAAACCATAAAGCCTAAAAAGGCAATTAACATCGTCGCAAAAACCATTGCTGTATAACCAAATAGTCTCTTTTTAGAAAATGTAGAGAATACATCACTAAACAAACCAAATAACGGTAAAATAAGGATATACACTTCTGGGTGTCCAAAGATCCAAAATAAATGTTGATAAATAATTGTATTTCCACCTAAGCCAACATCAAAGAATGCTGTATCAAACATACGATCAAACATGAGTAAAAATAAGTTAATCGTTAATGCTGGAAATGCAAATAATATCAACACACTTGTAATCAATGTTGCCCATGAGAATAGTGGCATACGTAGGTATGTCATACCTGGCGCACGCATATTAACGATCGTGGCAATAAAGTTAATCCCACCCATTAACGTACCAGCACCGGCAATTTGTAAGCCTGCAATGTAAAAGTCTACCCCATGGCCACTAGAATCCATTGCGAGTGACGCATAAGATGTCCATCCTGCATCTGGTGCACCACCAAACAGGAAACTTAAATTAAGTAAAAGACCACCAAATATAAAGAGCCACAATCCAAGAGAGTTCAAAAATGGAAACGCAACGTCTCTTGCGCCAATTTGTAGTGGCATAGCAACGTTCATTAAACCTACTAATATCGGCATCGCTGCTAAAAATATCATTGTTGTACCATGCATCGTTAACATTTGGTTATAAAAACCTGCAGTGACAAAATCATTTTCTGGTGAAATTAATTGAACACGAATCACCATCGCTTCTAGCCCACCTAGGGCGAAAAAGAGGCCACCGCCAAGTATATATAAAATACCAATTTTTTTGTGGTCAACCGTTGTTAAATAATCCCATAACACGGCTCCAAAACTTCTCTTACCAGTAGCTACTGCACCCACAAATGAAACCTCCTTCTAACACTTTTACTATAATCATTCATTATCATTTCTTATTAATCGCCTGCACTCTCTGGAGTAACTTCAGACGGTTGAATTTGCAAGAGATATTCAGCGATTTTATCCGCCTCATCATCTGATAACTCAGGATAATTTCCTGTCATTAGATTTCCAGGTTTAATTGATTCTGGATCCTGAATCCAAGTTGATAAATTTTCTTTCGTCGGCAACATAACACCTGCAAATCGGGAACGGCTACCAATATTTGTTAAGTCAGGGCCAACTGGAACGTTTTCTGCTTTGTATTCATCACCAATCGCATGACATCCCATACAATTATTTGCTTCGAATAAATCTTTACCTTCTTGTGCAACTGAATCAAGTTCTAATGAGTCAGCGTCAAAGCCTTTTGTATCATCTACCCATTGATCGAATTCCTCTTGACTGACAACAACAACTTTAAAGTCCATTTTCGCATGTGAGTCACCACAGAATTCGGCACATTTTCCATAGAACACACCTTCTTCATAAGCTTCAAAAAACATTGTGTTTTCATTTTCGATGTTTACATCAAGTTTACCAGACAATGTTGGTACCCAAAAGGAATGCGTAACATCTTCAGAAAACAGATTGAGATAAACCTTCGTGTCTACTGGAATATACATATCCTGACTTGTTTCGATTTCTTCATCTTCATAATCGAAGTGCCACCAGAATTGTTTTCCTGTTACGTTTATATTCATGTGTTCACCTGAGTCCGAAGCGTCTGCTAAATCAAACGTAGCAATAACAGTCGGAACTGCCATAATAATAACTAAAATAATTGGGATAACAGTCCACACTGTTTCAAGTGTCTTATTACCCTCAACTTGTTTCGGAATATAGTCTTCTTGCCCCTTTTTCTTTCGGAAGCGTATTAAGACAATGATGTAGATGATCATTACCGATAAAAATACGAATGTCATTACAATTGTCGTTAATACAATTAAATAGAAGGATTTTTCCGAGCCATAACCTTTTGGCACAAGTGCTGTTAAATTTTCTTTTCCACAAGCTGATAAAATGAGCGTCAACGCACCGAATAAAATCAGTGTTCTTGCTTTTTTCATCCAACTTCTCATGTATGCCAACCTCTCTTTCACTCACTTAAATCTTTAAGTAAATATAATGTGTCCATTCTTAATATGACAAATTAAGATTCATATAATACCGACATGTTTCTTTAATTTGTGTAATTTGTGGTTATAGTCGAATTGTGCCTCCCTCCATTAATCCAGTAATTTGCTCGCCACTTCTTATAAATCTGGCTGGTGTCTTGAGAATGGTTACAAGTGTCAACGAAACGATTTGCTTGGTTGAATTTGTAGTGCTTTAAAAAACGATGATGCCTTATATTATTACTATAAGACATGCCTTCGTAGTTAATATTCTTATGTACAGCCAATTTATACTGAAAGTTTCGCATCACTCCCTACACTATTTTTAGCAAATAAAAAGGAACAATGCAAGGATTATTCACTTTCCCATAGTGAAAACTAAAAAACGAATCAAAGTTTGACAACTTTGTGTCATTTCTTTCTTAATAGCTACATTTGATGGATTATATAAGAAAAAAACATTATTATAGAGTTGTTGCATAATATGTATACTTTTATAATATACGGTATGGATTCATATATTTAAGTTCGCTCTATAATTTAATCCTATTATAGTAATTATCATAACCCGTTCACATGTAACATAATGTGATTTATTTTTTTTAGAAAAGTGAGGCTGTCATAATGATTCGAATTCTAAAATCTCTTTCCATCGTTTCTACAATTGGTATGTTATTTATATTACTTGGTGGTGCATTGGTCACTAAAACAGATTCGGGCGCTGGTTGTGGTAGTAGCTGGCCCCTATGTAATGGGCAATTAATTCCAACAGACTTGTCTCCTGAGTTGATTATCGAATATAGTCATCGACTTGTATCAACGATTATGGGTGTGACAGTACTTGCCTTATCGATCTTATCGTGGAAGTTCCTTGGCCATGTACGTGAAGTTAAGTTTCTAGCAGTATTATCCACCTTTTTTCTTATTTTACAAGGTTTAATTGGCGCTGCGGCAGTTAAGTGGGGACAGTCAAGCTTTGTCTTAGCCGCACATTTTGGTATATCTCTTATATCATTTGCTGCTGTATTCTTACTTATGCTACTCATATTTGAAATCGATAAGAAATTCGATGCGACACAATTGATCATCCAAACGAAACACCGCACCGAAATTTATTGGTTAACAATCTACACAATTTTTGTTGTCTATACAGGGGCGTTGGTAAGACACGCACATGCAAATTTAGTTTGCGACGACTGGCCATTTTGTGATAATTCATCACCTTTGGCATTTGCCGACTTTAACTTTCATCAATGGGTGCAAATGGGCCACCGATTAGCTGCAGGCATTTTGTTTATTTGGACCATCGTATTTTTCATGAAAATCGTGCGTCATTATCGTCAAAATAGAGTCATGTTTTGGGGTTGGTCAACAACATTAATGCTTATTACGTTACAAGTCATATTTGGAGCCCTCGTTATATTCACTGAATTAAACTTAGGTATTGCTTTGATGCATGCTTTATTTATAACATGTTACTTTGGAATGCTTAGTTACTTTATTTTATTATCGTCACGCAGTGCAGCGCACCAGAAACGTAATGAAAGGTAATGTGTCCTGTTCTTGCGTACTATAAAACTGGTCATTGCGTCATTCAATGTCTTTTCAACAAAAGCGTGAGCGATAATCGCTCACGCTTTTATAGTTAACTTCGGGAAGTCATTCTATTCACATGCAGAATTGACATTCCTGACATCCACCAGCCCTTGTCCAATGTTCATTCCATTTTTACTTTCCTCTAAACTTAAATGGTATGGTTTGATTAGACCACTTTTGTCTTTGGAGATGACGACGGCGAAAAATATTTTCTTCATCATGCACTTCTTGCTTATCCACCTTTTTGGGATTTGGTTCCTGTCGCTTGACCGACATAGCAATATTGTTGAGTATACCCACAGATATCATAAGCGCCATTAAGGACGATCCACCATAACTTACAAACGGAAGTGGCACACCCGTAATCGGTAACACACCACTAATCGCACCTAAGTTTATAAAAGCTTGAACACCAATCATCGTTGATATCCCAATGGCAACTAAAGAACCAAAGTGATCATCACATTTACGTGCAATATAGAAACCTCTTAAGACAATAATAGCGAGCAAACCAATCACAATGACAACGCCGATAAAGCCAAGTTCCTCAGCGATGATAGACATAATAAAGTCTGTATGGGCCCCCCATAAATAGCCAAGTTTTTGAATACTTTGTCCCAATCCTTCACCTGTAAGGCCACCGACACCTATTGCTAAATAGGACTCTATGAGATGATGTCCAACATCACCAGGATCGGTAAATGGTTTATATGCACCGACAACCCTTGCAATTCTCACCGGTGTAATCATACTTGGTATCGTAACTGCTAGAAATACAATACTTATAGAAAACAAAACAAATATATGTTTCAAATGAATGCCAGAACTGGCAACCATAGCACAAGCAGTAGCAAATATAATCGCCGAAGTTCCGATATCTGGTTGCATAACAATGAGTGAAACAACTGTTGCCGTTAGAACTAACGGTGGTAAAACGCCTTTAAAGAAGTCATTGATGTATGCTTGTTTTTTGGAATACGCAGAAGCGAGATATAAAATCAGCCCAATCTTCACAAACTCAGCTGGTTGAATACTGATGGATTTAATAGCTATTTTTCGCGTTGCATTATGTGCAGTATCACCAAAAAATAAAACACCAATAAGTAAGATGACACTCACTAAAATAATTAATTTTATAAACTTTTGATAATACTTGTAAGAAAAAGTACTACAAAATAAAAAACCAATTAAACCTAATACAAACCATTGTAACTGTCTTTTTAAATAATATGTACTCTCAAGTCCTTCAACCACAGCCGATACCATGCTTGCACTATAAATCATAATGATCCCGAAGATCGCCAATAGGAGTGGTGTTATCATTAAAGTGAAATCAAAGTTTTTCAATTTAGATCGCATTTTTTCACCTCAATGTGCTCAGTTTATAAGCGTTCAATTTATGCCCCTTAAGAGCAGAAAAAATTCTTTCCTTTTGTAATGCACACACCCCATAAATTGATATAAAAAAACCTTGCCATTTCAATAGACGGCAAAGTTTCCAGAGGTGTCATATCATGAAAAAACAAAAAGATATCGCACTAGATAGAATTTTGCTCTGCTTCATGTAGAACATTTAGCTGTCTTTCCAAATTCTCAAGTAATTCTTTACCTTCATGCTCACTAATTAAATTTAAGCGAATTGCAAAGTCAATTTCTCTTGAAAGACCAAACATTTGTGTATCTAAAACCTCTTCATATAAAGGACATTGTGGCATTGTCAAGTTCTTCATTTGAACTTCTATAAGCGTCAATATTTTCTCCGCATCAGCTTTAAGAAGGGCGTAAGCTTTTTTTCGATGATCTATTGTCATTTCTGGCATCAAATTTATCCCCTCCAAAAAAAGACTATCTTATTCTAATATTATCGTTTGCATCAGCAAAATGCAAATATAAAGTGAACGCCAATCAATAGGAATTTTTGACACTTGAACGTAACTCATCTTGTCATATTCACCCATTGAAAATGACAAGATGAAGGTTTTTTGAATCCATTTCTTAATTTTAAAAAATAAATGGCATTAATTTCGTGAAAAAATGAGCCATCTCTGCTATTGTTAGTACAGATTAAGAGTGAAAGGTGATCGATAATGATTGTTCAACTTATGGGAAATGTAAAGTTCCCTATCACATTAGATCCAACAGTTTGGATTTTTGACGATAGGAAAATATTACTTGAAGAAGCGTTTTCAAAGGAGAAGCACTCGGAGACAGATGATTCTGAAACAATTCAAACAGCAGAAAGATGGAATCGTGAATTATATCAACAAAAAGTACGACCACCTGTCAATAAAAGCATTACGAAATATGAGCGTGAAAAGATTTTAAAAAACTCATACGTCATGCCAATACAGGAGTTTTTAGACCACGCTGAAATTCTTGAGGAAGCTCGAGATGTCACATTAGTAACCAAATCTGGTGAAAAAACAATTTCATTAACTGCTTTACATAATTGCTATTTACTTTTTTCTGTAGACGGCAAACCACTGAATACAGATGGTCCTGTTCATTTGCTTTTTAAAGACGGTTCAAATAAAGATACACCTATTACAGGAATTGAAAAAATCATCATAAACTAACAACAATAAGATGACACGAACAATTAAATGATCATTTATTGTATAATTTGGCACATTCGACTCAAAATAACGATACGTTTAATTTTGAGGAGGATGTGCCAAATGCATTTACGTTTAATCGGCTTATGCGTTGTTTCTTTGTTCCTTCTAGTCAGTTGTCAAAATGAAAAGGATGACACCCTATCAGAACGGAACACTGACACCCCTTATATGCAGGTGAAAAATCCCAATAACGAGCAGTCATCAAAGCAAAAACCAAACGGAAAAGGCATAGCAGATCACCTTGCTAACATAGCAAGCGATGTGCCAAATGTAAATAGTGCTTCCGCAATTGTTGCTGGCCCTTACGCTCTTGTTGGCATTGATGTCGATCAAGATTTAGATCGCGCACGCGTTGGAACAGTAAAATATACTGTTTCCGAGGCATTACAACACGACGATTATGGCAAAACAGCTGTTGTTGTTGCTGATGGTGATATTATGGAGCGAATCCGTGAGATGCGCCGTCACATGCAAGAAGGTCAACCAGTCCAAGGTGTCATTGAAGAATTATCCGCTATTATTGGTCGGTATATGCCTGATCTCCCAGTTCCAGAGGAAAGGCCTAAAAATGATGATCAAAATAAAGACATCCTAGATGATGAAGAAGAGGACGAATTGGAAGACATAGAACGGGATCAATCAAAAACAGACTAATAAAAAAAGTGTTTCCTTATCTCGACCATAGGAAACACTTTTCATATTAATTTTATAATGGATCATTTTCATCCTGAACTTCATTGTAATAATGCACACCATATTGGGAGCCTTCTGAAACCATATTGGCATTTTCCATTTGTGAGACATCTGAATGTCGTACTTGATCCGGTATTCCCGCTTCTTCTAATGTTGACGGGTAGTCCCTTTTAAACATGTCTCCAAGCTTTTGACTCATTGCTTCTAAATTATCTTTTATATTTTCTCGATTATCTTCATCGCTTAGGAAATAACTTACGACCGCACCTGCTCCTACTGCACCCAAAATAGCAACTATATAACGCTTTCTCATATATATCATCCTTTCTGCTTTATTGCACTATTCCCTTTTTATATTTTACAAAACATTTGCTGTTATACATTGCTTAACCGTTTATGTTATAGTAAATATTGACAGGCATCATTGTTTGAGGTGATCACATGAAAGTTAAATGCGCATTATGCGATAAAGTTGAATCTATTGAAGACCAATCCCCAAAAGCAAAAAAGTTAAGAAATCGTAGAATTCATATGTATTTATGCCAAAAATGTAACAAACGTATTGCTGATAGAACAAACGAGCGACATGCAACAGGAAAATTTAAATTATATGAAGAAAAAAGTGATAAAGACAGTTTAATTTAATATTAAAAAGCTCCCTGTCATGGGAGCTTTTCTCATTCAGTTTGTTTTGCTTTTCGTTCTCTATGTAACCGAAAACGATAAATACCTAAAACAAGACATATGGCAACCAAACTTTCAGTTATTGGTAATGGTTGTGAGTCTGTAATTGCTGGAATCAGGAATTGGAACACAAACACTAATAAGCCCACACCTATAATTAAAAGTAAATATACAAAAAGTGATTTCAATAACGGTAACTTTTTAGCGAAACCTAATTTGTAAGCTATAATTGCCAAGATCGTGTTTAATACAAATAGGATTGTAAATTGAGTTTCAACTGTACTATTAGAGAATGTATCTATAACGTACTTGTAAACCATCTTGTTCCTCCCCCCAAAATATAATCTGGGTCAGCCTCTTCTATCATACTAAAACTTTCCACTGTGTGCTAGTTAAAGCCTTTACTTCATATGCAAATGATATATACTATAGTTAACTGATATAAGATAGAGGTGACACAGTGAAAAATATTAATTTCCCAATGCTTTTATTAGCAACGTTTGTCATTATGATGTTTGCTGCTTCAGCAATCGCTATCGCTTCATACCATTTATGGACCATGGTATTGTTTCTTTTATTAGGCACGGGTTCTATGGGATACGGCATATCTTTAAAAAAAAGAAGTGACTCAGCATAGGAGAGTCACTTTTGGCCTTTTTCAAGAAACTGTTGGATCAAATCTGAATGGATCGAGTCACGACTTGTTAAAAGGGAATTTCGTTTTAACATATGAAGTGGTTCTCCTAGGTGGTTCGTCGTTCGTCCACCCACTTCATTCACCAACACCGTTCCGCCAGCGATATCCCAAGGAGATAATCCCATTGCAAGATAAGCATCTAATGCGCCTTCCGCTACATACGCCATGTCTAAAGCAGCTGAACCGGATGATCTTACACCACGCACTATTTTCACTAATTTTTGCATAACCTTTTCGTCTACAAGTTTATTTTCACATAACCATAGATGATTTAAACCAATAATAGATTTTTCCAATTGAACCTGATCATTAAGAGGTTCAAGTTGGTGATTGTTCTTAAAAGCACCTTCACCTCTTGAAGCATAATAAAGGATGTCAGCCATAACATCATATACAATCCCAATTTCTCCGACACCATCATGGAATACCCCAACAGAAATGGCAAAATGTCTCTTTTGATGAACAAAATTCATTGTGCCATCAATCGGATCAATAATCCAAATTGTCCCATCAAGTGATGTAATATGTGCACCATGGCCTTCTTCACCTAACAATGCATGCTCTGGATAGTGAGCCTGTATCTTTTTCACCAAAAACGATTCCGTTTCTTTATCGACACTTGTGACAAGATCATTTGGATTTGACTTTGTATCTATTTGTATGGGTTCATCCATTTTCGTTCTGATCATATCGCCTGCATCAAGTACCCATTTAATTGCTTGTTTTAAAATGTGTCCACGTTCATTCAAGCCCATTGATTTCGGTCCCCCATTATTATAATATTCCAACCTCACGCTTATGTTTTAAATATTTTCTATGTATGCAATCATTTTCTATCCCCATGAGGTTAGTTTTACTATTATGGTCTATTATAGGTTAGATTGGCGTCATTGAATAGAAAAAAGCCCCAAGAAGCTTTTATTTGACGCAGCTATATTGAGGCTTAATTACTTCATGTTTGATTGTCAATGTGCAACCATTGCTGACGGAGTTGTTCCAATCGTTCTTTCGCTTTAATAATCTCTACTTTATCATCATTTTGCAACGCGTCATAAAGTGTTGCCAGTTCATAATCGATTTCCATTCGAATGACAGGAAGTTCCTTCAGTACCTCATCTTGTCGCAAATCTTCAATAATGTACTTCAAAATCTCCACACCCTTTCACATGTTGTGTTCAGAGCAAATACCTACGTTTTAAATGTCATCGACGGCTTTTAATACAATGTATGACGTTTCTTGAAGTTGTTGCTTTATTTTATGATATAAAGTGCATACCCGATACAACTATTTTTAAGCTTTTTAAAGGCCAAGCCAATAGGCTGCTATTTTGATGTCTTTGAGTTTGACATAGATATATGACCAGATGCTGTATTTCGTGCCTGTTTTACAACATGATAACTTGAATAACCAGATTGTTTTGCAAATTCAGTAAAATACTGCTTTTCCTCACTCTTTGAAGGTACAACCTGTTTAAAAGTTCGATAGGCCATCATGATGTCATCCCTGTCAACTTTTGATTCATAAGCTTTTTCAACTTGTGTAAAAAAATGAATCACTTGAACAATTTCTTCTTGACTCCAATAAGGTTCTAATGGATATTCATAATTCATACAATAACCGACCTTTCATTTTGCTATATCCTTTTTACTTAACATGTTATGAACTAAGGAGATATCATTATGCAGTGTTAATATGAGCAGGCGTTACATTTATCATGTAACGCCTCTGTATATGTTTACTCAGATGCCTTTGTTTTAATTAATTTTGGATCAAGCATTTCATACCCTTTATCTTGTAAACCTGTCACAATATCGTGAAGTGCAGCGTTTGTCCATTCACGATCATGCATGAGCATATTAGCACCATTTCCTAGTAATTCAGTATTGACCATAATATCCGTAATCGCTTCTTGAGTTTGATAATCAGCTTCCCAATCGTAACCGTAGGACCAATTCATCAATATCATGCCTTCCTCATCTGCAATTTGTTTAGAATAATCCGTGTTTTCACCAAAAGGTGCTCGGAAAAACAATGGACGTTCACCTATAACCTCTTCAACCATATCATTTACAGAAATAATTTCTTCCTTTTGCTCTTCTTCGGATAAATCTTGTAAACTAGAATGACTGTATGTATGATTTCCAATCATAAAGCCCATATCATAAATTTCTTTTAAAACTTCTTTTTTATCATCTGATTCTAATAAGTGTCCATTGACGAAAAATATGGCATTGACATCTAGATCTTGAAGTGTTTGAGCCATTTCCAGTGCATACTTATCTGGTGCATCATCAATTGTAATCAAAACAACCTCTTCATCAGCGTCATCGATTGGATCAATATACCATTTTCTTTCTGGTTCAAGATTTACTTCGTAAGTAGGTTCTATTTCCTCTGTTTCTTCATCTGAATCATTTATCTCATTATTGTCCTCGTTTCCTTCAGCTTCTTCATTATTCATGTCATTGTTTGACGCATTGTTATCCGTGTCATCAGGTTCATTTTCTGGTTCTTCTATGTTATTATTTTCCGGTTCATTGACACTTTCGGACTCCTCTGATTCATTGCCGCAGGCGGTAAAAAGTAGAAGCATCAATGTTAATATGACTGTTATGTATGTTCTCATTTCATTCTCTCCCATGATGTTTTATAATACGTAATGTCATTCAGTAAATCTCTTTATTTCTTTTAATATGGATTGCAACATAAGGCATGCACGTGATCTAGACGTTGTTACAATCTGCCATATGTGTGTCATTCTTTTATAAATTATTACGATCAAATTATCATCCAACTTGTGAAGTGAATTTGAACGCTTTCCAGATCGGAGAATGGTTTACCGATCACTCAACTTTCTACCGTAAAGTAAGTTAACCAAGTTATGCTTAGAACACTTCTAACAATCTGCCTAACAACCTTGGTGAAAGAAACTTTGGCATTTTATTAGACAGAAAACGTAAACTGCGAATTAGTGCTAAGTTATTTTACGCTGCGGACCGTTGCTTTCCGTGGGCACGGCCTCAGCTTCAAACAACAGCCATAATAGCGGGATCAAGATGTATATAAGTACTATGAACCACTTCCCTAGCGTAGGAAAAAAACGAAGACTCCTGCGGGTCGGTTAAAAACGGTCACGTCCTGTGACCAACACCGACACTAGTACGTCCTGTACGTCGGAAAAGCAACGGCTGAAGATCCCCGAAGAAGTGGGTTTCTTCTGAGGTAGCTGAAGCGTTGCCCGCGGAAAGCGGAGTGTTTTTCCCGAAGCGGTGGGCAAAAGTAATCTCGAGCCCAGGGCAATTCTTAGATCAAAAAAGAAAAACAAAACAAGTTTTCACTAATTCGCAGTTTACGTCAACTATGATGTGATGTTAAAAGCCAATGAAATTAATGTATGGATTTTGGATGCGTTCAGGTTGTACAGTGCGTTTAATCGAAAATTAACTTGAACAATTAATTTTTGACTGATTTTACCAACAGTCTTCAGTAAAATTCATCCCTCGAAAGCGAGTGATCATTTATCCGTTCTCAAATTTTAAAATAATTATGAAGTGTTGTCAATGGTTTGGAAAGACATTTGGAATCTGGATATAATAAAAGAGCTGTATAAAAATACAGCTCTTTTTATATTCAAGTAATTACATTGTATGGATTGGTGTTCCAAGTGCAACTTCTGCTGCTTCCATCGTCATTTCAGCTAGAGTTGGGTGTGCATGAATTGTAAGAGCAATATCTTCAGCTGTCATACCCGCCTCAATAGCTAAACCGATTTCTGAAATCACATCACTTGCATTTGGTCCGACAATTTGTGCACCGACAACGAGACCGTCTTCCTCTCTCGTAATCAATTTTAAGAAGCCATCGGCATCATTAAGTGATAATGCACGTCCATTTGCAGCATATGGGAATTTAGATGCTTTCACTTTAAAGCCAGCTTCCTTCGCTGATTTATCTGTATGACCAACTGTTGCAATTTCTGGATCCGCAAATACAACAGCAGGCATACTTAAGTAATCAATGGCAGACTTTTCGCCGCTAATGGCCTCTGCAGCAATTTTCCCTTCATAAGAAGCCTTATGTGCCAATGGTTGTCCAGGTACAATGTCACCAATTGCATAAATGTTATCAACATTTGTACGGCATTGTTCGTCGATTTTAACAAGACCTTTATCGTCAAGTTCAATACCAACTTGTTCAAGACCAAGTTCATCTGTGTTTGGACGACGACCAACTGTTACCAACACATAATCTGCTTCAATAACTTCTTCTTTTCCTTTTGCTTCATATGTGACTTTAACGCCGTCTTTAGATTCATCAACACTTTTTGCAGTTGCCTCTGTAATAAGTGTCACATTTTTATTTTTAAGACGCTTTTTAACAACTTGTGTTATTTGTTTCTCATAATTACCACTTAGAATATCTTTTTCGCCTTCAACAATGGTGACTTCTGTTCCAAGATTTGCATAAGCTGTACCGAGTTCAAGGCCAATGTAGCCCCCACCAATAACAACAAGCTTTTCTGGTTTTTCTGTTAAGTTCAGTGCACCTGTAGAATTAATGACGCGATCTGAATAAGGGAAGCTTGGTATCTCAACTGGCGTTGAGCCTGTTGCAACGATACAATTTTTAAATGTATACGTTTGGGAACTAGCGTCATCCATAACTTTTACATTATTTTTATCGACGAAGTAAACTTCACCTTTTACAATATCTACTTTATTTCCTTTTAGTAAACCTTCAACACCAGATGTAAGTTTTTTAACAACTGTGCCCTTCCATTCTTGAACTTTCTTAAAGTCTACGGAAACATTTTCACTCGTAATACCCATATCTGTACTACCTTGGGCTGCTTGTGCCGTATGTCCAGCTTGAATCAATGCTTTGGATGGAATACAACCAACATTCAAGCAAACGCCACCGAGAGCACCTTTGTCAACAATGGTAACTTTTTGACCAAGTTGAGCTGCGCGAATCGCAGCCACATATCCACCTGGTCCAGCACCTACAACGAGTGTATCTACTTCGATTGGAAAATCTCCTACTACCATATTATTACGCCTCCATCATAATTAATTGTGGATCACTGAGTAATCGCTTGATCTGGTTTAAAGCCAACTGTGCTGTTGCACCGTCTACAATACGGTGGTCAAAGCTTAATGATAATGCGAGTACTGGCGCAATGACAATTTCACCGTCACGAACAACTGGTTGTTCAGCAATTCGACCAATACCAAGAATTGCAGCTTCAGGATAGTTGATAACCGGTGTAAACCACTGTCCACCAGCAGAACCAATATTTGTAATTGTGCTTGAAGCACCTTTCATTTCGTTTGGTGCAAGTTTACCGTCACGTGCTTTTCCAGCAAGCTCATTAATTTCTGATGAAATTTCGAAAATTGATTTTCTGTCCGCATGTTTCACAACTGGTACAAGCAAACCTTTGTCAGTGTCTGCAGCAATACCAATATTATAATAATGCTTTTGAATAATTTCATCTGTTTCATCGTCAACGGATGCATTTAAAATTGGGAATTGCTTAAGTGCTGAAACGAGAGCCTTAACAACATATGGTAAATATGTTAATTTAATCTCTTGTTCTGCCGCAACTTCTTTAAATTTACGACGATGAGCAACAAGTTCAGTAACATCAACATCATCCATTAAAGTGACATGTGGTGCTTTTGTCTTAGAATTAACCATTGCATTCGCAATTGCTTTTCTAATCGGTGACATTTTCTCACGTGTTTCTACAAATTCACCTTCTGGAATTTGTGGCGATGCAGTTGCTTCTTCTGACGTTGTTTCAGTTGTTTCAGATGTTGTATCAACCTTTTGATCACCACTTAGAAATGCATCGATATCTTCTTTTAATACGCGACCATTTTTTCCTGTGCCACTGACGTTATGAATGGCAACATCATGATCACGTGCATATTTTCGAACGGAAGGCATTGCAATGACCCGTGCATTATCTGCAGGTGCCTCTTCCGCTTTTGATTGTTCTTTCTGTGCCGTCTCTTTTGACTCAGCTTTTTCACTTTCTTGCTCTGCTTCTTCCTCTGTATCTTCGCCTGAATCATCAGATTCATAACCTTCAGCGTCAATCGTAATTAACGTATCTCCGACAACAGCTACTGTTCCTTCTTCTACATGAACTTTTTCGACTGTGCCTTCGACTGGGGAAGGAATTTCAACAACCGATTTATCATTTTGAACTTCACATAATGTGTCGTCCTCATGAATTTCATCGCCCTCTTTAACGAACCACTTTACAATTTCACCTTCATGAATACCTTCACCAATATCCGGTAATTTAAATTCAAATGCCATCGTGATACCCTCCTATCAAGGATTTAGTAATTAATAACTTGGTCTACTTTTTCAATAATATCCTCGTGATTTGGCAACCATACTTTTTCAGCTGCTGCAAATGAGAACACAGTGTCTGGAGCCGTTACTTGTAATACAGGTGCTTCTAAGTGTAAAATAGCTCTTTCTTGTATTTCTGCAACCACTTTAGCCGCAACACCCGCTTGACGTTGTGCTTCTTGAACAACAACAACGCGGTTTGTTTTTTCAACAGATTCAATAATTGTTTCGATATCAATTGGCGATACTGTACGTAAGTCAATGACTTCTGCATCGATATCTTGTTTCTCAAGCTCTTCAGCTGCTTTTAAACATGTATGGACCATAGCACCGTAAGAAACGAGCGTGACATCTTTACCTTCTCGTTTAACATCCGCTTTTCCAATGTCAACTGTATATGCTTCTTCAGGTACTTCTTCTCTGAACGAACGATACAGTTTCATATGCTCTAAAAATAAAACAGGATCATTCTCACGAATTGCTGCGATTAACAAACCTTTAGCATCGTATGGTGTTGAAGGTATAACAACTTTAATACCCGGTTGTTGTGCAATTAAACCTTCAAGTGAGTCGGCATGCAATTCAGGCGTTTGTACACCACCACCAAATGGTGATCTAATTGTGATTGGTGCTGTTTGTGTGCCACCAGAACGATAACGAAGACGAGACATTTGACCATTAATTGAATCCATGACTTCATAAACAAATCCGAAAAACTGGATTTCCGGAACTGGGCGGTAACCTTCAAGCGCTAAACCGATTGACAAACCACCGATTGCAGACTCAGCTAATGGCGTATCGAATACACGATCCTCACCAAACTCTTTTTGTAATCCTTCAGTTGCTCGGAATACACCGCCATTTTGACCAACGTCTTCCCCAAAAACAAGGACATTTTCATCATTTTTCAATTCAATGCGCATAGCATCTGTAATTGCTTGAATCATAGTCATTTGAGCCATTTGTTATTTCGACTCCTTTTCTGTATATTCTTCTAATTGTTCCTGTAAATTAAATGGTAGTTCTTCATTCATATTTTTAATGAAATCAGTTACTTTTTGTTTTGGATAAGCATCTGCTTTTTTGATAGCTTCGCGAATCTCCTCTTTAGCCTGCTCAATGACTTTATTTTCATCTTCTTCAGACCAAAGTTTCTTATCTTCTAAAAACTTACGGAAGCGTACAAGGGGATCTTTCTTTTCCCATTCTGAAGTAAGCTCATCTGTACGATAACGGGTTGGGTCATCCCCAGCCATTGTATGTGGGCCATAACGATATGTTAAAAGCTCGAGTAATGATGGACCTTCACCTTTAACAGCTTGTTCACGCGCATATTTTGTTGCAGTATAAACAGCCAATACATCCATACCATCTACTTGATAACCTTCAATTCCTGCGGCAACAGCTTTTTGTGCTAATGTTTTTGCAGCTGTCTGCTTTTCAACCGGAACAGAAATCGCGAAGTAGTTGTTTTGTACGATGAAAATTCCTGGCGCACGATATGCACCGGCAAAGTTAATGCCTTCGTAAAAATCACCTTGAGATGTTCCGCCGTCACCTGTATACGTAACAGCTACATTTTTCTTACCTCTTAGTTTCATACCTAATGCTACACCTGCTGTTTGAACATATTGTGCACCGATAATGATTTGTGGACTTAGTGCACGCACACCTTCTGGCATTTGGTTACCATGAAAATGACCTTTAGAAAATAGGAATGCTTGATATAATGGAAGACCGTGCCAAATAAGCTGTGGCACATCACGATAACCAGGGAGTATGAAGTCACCTTTTTCTAAAGCAAACTGACTTCCTAATTGTGATGCTTCTTGACCTGCAGTTGGCGCATAAAATCCTAGACGGCCCTGGCGGTTTAACGCAATTGAACGTTGGTCTAATACGCGTGTGTATACCATTCTCCTCATTAGTTCTACTAAATCCTCATCTGACAATTCAGGCATTGCCTTTTCGTTGACTACTTTTCCATCCTCATTAAGAATCTGGAACGTCTCAAACTTTTTTTCGACACTTTCTAAGACGTTTTTCAAAATACGTCACCTCTTCCTTTCCTATATCCTTTTTTATTCTTTTCTATTCTGTCCAAACTGTGAAAAAAATGATACGTCTCTTCAAAAATAGATTTTATAAATTATTACATTACAAATAGTATATCATAAAACTGTTACATCAGAATAGAAAAAAACACTAGTACAATTCCAATGACACTTAAAGTTTAGCTCAAATGTACCACAATGGTCAATTTTTTTGTTTCTATATCTATAATATAGGTTGTAACAAATGAAACTTTAAATTTAAAATCAACTTTCCAGAGATAATCCAAAAGGCTTATCTGTTATAGTCTGATTTTCAATCTGTATTAATCAATCCATCACTTCACCCTTTTTGCGCATGAATGCGGGTAGAAATGTTTTTTGGTCACGGAAAAAGGACTAAATATAAACTATTTAGTCCTCTTCGTCCTCTTCATAGGAGGTTTCAATACCTGCCACATCATAAAATTCTTGTTTTAACTCATTAAAAGTATCTGTGTGTGTATTAAATGCATCATTTTCTTCTAATATTGTATCATAATGTCCATTGATAACCGTGACTTGCTCCGATAAATCGTCTTGGGTCGCATCTTCGTCTTGGACGAGTAGATATAGTTCCTCCCCAGCCTCTAAAGAAGCCATGTATGCCTCATTTAAGTTATCATAAGCCGAAAAGCGTTTCTCCATCATATCATAAAGTTCTTCCGCTTTTTCCTTTGTTGTTTCCTCTTCTAAATCATCAATAAGCGGCTTTATTTTTTCAAATTCTTCTTTTGATGCAACTAAACTGTCTTTTTCAATTTCGATCGTATCTACTAGCTCTTCAATCACTTCTAAAGCCTCATTTGATAATGACTTAATTTCATCAAAGTCATCCATGCCAAGATCAAGTATTTCTTCATAAATGGCTTGTTCTTGCTCTTCCAAATCTGTAATATGTGATTGTTGTTCTTTAAATTCTTTCTCCAGAGTGACTGATTCGTCTAAGTGATTAGATATTTCACTTTCTATTGACTCCCCGTTAGTACATCCAACTAATAAAAAAAACATCATAACACTTATGTATAGTATATTTCTTTTCTTCAAGATATCCCTCCTTTATTACATTTAATGTTTTTTTAGTATAACATAAAAAAATTAGAAGTAGTAAATTAAAAAAGTATACTCGTTTAAGTGTATATTCATGATAAAATACACTTATATATGATAAAATATGAGAGGGAATGATTGCGAACGAATAGAGCTATTAAGAACAGTTACGAGCAAAGAGTAGGAGTGTCATAAGTTATGATAACAATGAAGGATATCGTCCGTGAAGGCCACCCTTCACTGAGAGAGGTCGCTAAAGATGTACCAATACCACCCGTTGCGGAAGATGTAGCAACATTAAATAATATGCTGGACTTTTTAAAAAATAGTCAAGATGAAGAATTGGCTGAAAAATATAGTTTGAGGGGTGGAGTCGGATTAGCAGCACCACAACTCGGCATTAATAAACGAATGATCGCAATACATTTCACAGATGATAAAGATACATTGCATAGTTATCAACTCATAAATCCAAAAATCATCAGTCATTCTGTTGAACAGGCTTATTTAGCTAATGGTGAGGGCTGTCTTTCAGTTGATCGAAATGTTGAAGGGTATGTTGTTAGATATGCACGTGTTACTGTACGAGCCTTTGGGCTAGATGGTAAGCCAATCAAATTAAGATTAAAGAACTATCCAGCCATTGTTGTTCAACATGAAATTGATCATCTCGATGGCATTATGTTTTACGATCATATTGAAGAGTCGAATCCATATCACGTTCCAGACAATGCTAAGATGATTGAATAATTAAATGCTCTGCTGTTTTAATTATTGACGGCAGAGCTTTTTCATGCCTGCGATTACCGTGTATAAAATGATATTTTAAGTAAAAAATAAGTTAAAATCACTTATAAATCAAAATTATTTTATAAAAATAAAGTATATATATTTCAATATTTCCAAAATCATACTATACTATAAAATAAGAGGGATTGGATCGGTAGAACGTTTTATTGCTTTTTCTGAATATAGAAGAGAGGAGCCGTGCGTTAGTCATGCTAGGACGCCTAAGGAAAAAGCTACGAAAGCGACTGAAAGACTTTTTAGGCAAAGAACGTGTTCCAACAACTTAACAGAACTACCTTGATCGTATTATTACGACAATTTGCTATAAATGTGCGAAAAACAGCGGATCGGAATTTTATCTTTAATTAAAAAGATGTGTTTGATTTTTATGCGAAATTTTAAAGAAAAATAGGAGAGATGAAATGATTTTTAAAGTGTTATATCAAGATTTACCAAATGAAGCACCTGTAAGAGAAAGAACGAAAAGTTTATATGTTGAAGCAGACTCCAAGCGAGAAGTCCGCCAAAAACTAAGCGATAAAAATTACAATATCGAATTTATCCAAGTATTAAATGAGGCCCACTTAAACTACGAAAAAAAATCTGATCAATTTATGATGGAGAACGTGTAATACGATGAAATTCGTCAAAAATGATCAAACAGCTATTTTTGCATTAGGTGGCTTAGGGGAAATTGGTAAGAATACGTATGGTGTTCAATTCCAAGATGAAATTATTTTGATCGATGCCGGGATTAAGTTTCCCGAAGATGAGTTACTGGGCATCGACTATGTAATTCCTGATTACAGCTATCTTGTACAAAATCAAAATAAAATTAAAGGGTTATTTATTACCCACGGACATGAGGACCACATCGGTGGAATCCCTTATCTCCTTCGTGAAGTGAATGTGCCTATTTATGCCGGAAAACTCGCTATTGGATTGATTAGAAACAAATTAGATGAACATGGTTTATTAAGAAACGCAAAATTAAACACAATTACTGAAGATGATGTTATTAAATTCCGTAAAACATCAATAAGCTTTTTCCGCACAACACATAGTATTCCTGACTCTTATGGTATTGTCGTGAAAACACCTCCAGGCAATATTGTTCAAACAGGGGATTTTAAGTTTGATTTCACGCCTGTCGGTGAACCAGCTGATTTAGCTAAAATGGCCCAAATTGGTGAAGATGGTGTCCTATGTTTACTGTCGGATAGTACAAATAGTGAAATACCAGGATTTACCATGTCTGAAAAGGTTGTTGGGGGAAATATTGATGACATATTTAATAAAACTGATGGCAGATTAATTTTTGCGACCTTTGCCTCTAATATTTACCGTTTGCAACAAGTGGTGGATGCTGCTGTTAAACATGATCGAAAAATAGCTGTCTTTGGGCGTAGCATGGAAAATTCTATTACAATTGGACAAGAACTTGGCTATATCAGTGCGCCAAAAGATACGTTTATCGATACAAACCAAATTAATCGACTACCTGCTAACGAAATTACAATACTTTGTACTGGTTCTCAAGGTGAGCCAATGGCTGCTCTTTCACGCATCGCCAACGGAACGCACCGCCAAATACAAATTATGCATGGTGATACAGTTGTGTTTTCATCATCCCCAATCCCTGGAAATACGATTAGTGTCAGTCGTACAATTGACAAGCTTTATCGTGCAGGTGCAGACGTTATCCATGGTCCTTTAAGTGATATTCACACATCAGGTCATGGCAGCCAAGAAGAACAAAAACTTATGTTGCGTCTCATGCAACCTAAATATTTCATGCCGATTCACGGTGAATACCGCATGCAAAAAGAACATACCAAACTTGCGGAATCCTGTGGTATACCTTTGGATAATTCCTTTGTTATGGACAATGGCGATGTACTTGCACTTGGTAAGGATACTGCATCAATTGTCGGTAAAATCCCTTCTGATTCCATTTATGTAGATGGTAGCGGTATTGGCGATATTGGTAATATTGTCTTACGTGATCGTCGTATTCTATCTGAAGAAGGCCTAGTCATTGTTGTCGTCAGTATTAATATGAAGGATTTCAAAATTGCGTCAGGTCCAGATATCATATCACGTGGCTTTGTGTACATGAGAGAGTCAGAAGATCTCATTAACGAAGCTCAGAAGCTCGTATCTAAACATTTACACAAAGTAATGGAACGTAAAACAACCCAATGGTCTGAAATCAAAAATGAAATTACTGATACCATTGCACCATTCCTTTATGACAAAACAAAACGCCGTCCAATGGTTCTACCAATTATTATGGAAATATAAAATAAAAGGATGACATCAGAAATGATGCCATCCTTTTATTTTTTGAATGATGTCATTGACTTACCTTTCACCCTATTAATGAAAAAAGTCAATTATTGATCTATAACAAGTTCCTTTTCAAAGTGTGAAATATCCTTATCAGAACCAATAACAATCAAAATATCATCCGTTTCTAATATATCCTCCGCACTTGGTGACACGTTAATGTGTTGTCCCTGCTTAATCGCCACAACGTTACACCCGTAATTCGCCCGAATGTCTAGATCAATAAGAGTTTGTCCTGCCATCTTCCGACTTACTTTCACTTCAACAATGCTATGTTCATCTGACACCTCTAGATAATCAAGAATATTACTAGATATAATGCTATGTGCAATACGTTTCCCCATATCACGCTCAGGATGCACAACTTGATTGGCACCAATTTTTCTTAATATTTTTTCATGATAATCATTTTGTGCCTTGACTGTGATCTTTTTAATATCTAATTCAGTTAAAATAACTGTCGTCAAAATACTCGCCTGTATATTGTCACCAATGGCAACAATCACATGATCTATATTGTTGACGCCCAATTCTTTTAGGGTCATTTCATCTGTTGCATCAGCAATGACAGCATATGTTGCAATATTTTTAAATTCATTAATTTTGTCTTCATCACGATCAATCGCTAGTACGTTCATACCTTCCATACTAAGCTCACGACAAATACTGCCACCAAATCGCCCCAAACCGATTACGGCAAATTCTTGTTTCATATTATAACCTCTTTTGTGAATGATTTTATTAATCCAATATATCACATTTTCTTCATAAAAAAAGTGTCTCGTCATTTTACACTAAGGATTTTTTATTTTTGAAGTACGAATCATTTTCGGTCAAAAAAAGAAACAATTCCATCATAGAATTGTTTCTTTTTTGTTTACATCGCATCAAGCATTTTAAATTGTGACTGAATGAGTCCAAAGTATTCACCATGTTTTTCCATCAGTTCATCGTGACTTCCATTCTCTAATATTTTACCATTTTCAAGGACATAAATATTATCTGCACCACGAATCGTTGATAGACGGTGTGCAATAATAATTGCAGTTCTACCTTCCAATAGTCTATCTAACGCTTTTTGAATCTGAACTTCTGTTTCTGTATCAATACTGGCTGTCGCCTCATCCATAATTAAAATGCTCGGGTCTGCTAATAAAGCGCGGGCAAACGATAACAACTGTCGTTCTCCTGCTGACAAAATACTTCCCCGCTCCTCAACTTCTGTTGCATAACCATCAGCCAATTTGCTAATAAAATCGTCAGCTCCTACAACTTTAGCAGCTTCGATCACTTCCTCGTCTGATGCTGTAGGGCGTCCAAACCGAATGTTATCCATTATCGTTCCTGAAAATACAAAGGTTTCTTGTAAAACAACACTGATACGTTGACGTAAGCTATCTAATTCAGCATCTCTTAGATCAATGCCATCAACTTTTACCGCCCCTTTTGTTGGATCATAAAAACGGCTGATCAAGTTTGCTATTGTTGATTTACCACTACCTGTATGACCAACAAGTGCAACAGTTTGACCTTGTTTAATATCCAACGAAATATCATGCAGAGCTATGCGATCTGATTCATAAGAAAACTGAACATGTTCAAACGCAATATCTCCTCGCATCGTATCAAACACATGTGCATTTTCTTTTTCAGAAACGTTTGGTCTTTCATCTAAAAACTCAAAAATACGTTCTGAAGCAGCCATAGCCTGTAACATCTGATTATACATCTGACCAAGGCGAGAAATCGGATCCCAAAACATACCTAGGAAAAAAGCAAAAGATACGAATGTCCCAATTTCAATACCGCCTTGATCCGGTCCCAATAAAATTAAATGCGAGCCATAAGCAATTAATATTATCGTTCCTACCGCATTTGTCAGTTCAACTAATGGACGGAACATCGCACTTTTCTTTGATGCCAAACGCCAACTTTCAAAGTTAGCTTCATTCACACCGTCAAAATACTCGGCATTCTCACGTTCTTGTGAAAATGCTTGTGTAATACGCATCCCTTGAATACCTTCGTTTAAATGTGAGTTTAAACGTGACTGTTGTATACGGACATATTGCCATGACCGACGAATAGAACGTCTAAGTTTTGTTGAAATATAAAACATCAATGGAATAACAATCATGATTGCAATAGCCAATTTTGGACTTAATGCGAATAGAATAATAATAATTCCAAACAGTGTCACAATGTCCATTAACAGGTTAATAATTCCATTGGTGAATAATTCCTGTAACGAGTTCACATCATTTAAAATTCGGACTAAAATCGATCCTGCTGAACGAGAGTCAAAAAATCGATGTGACAATCTTTGTACGTGTGAAAACAAACTCTGTCGTAAATCATAAATCACATTTTGACCTAGAATATTAACCCATTTAATTCTATAAAAGTTCCCAATATAACTAATTAAATATAAAATACCAATCCCGACCACTAAGTAGGTTAAGAGCGTCGTATCTTCATTTTTAATAGCTATATCTATCGCAACTTTACCAATCAATATTGGAACGACTAGCCTTACAATTGTAGAAAGCAACATCATAACAACTGCGCCAGGCAAATAATTGGTTACATATGGTTTTAAATAATAAATGAGTCGCCATATTTGTTTCCAATTAAATGGCTTTTCAATGGCTTGGTCTGTTGTATAGTGAAATCTATTTAAATGACGGCTTCCTTTTAATGGTTCACTTCTGTTACTCAATACATTCCCCGCCTTTTTATTTTGCTTGACTCATAATTGCATCACGATCTTGATACTGAATGTCATATATACGCCTATATGTTCCATTTTCCTCTAACAAACGATCATGTGTACCCCGTTCAATAACCTTACCATCTGACAATACTAATATTTCATCAGCATGTTTTAAAGAAGAGATACGGTGCGCGATGATGAAAGATGTTCGTCCTTTCATAACTTCTTTAAGTGCTTGTTGAATCGCAAATTCTGTTTCCATATCAACAGCTGATGTTGCATCATCAAGAATTAGAATACGTGGATCTATACAAATGGCCCGAGCGATCGCAATACGTTGTTTTTGACCACCAGACAGACCCAAACCACGTTCACCTAACATCGTGTCATAACCTTTGGGCATTTTCATTATAAAATCATGTGCTTGTGCCCTTTTAGCTGCCATGATAACGGCTTCATCTGAAACCTCTGGATTACCGTAAGCGATGTTTTCCCTAATTGTTGTTGAAAATAAAAATGGTTCTTGGAGTACAAAACCAATTGCACTTCGCAATGATTTCAACTCATAGTTTTCAACTGGTTCATCATCTACAAGTACCTCACCTTTTTCCGCTTCATAAAATCGTGTAATCAGTTGAGTAATACTCGTTTTCCCAGAACCCGTCGCACCAATGAGACCCATGATTTTACCTGGCGGTGCATCGAATGTAATATTTCTAAGTGCTGAATCATCATCTTCTGTATACGTTAATGTGATATCATTAAAGGTTACATGACCTTCTATATCTTTCACAATCGGGTTCTCAACTTCTTGAATATCTTCCTTTGCATCTAAAATTTCGATGAGTCGTTCCCCCGTTGCTTTTGCTTGAGAAAATTGGTTAACAACAAAACCTAAATTCATAAGTGGCCCTAAAATGTACCATAAGAGACTAAAAAAAGCGACAAGTTCACCAATCGCTACTGTCTCCGCCACAATAACTAGGTAACCACCAAATCCAAGCAATGATACAGCAGCTACGTTCCCAATAAACTCCATGAGCGGAAAATAACGCGCCCAAATATTTGAGTTATCAATGTTTTTTTGTCGATAATCAACATTACTTGTTGAAAAACGCTCTATTTCAAAGTCTTCACGTGATAATGATTTAACTGTATGCATACCCGTAATATTCTCTTGTACCCTTGTATTTAACCGACCATAAGACTTACGAATTCTTCTAAATGCCGGATGTACCCGTTTATCAAACTTAAGTACAACAACTACAAGAAATGGCATGGCTGCCATTGTAACAAGTGCCAATGGTACGGAATAATAAAACATAACACCTAAACTAAATAATATTAATAATGTGATTCGAATCAGTTCAGCGAAACCAAAAGATAAAAAGAAACGAAAGCCTTCAACATCAGCTGTTAGTCGAGACATAATATCCCCAGTTTTAGCGTTATCATAATATTTAAATGATAACACTTGAAGCTTTTCATATAATGATTCACGCAAAGCATACACCGACGTGATACCAAAAAGATCTCCCAAATACTGATTGAGATATGTTGCAATCCCTTTAAGTATCATTGCACCGATAAAGGCAATCGATATTAACGGAATAAGTGAGAATCTATCTCCCAACACTACCTCATCAATCGTTAGCTGTAAAACTATCGGATACACAACTGTTATGGCCGTAACTAATACTAAAAATAATAACGAATAAAAGAAATATCTTTTATATGGCCAATAAAATGCTTTTAGACGTTTAAAGGTATCCAAAAGATTCCCTCCAATAAATAATTTTTGACACAATAACAAATATACCTTTTTATACCGTAAAATGCTACCCTTTTCTAAAAATTATCAATTAACTTTTTTTGGCATGAGATAAATTAAGACCAGACTTATAATAGCTAGTATTAATAAGCATGTATACACAAGATGTAAGCCTGATGTTAAACCACCTTCAAGAACATCTTTTACATGGTCTGGTAATGACGTACTCATGACTGGATCTAATAGTTGATTTGCAGCATCAACAGAAATATTCGCATCCACTTGCTGACTTTCGATATGTTTTTTAATGACGTTATTTAACAATCCCCCTAAAAAGGCTACTCCTAATGCACTTCCTAAGGAACGCATGAACATGTTTGTTGCTGTGGCAATACCACGTAAATCCCAGCCAACAGTACTTTGGATACCAACAATAAAAGTCGTATTCGTCATCCCCATACCAATGCCAATAAAGAATGAAGCTGTCCCTGCCCAAATAGGCCCTTTTTCAGGTGATAAGAAAAAGAAGAGCAATGCCCCAACAATAAGGGACACCCCACCTATAAGAGCTGTTTTCCGATAACCGATTACCAATAATAAGCGACCCGCTATCGTTGAGGCAATGGGCCAACCAATCGACATGGTCGTTAAAGTAAAACCAGCAACAGTAGCCGTCTCTCCCATAACACCCTGAACAAAGGCTGGTAAATAACTTGACACACCAATCATAATCATCCCTGTTGTTAACGATGTTACATTTGCATATGTAATAAGACGGTATTTCCAAATTTCAAAGGGCATCATCGGTTCTGTCGTTCTTTTTTGTTGAACAAAAAATAAAGCAAATGCACTTAATGAAACAAGTATCAGTAAGTACATGATTGTGCTGTCCCATTTAATCGAAATGCCACCTTCAACTAAAATGAACATTAAAGCACTAACAGCCAAAACAATCCAAACTGCCCCACCATAATCAATGGATTGCTTCGTCTTTTGAACATCCTCACGTAAAAAGAAAATAATCCCTAACATCGCAATAAGTCCGAGTGGAATGTTCATCCAAAAGACAAAGCGCCAGTCCAACACATCAACAAAAAAGCCTCCTAACAAGGGACCAGATACAGCGGATATACCCCATACACCTGATAAATAACCTTGTATTTTTGCACGTTCTTCTTTGTTATAAATATCACCAACAATCGTTGTAGCTATCGGCATTAAGGCACCAGCCCCACACCCTTGGATAAAGCGAGCTATAATCAACATCACAATCGATGTGCTAAATCCTGATAAAGTGGAACCTGTCAGGAATATAAGAACACCAATGATGAATATCGGTTTCCGTCCAAAGATGTCTGCTAATTTTCCAAAAATTAATACTGTAGCTGCGTTTGTTAATAAATAAGCTGAGAATACCCAGCTGTATAAAGAAAAGCCACCTAAGTCTGAAATTATTGTTGGCATGGCCGTTGCGACAATCGTTGCTTCAATTGCCGCTAAAAACATACCAAGCATCACTGACGCTAAAATCAGTGGTCTCTTTAATTTATATTGTTTATTTTCTCCCATTTTTCATCTCATTTCTTCCATACTTTTATACTGTAAAAACCACCCTACAATACTGGGTGGTTTTTTCAAATCTTTACATTTAGTTATTGTCTGCATAAAAATCCCGCTTGATTTGTTTTAAAATGGCTCTCCGTGTCAATATGCCATCAAAGTAACCGTCTTCATCGGCAACACAAACAAAAGGTGCATTAATAGCTGTCTTAAGCCCATCAATTAATGTATCTTTCTTCGACAGTATCGGGATATCTGTTTTCATAATTTCTTGCACTTCAATATCTGCTAGCCTTTCGACTTCGATACGTTCTAGACCTAATATTTGATTTAATATAACTGTTTTACCGATGGTTCCAACTAATTTATAATTCATATCTAAAACCGGGACGGCTGAATAGCCTGACTTCACTAAAACTAATAATGCATGCTCTATGGGGTTATTAACCTGTACATGTGCAACTTTCTCAGCGTGTATCATTAAATCTGAAACATAAATATTTGTTAATCTTTCACTTTCTTGCATGATACTCATACTTAAACGCTCCTTTCAAATCTGTATTCATCTTTTTAGGGGCAAGCCCTTTAAAAGGAGTTATTATGCAGTTTCTACCCACGGTATCATTTTAACATATTTGCTTCGAATAAACACTCGAACTGCCAATAAAATGAAATTATTTTATGACAAAATTAAGGACAAATCATATCCCTTAAATTCCCTACTTATTAAGTATTTCATAATGAATGCGCTTCGTGTAGAATATAATGGAGGTGTACAAACTTTCCTAGATGGTTTTAAAGTATAGAATTATAATTAAAGTAGACTAAGATAAAATTTGTAATAATAATGGATCCAGTGGTACCACTCACCTATGTGACCTTGGGCACGTTATTTGACTGCTAGAACTCACACTCTTTTATGCACCTAATTCGACTACTGAAAATGCTATGCGCACTTTTCCTCATATCACATCGTCTTTTACAATAAAAATAGTATTAAGTGACATGCAAGCAATGCAATGGATTTTTTTCATCCGTAATCCGTGATAAAATTGGATCATTGCTTTTTTATAACATATACAGGGTGATACATTTTGAATAGAAGATCATTTTTAAAATACATATTTGGGAGCGTACTTACCTTACTTGGTTTGGGTGGGGGAACTTATGTTTATGCTAGAGAAGTCGAGCCAACCCTGTTGGACGAAAACAAACAGCTGATCACATCAAAGAACATCCCCAAATCATTTGACGGGTTTAAAATTGTCCAATTTTCTGACACACATATTGACTTCCAATATTCAATAAAACAACTTAAGAAATTAGTTAAAACAATGAATCAAATGCAACCAGATTTAATCGTTTTTACAGGGGATTTAGTTGATAAACCTCAACACTTCCAATCTTCAGAAGCATTGATAGCCATTCTAAAAGAATTAAAAGCTAAGTACGGGAAACTCTGGGTCTATGGTAACCATGACCATGGTGGATATGGAACAGAAATGATCCAACATATTATGGATAGAGCAAACTTTACATTATTAAAAAACAGTCACACAGTACTTGAAATCAACAATGACCGCATTTTAGTCGCTGGCATTGATGATGCGATTCTTGGCATACCCGATGTAGAAACAGCACTTGAACAAACAAATAAAGATTTGTATACGATTTTATTAGCACACGAACCAGATGTTGCTGATACAACTGTGAATTATCCAGTAGATGTTCAACTGTCAGGCCATAGCCACGGTGGACAAGTTCGACTCCCTTTTGTTGGTCATTTATATACACCTGCATTATCTGAAAAGTATATTCACGGAAAATACTTGATTGATGATCAATTGGCACTTTACGTTAACAGGGGTATTGGCACAACGCGTCTGCCATTTCGCTTTTTATGCAAACCTGAACTAAGTATATATACATTAAAACATGAAGCGTGATCTGTTATACCAGTCTAAAAGTCAGCCCACAACGTAGATTGCCATAATACACCTTATCGTGTAGACTTGGGACAAGGTCTATTTATATTTTATAATGAAAGGAGATTCGTTGATGGGCAGAACAGTTCCTGTAAAAGACATTGCAAGGGCATTATTTACAATCAATCGTCATGCTAAAACAGCACTTGAGCCACAACATCTATATCATATTAAAAAAGAAACAATTAGCAAGCTGCTCTTGGAAAAGAAGGCAAAAAAAATAGGCCTACACTTTTCTGACCACCCAAAACTGAGTAACCAACATTCAACACTTTTAGTCCAAGTTGATGATTATTACTTTCATATCTTACCTGAAAAAAAAGACTTCGAAGAACTTAAACATCTTGGTGCACTAGACAAAAGTTACCGTAATCCCCGTACAAAAATGTCCTTATCTCACGCTAAACGAATTGTTTATCAGTACATTAATTGGAAACCTAAAAAAACAAATCGTCATTCACAACAAAAATATCCATCTTCATATTTCACACCATCATCATTAGGAAAAATGGAATGGCCACCAAAAAAAGCGCATCGGCATTGAGCGTTGAATTCGGACGAGCGGTTTGTACCTACCTTCCCCACCGCTAATGTAAACAACAGAAATAGTTGGGATGTGCGATCGTTATCCATAAAAGCCCAATTGAAGTTTCCCTTTTCGATCGACAAAAAAGCAGTTATCATTTATAACTGCTTTTTTGTTTGCTTTTATACATGACATGTTTAAATATATGAGATACTAAAAGGACAATACCAAAAAAACTTAAACACTGAAGTGTCAGCTCTAAAATGCTGAACAAAGTCCCTCCTAAATCATCTCTTACATATACGCCTACCAATATCATTGTAACAATAAACAAACTGCTAACGATGTAGCTTAATAGTCGTATAGAATATAAGGATACAAGCCATCTAATAAATGGTGAAATAACTATATAAATCACACATATAGCACTCATCACAATGATATAGTATACATACTTTTCTAGGAGTTGGAATGAAAATGCACGTGTCATAATAAAGTAACTTAACTTATCGATTGATTGAAGTCCATATATGATCACCTAAAACCACCCCTCCCCTACTCTCTCAAAACCTTTTTATTTATTATAAACATGCTTGAGACAATCTATACATGGCCAGCCCGTTATATTGCGTTGGTATCTCCTCATCTTTCGCAACGTAAAACTTACAAAAACCGTTCATATGATAACTCAGGACAGAAATTAATTATTCAAGTTAACTTTCGATTAAAAAACATCATACAACCTGGACACATCTAATTCATTAATTTCATTGATTTTTAATATCACATTTGATATAAACTGCGACATCATGCTGGCTGATTTATTTTACCTAAAGTTAAATGATAGTAAAGAATCACTAAAAATCAATATGACGGAATGAGAAAATCGTGTCAGCGTAAAATACTTCAATGTGCCCGTACAGCACCAGACTGTTTGATCGAGGTAAAATTGAAGGCTTCAATGTGCCCGCACAGCATCAGACTGTCTGATCAAGGTAACATTGAATATTTTCGGAAAAACTTATATAAAGGAATCAATCTATCATTACGCGTTTTGTCGCAGTTTACGGCTTCTGCCTGATAAAATGCCAAAACAATTTCGTTCACTAGGGTTGTCAAGGCGTGTTCTAAGCATAACTGGGTTAACTGTTTTAACTTACTTTATTGGTAAAAAAGTTGAGCTATCTACCATCAAGAAAGTATTTTTAAATATTATTATTTTTATTTGCTAACATCGATCTTAATGGTATAATTCAACTATTAGAATTAGTTTTACAATGCATTAATAAAGGGGGGCACATGGTGGCAGAGACAAAACAAAAAAGCGAGTGGCTTGAATGGATAAAAGCAATATTTATCGCCATTGTTATCGCCTTAATCATACGGACGTTTTTCTTCTCGACATCAATTGTTGAAGGTGAAAGCATGGCCCCAACGCTTGATAGCGGAGATAGAATCATATTTAACAAGTTTGTTTATTTGATTGATGAGCCAGAACGTGGTGATATTGTCATTATTCAACGCCCACTAAAAAATTATGTGAAACGGGTCATTGCGTTGCCTGGTGAAACAATTGAAGTGAGAGACCATGTGCTCTATATTGATGATGAAGCATATGAGCAAACGTTTCTGCCAGAAGCAGAAATTTTAGCAACTGGGGATTTTGAACCTGTAGACGTACCACCAGATAATTATTTTGTTATGGGCGATAATCGTGGTATTAGTAAGGATAGTCGTAACGGACTTGGGTTAATCCAGGAAGATGATATTATTGGACGTTCCGAAATTATTATCTTTCCATTTAATGAATGGTCCATTACGAGATAATAAGTATGTAACCAATCTTGAAATTAAACGACATATAAATACAACACAAAACCCAAGAGAGGGTATGAACCTTTTCTTGGGTTTTATATTACTCTTTATCAAAAATGCAATAACCGATATTTAAAATTATAATACCAAAACAAGCGATGCCAAAAGCAACTTCCAACATGACACATGCACCTCCAGTATATTATCTAAATGTTAGGGTCGCACATTAAAAAATATATTATATAATGTTACTCTAGTATAGCAGTTATATTTCCCTAATTAAAGAAATTATATGATAAAATTAATACAAGTGAGAAAATACATATTTTCGACATCATTAGAAATGAGTAGGTGAGAAAAATGCTTCATTGCCCTTTCTGTGGTGCTATCGTTAAAAATAATGAACAATACTGTATCAGTTGCGGGGATCAATTGCCAGAAGATTTGTCAATGCGCGACCATACCAAAAAATCCTTCAACATTTTTTGGTTTATTCCCGTCGCTAGCCTGATACTCGTCGGTACGACATTAGGCATTTACTACATGATCTTACAAAATAAAACGGAGGACGCCATTGACTTCTATGAGCAAGGCTCGAAGGCATTACAAAATAATGAGCTTGACACAGCACAGCAGGCATTTGAAGAAGCCATCGCTTTAAAGGAAAACTTCAAAGAAGCTGGCATAGCCTTAACATTCATTAAAGAGTCTACACAAATAGAAGATGATTTAAATAAAGCGAAGACACACCAAAAAAATAATGAGTATGAAGAAGCACTCTTACTTGTTAATGAAGCAGAAAGTTCATTAAATGATTTTCACGGCGAACCTGTCACAGAACTTGTTAATAATATTTTTAATACACGCAACACCATTAAGCTTTCAGAAGTTGAATATAAATTAGAGGACGAACCAAATATTGATGATCTAAAAAGCTTACTTTGGGAAACAGAATCTATCAAAGATGATGAATCCACTGAAATCGCGGATGAAATACGCACCCAAATTGTCAATTTCATATTTTCTAAAGCGAGTGAACAACTGAATAACAATCAATTTAGTGATGCACAAATTCTCGTTGATGATGGCCTTAAATACGTAGCAGATTCAGAAAAATTACAAAGCCTTAAAACAACAATCGAAAAGGAAAAAACAGCCTTTGAAACAGCCCAAGAAGAAAGAATCGAACAAGCCATTAATGTGGCCGCTGAGGAAAATGAGGTTAATCAATCAGACGCTGTGGAATTAAATTCCGTTAAATTGAAAAAAGATGGTAAAGATAAATTGGTTGTTAAAGGTAAAGTAGATAGTATTGCGACCATTCCTATTCATTCCGTCGTGATTGAATATACTTTAACTTCGGATAAAGATGATGAAACATTTTCAAATAAGGTGTTTGTTTACCCTGACAAACTATATCCAAATGAAACAGGAAAATTTGAATATACACATTATGAAATAGATGACTTAAAAAACAAAGACTTTGAAGTTGAAGTCAATAAAATTACATGGTACACAGATTAACTACAAACTGCTGGAGTGAAAGATATGCAAAAAAAGTGGCTAATTCCATCTATAATTGGGCTTATCATTGCTTGTATCGGACTGATCGCTTTTTATGAAATGCATGATCATTGGTATGCCGAAGAGATTTCATTAGAAAATCCAGCCATTAGTAAAGCAAAAACAAATGACCAAGTTCTCGATCTAAAATCAATTATTCATGAATCAGAAAAATTTGTTGTCCAAATTGAAGGACATAATGAATATGAAGAAGTCACAGGATCAGGCTTTGTTTTCAACAACAAGGGGGATATTATTACAAATGCGCATGTTGTTGAGGATGCAGATGTTATTTATGTCAGAACGGCTAATGCCCACTTTTATCCAGCAGCAATTGTTGGTTTGAGTGACGATACTGATATGGCAGTAATTAGAGTGCCACAACTAGCAGGGCCAAACTTTTTAAAACTTGAAAAGGATACCTCCCCAGAAGTTGGTGATGAAATCATAGCTTTAGGCAGTCCACATGGTTTCCAAAATACTGTTACACTCGGCATTATTTCCGGGAGTGAGCGTAACTTCTCTGTCGATGGCTATAGTTACAATAACGTTTATCAAATTTCCGCACAAATCACACAAGGTAACAGTGGTGGCCCTTTGATAAGCCGGACAAGTGGTCATGTTATCGGCATTAACTCGGTTGGCACGAAAGATGGCACTATTGGTTTTAGTATACCTATTCACGAAGTTATCGAACAAGCTGAAAAGTGGTCAAACGAGGCGGATAGCAGTGAGCTCAAGTTTGCGAGTACAACAGAAGTTCTAAATCATTATGAACCAGAGCAACTCAAAGAAAATGCGGAATATCTCATTGATTACTTCTTTGACGGGATTAAAATTAGAGATTATGTAAATGCATATACACTTTTTGGAAGTGACATTCAATCAGAACTTTCTTATGTTGATTTTCGTGAGGACTATTCACATGTCGTTGAATTAGATTATAAAGATGTCGAGCATGAAGTGATTAATAACAATCAAGTAAAATCTGTCGTCCGTGTAACCATTGAAAGTAAGCCAACCAATAAAGAAAAGACAAAAACGCAAAATATTGATTATACATTTAAAATTGGGCTAGAAAATGACCAATTTAGAATTTTAGAAATTGAAACACCAGAAAAACAATAAAATCTTAGCCACTATTTTCACCTTTCCTGTGATAAACGTCCAGACCCATTCGGGATAATTTACATATAGTATATTGAACCAGATGTTGGAGGTGAGATTTACATGAGCAGTGGATTTGGTGGATTCGGAGGTTGTCAAAATGTCGGTGGCCAAGGTAATCATTGTGGTGGATCAAGAAATTCGTTTGCGCTTATTGTCGTGCTTTTTATCCTCTTAATTATTGTTGGTGCCACATTTTATTGCTAAATTAATTTATAAGAGCCTGTGCAAACCCTAGCACAGGCTCTTTTTTGTACATAAGCATGCTTCTATTCATCCACTTATCCAATGATGATTCTTTCTTTTGGCAGATGATAACGTCCATTTGGCTTATTATTTTTAAAGACGAGTAGAAAACTGATTACACCCACCCGACCGATAAACATCAGAATCATTAAAACACTTTTACTGAATAAAGTTAATTCTGATGTGATTCCCAGGGATAAACCAACCGTTCCAAAAGCAGAAGACACTTCAAATAATATAGCTGTCAAATCAAAAGGTTCGACAATAGAAATAACAAACACAGCACTCGTAACTAATATAATGGCCATCATCACCACCGTTACGGCTTTCATCAAATCATCATCATAAACTTCCCTTTTAAATAACCGCAGGCTCTTACCACCTCGAGCAAATGTAATGATGAAAATAACGACGAGCGCAAATGTCGTTGTGCGAATACCACCGCCAGCACTACTTGGCGAAGCACCTATAAACATCAAAAAGGACATAAACAAATGGTTTTGCTCTGTTAACTGACTGACTTCAAGCGTCGAGAGTCCCCCACTCCGTGTCGTTACTGATTGAAACAACGCGTAGAAAAAATTTTCATGCCATGTCCCTTCTGCAAAAAGGTTATTCATATCAAGCAAATAAATAAAACCTGTCCCAACAACTATGAGAAGAAAAAAAGTCGTCGTTGTAACTTTAGTAAATAAACTAAAACGAAATGGGCCGCGACGCTTTAATTTAGATGCTACGAACGCCTTAACTTCAATTAAAACTGGAAAACCAATGGCACCAAAAATGATGAGCACCATATTCATAAATTGGACAAAGTAATCATTTTTATATGGCATAAGTGATTGGCCAGTAATGTCAAAACCACCATTAGAAAACGCACTAATCGTTCCAAAAAAACCATGCAAATAGGCTTCCTTAGGATTGGGAAAATATTGTAAAAAATAGGTGCCCAAAATAATAAAACAAAACAATTCAAACGTTAATAGTACATAAATAATTTGCTTGATGAGTCTGACAATACCTTCAAAACGCGTTTGGTTTTGATCTGCCATAATGAGGCGCCGTTCTTTAAGACCAATTTTTTTACCAAATACCAACCAAATGAATGTACCTATCGTCATTACACCGACGGCACCAAGTTGTAAAATAAAGGCAAGAATGATGACGCCTGTTGTATTTAAAGTATCCACAACCGTGATCGTACTTAAACCCGTTACACTCAGTGCACTAACAGCTGTGAATAAAATATCACTGAATGTAAACTGGGCATCTGGTTGATGTGCTATAGGCAAAGCCAACAAACCCGTCGAGACGATAACTAATAAAAAATAAAATAGCAAAATAATTTGTACGGGTGATAGCTTGTTCACCCCTTGTTTAAACTTCTCTTGAGATGGTATCATGATCTTCTCCAATCAGCACAAACAGTATAATCATATACATTCCATAATAGTGATTCAATTCATTTCCATATCCACTCAACTGTAATAGAACACCTTATTGATCTGTGAATGAATGTTTTAGCTCGCTCAATAATTGACCACCTTGATGGCCCGCTTCAATTAAAGACTTTAATCGATCTTCAATCTCACTTTTCGGATGATCCATGATGACACCTTTAAATAAAATATTCATACATGAACCAATATCGTTCATGCCAATGATGGATGTTATAAAAAAGGCTGGTTCATTTGATTTCTTAGTAATTTTTACTTGTATCATAACCTCAACGTTTTGTTCTTTCAGATAATTAAAGTAATCCCAATACGTATCAGCAAAATATGCCTCAATCACCCACTGGTTTTCATCATCTTCACGGTCAATGATAAGCCCATCATGAAGCGGAATCACTTTTCCAACAATATCTTGGTTCTTATTTTCGATAACTTTTAAAGCTTTTAATTTAAATGTCTTCATTTATTTCAACCTCAATTATTTTCTTATTATTACATAGTTTATCAAAAATATAGGCTAATTGATACGACTAGAGCATTTTATCATGAACAAATCATGGTATACTATAGCCAGTTGTATTTTTAAGTTAACTTAACATAACGTGAGGCGTTTATTTATGAAACGAATACTATTTGTTAGTCTGTTGTTTGTAACACTACTTTCGATTGGTTGTTCTCAAGAAGATCCGGTGATGATTAAACAAGAAACAAATGAAACAGAACCATCACATAAACCGGAGTTTGTTGAGGAGAAAAATGAAGACAATGAAACACATGCGTTTATTGAATTTTCTCTTCCAGAAGAACAAGTAAAATTGAACCTTAAAATGATTCCAATCCTTAATCAATATTTGCAGACCGTACAAGATCGTGATCAAACTATTAAGGAAATGAACCTCATACCTGTACATCCCGATTATGACACACTCTATTTACTTGAGTTTTCCTGTTATGATCAATCATGCTCATATATACTCATTGACCAAAGTAAGGATAATCGATCTCATTTAATTGCGGATTTATCACAGTATATTCAAATACAATTTTCTCCCAATATGGAAAAACTTTTTTTGCAATTTAATCGAGTAAAAGATGACACCATGTCACTCGGCCATATTGTCGTTGTTGATCTTCAAGATTGGGAATTGTTAAAACCAGTGGAACAAAGTCCACCGATATTACATTATGAACATGCACTTTTAGAGGTGGACTGGGAAGATGACGAGCGTATTGCAGTCGTTGTACCTGACTTTTCTAAACTGGCTGAAGCAAGCACTGAATCTTGGAATGAAGCAGACAACCCAACAGAGTCAGTCATTTTGAAGTTTGATTAATAAGGATACAGACCTTCTGTCATGCACAGGTGGTCTTTTTTTTATGCCAAAAATAGTATGTATATTTATTGTCCAAAATTAGCACGATAAGAAAAAGTTTAAAGGAGGATATGTATGACAGTAGGCAGTCAGGTAAAACAAGCAATTGCTGGTTTAAAGAGTGTTCAAGCAAGCTTTGAACAGTTTGCTCTAGAAACTGAAAATAAACAAGCAAAACAAATGTACACAGATGCTGCACAACAAACCGATATGATTCTAAAAAATGTTGAACCACGCGTAACTGAAATTGAAACAGAAGAACCACAATATAAAGGTTTTTAATAATACGACAGACATGGTGGCGTGGGAGTTCTTGTGTGACTCTCACCCATGTCTTATTAGATTAAGGGAAGGGATTCATATGCAAAAAGTCATATTGGCTTTTTTTATGATATTGATCTTTTTTACAGGCTGCTCACAATCGAATGAAACAAAAGAAAGTCAATCGGATAGTGAAACAAATATTACGCGATTATCATCACAACAAACGCAAGATCAAACAAAATCCCAACGTGTAAAAGAAGCAATCAACACATTTAAAGAAGTTACTTCTGTCCATGTTGTTGATGCTGATGATAAAATGGTTGCCGCTTTTGAAGTGAAGCATATCCACCGCTTTCAATTAAAATCATTGCGTTCATCTGTAAAACAAAAAATAGAAAAAATGTATCCTGATATCGATGTGACCGTCTCAACAGATCAAAAAATAGTGCTTGAAACGAAAGCATTGGAAAAAAGCAGAAAGAAATTGTCTAAAAAGGAATTAAAAAAGCAATTAGAGCGCATTATAAAAATGGATGAAGACAAAACATAACACATAGAAAAAGGTGACATAGATGGCTGATAAAAAGAAAAAAAATCTTCCACCGGAGTCGCAACAATATCAAGCATTTCAGCAAGAACGTGAAACAAAGCGACCGATCTTTAAAAATTGTTTAAAAGCTTTTTTTGTTGGTGGAACAATTTGTATCATAGGACAGCTCATTTCTACATTTTATATACATTTCTTTGACTTTACAGAAGAAACAGCCGGTAACCCGACTGTCGCTACACTTATTTTTATAACAATGCTCCTAACAGGCTTTGGTGTCTATGATCATATTGGCCAATTTGCTGGAGCCGGAACCGCTGTGCCTGTAACTGGATTTGGAAATGCGGTTATTTCATCCGCCATTGAGCATAGAACTGAGGGATTTGTATTGGGTGTTGGGACCAACATGCTAAAACTTGCTGGACCAGTTATCGTATTCGGCGTTTTTTCAGCATTCATCATCGCCTTAACAAAAACAATCCTTACACAATGGGGTGGCTTCTAAATGTTATCAGGTCATCAAACATGGATTTTTGAACACCAACCAACGATTATTTCTTCAGGTACAATTGGGGGACCTTTTGAAGCAAATGGCAATATCGCTCATGCTTTTGATATTTTACATGACGATATGTGGTTAAATCAAGATTCATTTGAAAAATCCCAACAAACCATGCTTGAAGAAGCTTGTCAAATGGCCATTAAAAAAAGCGATATCAATAAGGAGCAAGTTAACTTCTTTATCGGTGGTGACTTAATTAATCAAATTACACCTACAACATTTGCCGCCAATACAATGGGCATTCCTTATTTTGGCTTATTCAGTGCTTGTGCAACATCGATGGAGTCTTTAGCGTTATCGGCTTTAATGATTAACGGAAACCATGCGGATTACATTTTAAGCGGTACAGCCAGTCATCACGCTGCCACCGAAAAACAATTTCGTTTTCCTACGGAGTATGCTGGCCAGAAGCCACCAACTGCTCAGTGGACTGTGACAGGTGCGGGTTGCGTACTCGTCGCAAAAAATGGGACTGGACCAGTCATTACGTCTGCAACGATTGGAAAAGTGAACGATATGGGTATTACAGATCCTTATAATATGGGTGCTGCGATGGCCCCTGCTGCAGTAGACACGATACTAACACATTTGAAAGAACGCGAAGTCGACGCAGACTATTATGATTTAATTATAACAGGTGATCTTGGTAAGATCGGACGCCAAACTTCTTTTGATTTACTGAATGAACACGGCCTTCAACTCAAAGAAGATCAATATGTTGATTGTGGATTAGTTATCTATAGAGATGACCAGCCTGTACAAGCTGGTGCAAGTGGTTCTGCTTGTTCGGCAGTGGTCACATATGGACATTATTTAAAGTTACTTGAAAAGCGTGAGATCGAGCGCATTCTAGTTGTGGCAACAGGTTCTCTTCATTCTCCCTTAAGTGTGCAACAAAAAGATACAATTCCTAGCATTGCCCATGCTGTATCAATTGAAATAGGAAGTGATCAGACATGATTTTCTTCTGGGCTTTTGTTATTGGCGGTCTCATATGTGTGATGGGACAAATTATGTTTGACGTATTTAAATTAACACCTGCCCACACCCTGTCCATTCTTGTTGTTATAGGTGGTATTATGGACGGCATCGGTATATACGAACCACTTATTGACTTTGCTGGTGCAGGTGCGACTGTGCCGATTACGAGCTTTGGTAATTCTCTTGTTCATGGTGCCATGGCTGAAGCTGAACAACATGGTTTAATTGGTGTTGTCACTGGAATTTTTGAAGTGACAAGTGCGGGTATTTCCGCAGCCATTATTTTTGGTGTAATTGGTGCTATTTTCTTTAAACCAAAAGGTTAGGAGGCAATGAAATGACTGTTGGTTCGCAAGTGAAGAGTTGCTTTGCTTCTATTAAGAGTGCTGAGGCTACCCTTATGTTGCTTGCTCAAAAGACACAGGATGATGAAACAAAGCAAACACTTACAAGCGCTCAGCACACCGTTTCTGAAATAAAGGATGATCTGCAAAAACACGTTTTATTTTTGTCACGGGAAGAGCCACAATATAAACCATAGAAAGGAACTGTTATATATGCCTGAATGGCTATTTATTGTTATAAGGTCTGTTGCTTTATTATTACTTGTATATGTCATCGCACGATGGATTGGAAACAAACAATTATCCCAACTTAATCAATTTGAATATATTTCCGGGATTGTGCTAGGTGTACTATTAGCCATTCACTCAGTGAATCTATCTTGGCCACTCGCTTATGGACTGATCGCGATTTTCATTTGGTTTATCATACCTTTTACACTCAATTACTTGTCTTTAAAAAGTAAACGACTCCGCGATACGATCCATGGTAAAAGCACAGTTATTATTCAAGACGGCAAAATCATGGAAGATAATTTGAAGAAAAAGCGCTATACAACAGATGACCTTTTAGAAAATTTGCGTACAAAAGATATTTTTAAGACAGCAGATGTTGAATTTGCGATATTGGAACCCTCAGGTGCTTTAAATGTATTGACTAAAAAAGAAACACAGCCACCAACAATTAAAGATTTAGATATACAAGTTAACCCTGAAAAAGAGCCACAAACTGTTGTAATGGATGGACGAATGCTACTCGAACCTTTAGCCAATTTATCTTTAAACCCGAACTGGTTAGAAACAGAACTCGACAAAATCAATGTTAGTATCGAAAATGTTTTCCTCGCACAAGTGGATAGTAGTGGGCAATTAACAGTCGACTTATATGACGATAAAATTGCCGTGCCAAATCCCACGGAAAAACCATTATTATTAGCGACCTTGAAAAAATGTCAAGCAGATCTAGAATTATTTGCTTTAGAAACAGAAAACGAGCAATCAAAAGCTATGTATGAAACAAATAGTAAAAAACTCCAGAAATCAATCGATATGATCATGCCTTATTTGAAATAAGAAACCAGCCCCATACTTTAGGGACTGGTTTGTTTTAATATAGTTTGCCTTGTCTATAAAGTACAATAGACAATTTCATAACAGAATGCATATAACATGTTTGTCTTAGGGCATATGTATCTGCGTAAAATTTGGGTAAAATTTTATCATATGTTGATTTCATTTTCTCGTAAAGACGGTCAAAAACCACATCTTCTGTATAGAATTGTGTTTCCTTTCCTTGAATCCATTCGAAATAAGAAACAATGACACCACCAGCATTAGCTAAAATATCGGGAATGATAATGGTTCCCTTCTCACTTAGATAGTCATCTGCTTCGCCCGTGACTGGATCGTTGGCACCTTCTACAATAACCCGCGCCTGCACGTCCTCCACATTATCTTGTCTGACTTGATTCCCAAGTGCTGCTAAAAACAAAACATCAACATCTAAACTTAATACCGCTTCTCTTTCCATAATATCTGCCCTGACATTTGCAGTTGTTAACTGATCTTTATCAACTGGTAGATCACCATGATTGCTCGAAGTAAATTTGATTAATCCGGGAATATCAAGGCCATCAGCATTATAAAGCGTTACATTACGGTCACTCACCGCAACAACCTTGTTATTTAAATGACTACACTGATAGGCTTCTAATGCGGCAACAGATCCTACATTCCCAAATCCTTGGATAGCCAGTGTTAGTGTCTTATCGCGTAGTGTTAGGATCGATTCGGCAAATGGATTATCACTCTTTTGAACCAAGTCAATGTTTGTTTCCGGAAAATCGAAAAGTAAATTACGAAATGTATAATAAACGCCTTTACCAGTTGCTTCACGCCGTCCTAATGAACCACCATTCTCCACACTTTTGCCAGTAAAACTATTTAAGTATTCGCGACCGGGGTTAATACTCTTAAATTCACCCATCATCCAGTCCATTTCCCGTTCACTTGTGCCAACGTCTGGCGCAGGGATATCTTTTGATGGTCCAATCACTTGACTAAAATATTGCACATACTTTTTACAAATCAAATGGCGTTCTTTAACAGAATAAGAGCGGGGATCTAACACAACGCCGCCTTTACTTCCACCAAAAGGTACACCATGTAACGCACTTTTTAGAGTCATTAATGAAGCAAGTGCTACGGTTTCATCTTCATCAACCGATTCATGGAACCGAATCCCACCTTTATACGGACCTAAAATATTATTATGTTGTACACGAAAAGACGGTATTCTCACCACACTGCCATTCTCTAAAGCCACTCGTAAATATGATTTATACACATGATTTGGTGTAGATAAAATCGAAACAAGTGAAGTGAATGCCTTTTCCCTATCTTGTTCCTGTAGCGTAGGTAAAAAAGTCTCATCATTCGCCAATGCGTTTAATGATTTTCGCACAATCTTCGCTGTAATATTTTCCATAAATACAACATCTCCCTACTTTTTTTACTGAAACGATCCCTAAACATATTTAAAGCTTAACAAAATCAAACGGTTTCATTCAATGAAACCAATTATATTTAAAGATATGCTGATTCACAAAATGTTAAATCAATTGTTTAAAAACGATAGCCATGATTTCCATCGACTCTGTATCATTCTGCTTGTCTATGTGAAACAGCATATTTCCAAGCAGTATGAAGATCTTGATGTAACTGTTCACTTGAATACGCTAACGTGTTCAAGGGGATGTTCAACTGTGCCGGTAAGATTTTTCGATTTATCCGTAGCAACAACTTTTTAAAACCCGTCGTCCGGTCAATAATCAAGTTGGGATCTTTCGTCTTGATACATAAATATAGTTGACCAGTTCCCCTGGTAAATTTTATACTTCGGATAGACTCCCAACGAACCAAACCGGCACCAATAAACATGGAATAATCATGAACACCTTCACCAGAAATAATGAGCGCAGGCTTTGGGCGTTTCATTTTTTTAATGACATAGACAAGCCCCGTGCCAAAAGGCAACAAAATAATGACTCCAGCAACCAATGCAGCAGCTTCATTTGGTTCCGCTAAGCCATAGATGGTTAACAATCCACCCATCAATGAAAATATAGCCGATGCAAGCAATAATAACAATAAATTACCTTTTTTTGCGTAAATATATATTGGCTCCATATAATGACCACATCCATATTTTTTTAAACATCTGTCTTTTCAAAAGGTGCGAAAATCTGTATGTCTATTTGCCCATTTTCTGCAAATGCTCGAATTAAAAGCGGTTCTTTATAATTGTTTTTAAATATGAAATCCGGTCCCCACCAACTCACAGTTGCATCTTTCCCAGGCGGAACATATGGCACCTCTTTACTATGTGAATAACGCTCGATCATCTGTACCCCTCTTAAATTCACAGCATTAAACAACGTCGACGACACTTGACATATTCCGCCACCTATATCTTCGGATAATTCTCCTTTTACAATCACCGGTGCCCGCTTATACCCTTTTTCCGCCGTCCGCTCACCAACGACTTGATTGAAAGAAAATTGCTCGCCAGGAAAGACAACGGTATTATTAATCGCTTCTGTCGCTAAGAAAATATTGTGTGAACGTTCACTATGTTTCGTCTTGTAGTATGTTGTATAATTTGCAATTTCATGTTGGTTAACATGTGCCAGTAATTCACTGGTAACTTTAGGAAAAAGCGTTTGCTTTGGGACCTCTATAATGCCTATTGCATCATGGTAATAAAATTCTTGTAAACGCTCATACAAAGCATATTTGTCCACTTTATAACCTTTTTTCTCACCAATGATATTACCTTGTTCATCAAGTGTCGCATTTGTAGGCGCCTGGAATACAGCATCATTTATCCGTTCATAGAACTCTTCCATGCGTGAAATGTCTACAATTTCGAAATCAAAGGAAGTGAAAGATAGGTCCTCCCTATGAACCTGTTCAATGGTGTCTGATTTATGTTTTATAATAAGCTGTTCATATATATGGGCATCTGTGTTCATCATGAGAGACAAAGCAATTAACAAAAACCGCATACAACATCACCCCTCTATCATAGTATGGAGCTAAATAAGGATTTCATGTGATGTAATATACGATTTCTTGTACTTATGAATGGCCAGAATATTAATAAAGATAAATCACGAATGCGACAATGGTAGCGATAATTGCAATAACATAAATCCAACCTTGGATAGGTAAATAATTTTTAACAGATGTACTTTCATACTCATGTGATCTCTTCAATTCATCCGCTACCGTATCACCTTCTTCTTCATATTTCTTCATTTTCATTTCTTCTTGCTTAAATGCATAAAGCGTAAGAACCATTGTGATCAAAAATAAAATAATAAGGAAAATGATTAATGTCCAACTCATAGAGAAAAACTCCTTTCTAAAGATATAGCTTAATTGTATTATAACATTTCCACTGTGGCTGTGATGTAAATCACACGCACTTTATAGTGTATATCGCTTTTCGAACCGCTCATTGTCTGATTTGTGACAGTTAATCATTTTTATTTTCGCCATTATTATTTGAGGGATCGTTGTTGTTTTCATTGTTATCATCGTTTTGCTCATTGTTATTATTTTCGTTGTTACCATTATTCGATTCTGCATTGTTGCCTGGATTATTATTTTCTTTATCTTCTTCTGGCTCTACTTGCTCTTCTTCTGGATCTTCTCCCGGTTCTTCTACTTCCTCTTCTTCTGGATCTTCTCCTGGTTCTTCTACTTCCTCTTCTTCTTCCGGTTCTTCTTCCGGTTCCTCTTCTACATCTTTTCCAGTCTCTTTCACACCAGTACCGCTGCCCCCACCTATATTACCATCATTATTACTTCCACCTACATTGCCGGTATCAATACCTGAATTTTCTGATCCCGATTCTCCACCTTGACCGCCAACGTTATGGTGTTCTACAGGATTCTCTGTTACGCCCCCCTGCGCTGCTTCGTCTGTCGTATCTTCTTCTACATCTTCATCTGTCGGCATGTCTTCTTCTAATTCATCC
>Ga0209487_1000177_pt1 | contig 59599 bp, 56 predicted proteins | sample Poulit2012_FD_187524 | JGI IMG/M metagenome (GOLD analysis project Ga0209487, IMG submission 187524) | Agricultural soil microbial communities from Georgia to study Nitrogen management - Poultry litter 2012 (SPAdes) (version 2) | ecosystem: Environmental > Terrestrial > Soil > Agricultural land... | reverse complement strand
GCGTTCGGGCACGGGCTCACCTACTCCCGCGTGGTCTACCGGGACCTGCAGGTGATCACAGACGGCGGAGCTCACCGGGCGCAGGTCACGCTCGCCAACACCGGGACTCGCCCGGCCACCGAGGTGGTGCAGGTGTACACCGACGCTCCGGAGCACCCGTTGGTCTTCCCCAGGCGGCTGGCCGGCTATGCCCGTGTGCTGCTGGGGCCGGGTGAGGAGCAGGTGGTCCAGGTCGAGGTCCCGGCGGAGCGGTTCCAGCACTGGGACGCCGGCCTGGGGGCGATGCGCACCGAGGCCGGCCGGTACCGGGTGCTCGCCGGGCCGAGCTCGGCCGACTGCCCGCTGGTGGCCGAGGTGGTGCTGGACGCTCCGCCGCGACCGGAGCGCACGCTGCCGCTGCTCGCGGCGGCCGCCGACACCTGGTCCGGCACCCGGATCGAGGAGGCGCTGCCCGAGCGCGGGTACGTGCTCACCGTGCCCGGCGGGCACGGCGAGCTGGGCTTCCAGGACGTGCGGCTGCCAGCGGACGCGGACGGTGTGCTGGCGGACACAGACGGTGTGCCGGCCGACCGGAAGGACCGGGGCCTGGTGGCGCAGGTGGCGCGTACCCGTGCCGAGGCCGCGGCCGGGCTCCGGGTGGAGATCCGCTCCGCAGCGGGCGAGAGGCTCGCGACCCTGGCGGCCGACGTGCCGAGCGGCACCGGTCGGCACGAGCTGGTCGACCTGCCCCTCGGCCCCATCCCCGCTGTCGACGGAACGGTGCAGGTGCAGGTGCACCTGTCCGGGGCGACCAGGCTGGCCGGGCTGCATCTGGGCGAACGGCGGTAGGACTGCGCGGCTCAGGACTCGGCGACCACGGCGAGCGCGTCGATCTCCACGAGCATCTCCACCCGCGGCAGACCGCAGACGAGGGTGGTGCGGGCCGGGAAGGCTGCCGAGCCGCACCGTTCGGCGACGAAGTCCGCATAGGCCTCGTTCATCGCGGCGAAGTGCTCCCGGTCGGTGAGGTAGACCCGCAGCGAGATCACGTCCGCGAACGTGGCGCCGGCCGCCTCGATGATCGCGGCCACGTTCGCCAGCGTGCGTCGGGTCTGGGCGGCCACGTCGCCGCGGTGCACGTACTCCCCGGTGGCCGGGTCGACCGGCCCCTGCCCGGAGACCTGCACGAACGGCCCCGTGCGCACTCCTTGCGGGAACGCGTGGGCCGGTGCAGGTGCGCTCGTGGTGCGGACGGCGGTCTTGGTCATCATCTCTCCTCGGTCAGAAATCAGTGGTCACCACGTCCAGGACGCTCAGCTGGTCGTCGACCACGACGGCGGTGCGCCACTTGTCGAACAACGTGCACGGGTGGGAGATGCCGAAACCGACGACGTCCCCGGGCTGCAGCGGGTCCGGCTGCTGGCCGGCGACCGGTCCCAGGTAGGCGTGCTGGTCGTTCAGCCGGGTCACCTGCCAGCCGGTCAGCGGCTGCACCGGCCCCCAGGTGCCGTCGTCCTGGAGGCGGCACCGGCTCAGCGCAACCGGCAGGTCGATGTCGAAGGGCACGTCCCGGCGGCCGATGTTCGCCAGCACGAGTCCCGGTTCGGGGGTGGACAGCACGCTGGCCCACACCCGGGCGGCCGGCTGCAGCGCCAGTCCCAGGTGCTGCCACGGGTTCGCGCGAGCGCACAGGCCGTGGTCGTGGGTGAGGTAGGCACCGGAGCGGATGATGCCCTGCACCTGGCCCGGTGCCCGCTGTCCCAGCTCGGTCAGGACCACATCCACCACGTCGCTGCCGCCGACGCTGACCACCGGCCGGGTCGCCGCCTCCGGCGCCCGCTCCCGGAGGCCTTCCTGCTCGACGGCGTGGGCCAGGCTGCGTAGGTCCCGCACGTACTCGATCACTCGGCCCGCTCGCGGTCGTTCCGTGTGGTCCACCAGCGGCCCCTCGTAGCCGGCCACCCCGAGCAGCGGCAGGCCGGCCGCGTGCACGGCGCGGGCGAGCCGGAGCGCCTCGGCCGGGCTGCGCACACCGGTGCGCCCTCCCGGGATGCCCAGCTCGACCAGCAGCCCGACTCCCGGGGGTGGGCCGGCGCTGCCGACGGCCAGATGTCGGGCGGCCAGCTGCACGCCGCGGGCGCTGTCCACCCAGAACCACACCTGCCGGGCGGGGTCTGCTTCCAGGGCGTGGCCGAGCCAGCGCAGCTCGCGCGGATCGGTGAGCTGGTTCGCGAGCATCACCTTCTCGGCACCCCAGGACAGCACAGTACGCAGCTGGGCCGGGGTGGCAACGGTCGCACCCCAGGCACCGGCCGCGGCCTGCCTGGCGTAGAGCTCGCGGGACATCGCCGTCTTCACGTGCGGGGCGTGCACCACACCGTGGTCGGCGCATACGCGGGCCATCGTGTGGATGTTGTGCTGCAGGGCGCTGTCGGCGAGGGTCAGCAACGGCCAGGAGAACGTCTCGGAGAAGATGGACGGCCGGGTACCGACGAGCTCCTCCCGCGTGGTCGGGCCGTGGAGGTTGAGGCCCTTGGTGGTGGGCCGCAGCTGTTCAGCCATGATCGTGACCTCCGATCTGTGCTTCCCGGTGCCGGCCCGGCGAACCGGCCGGCAGCAGTGACCGGTGCTCGGGCGGCACCTGAGCTCGCCCCTGCTGAGGCCGCACCGGAGCTCCCGCCCGCTCGTCGGTGAGCTCGCCACCGGCCAGCACCAGCCGCCCGTTGACCAGCACGTCGTCGATCCCGGACGCGAGCCGGCGCGGGTCGGCATAGGTGGCGTTGTCCTGCACCGTGTCCGGGTCGACCAGCACGATGTCGGCCGCCGACCCGACCCGCAAGCTGCCGCGGTCGGCGAGGCGGAACCGCTGGGCGGCGGCCCCGGACAGGTGCCAGGCGGCCTGCGCCCAGGTCCAGTCACCATGGCGGCGCACATGCTCGGCGAGGAACCGGGCGAAGGTGCCCCAGCCGCGTGGGTGCGGACGGCTGCCGGCGTAGATCGCGTCCGAGGCGGCCAGGTGGCGGGTGTCGCGGAGCAGGGCACGCACCGCCGCCTCGGAGTTGCTCGGCGGCTGGGCGAAGGTGCACCCGGCGCGCAGGTCGGTGCTGACCAGCAGGTCGAGCACGGCGCGTGCCGGCGGTACGCCGAGCCGTTCGGCCACCTGCAGCAGGCTGTGTCCCTCCGCCCAGGCGTGCTCACCGGGCACGTAGGCCATCGTCACCCGGGGCCAGACGTCGGCCAGGCCTGGCAGGTGCTCCCGCAGCAGCCGTTGCTGCACCTCCTCCCGGCGCAGCTGGGTGAGCGCGACCGCCGGTTCGGCCAGCGGGATCCAGTCCGGCATCGCGATCATGGACAGGATCGAGGCACCGCGCAGGTACGGATAGGAGTCGAAGGTGATGTCCAGACCTTCCGCCCGCGTCGCCGCCAGCGCGGCGAGGATCGGTGTGGCCGGTCCGTGCAGGTGGGAGACGTGCGTGGCCACCCCGCTGCCCCGGGCGATCTCGGCGAGCTCGCCCAGGGCGGGCACGGCGTCCAGCTCGTAGCCGCGCATGTGGCTCACGTGCGGCAGCCCGCGGGCGGCCAGCTCACCGGTGAGCGCCGTGAGCTCGTCGAGGTCGGCGAACCCGCCGGGCTGGTACTCCAGACCGGTGGACATCCCGCAGGCGCCCTGGTCCAGTCCGGCGCGCAGCAGCTGGCGCATCTGGTCCAGCTCGGCAGGAGCGGCCGGCCGGTCGGCGCCGCCGACGACTGCGTGCCGCAGGTTGCCGTGCGGCACCAGCATGGCGACATTGACCCGGACCGCACCCTGGTATCCGGCGAGCAGGTCGGCGACCTCGGTCTGCGGGCCTGCGGGGTGGCTGCCGTTGATCGCGGCGAAGTAGTCGCTCGCCCACTGTCCCGTCGGCCCTGGTGCCGGGGCGAAGGAGACCCCGTCGTTGCCGACGACCACACTGGTCACCCCCTGGCGCAGCAGCGCATGCTGCACCTCGTCGGTGAACAGCGCGCCCTCCACGTGCGCATGGGCGTCCAGGAAACCTGGCATGGCCAGGCGACCTCCGCCGTCGATGGTGGGCCGACCATCCTGACCGGCCCGGCCCGCGGGCTGGACCGCGACGATCCTGCCCGCCTCGACGGTGAGGTCGTGCAGGGCGGTGGTCAGCGGATCTGTGGGCAGGCGCACAGCACGCAGCCGGATCACTGTGCTCCCCCAGAGGTCTCGGTCCAGCCCCCGAGGCCGTCCCAGCCGCCGGCGGCCAGCTCGGCGTCCAGGTCGCGCAGGTGCCCGGCCACCCCGGGGCGCATCTGCCAGGGGTGCGGTCCGTCCAGGGGCCGGTACTCCACCCCGGCGGCGTCCAGGCGGGGCAGGTGCTCTCGCGCCAGCCGGTCGAGGAACTCGGTGCTCGCCGGCGAGCCGGGGCTGCGGTCCTGCTCCGGGCTCCAGACGGTCTCGGCGAACGCAGCCAGCCGGGGGTGGGTGGCGAAGTCCACGCGGCGGGCATCGGTCAGGTGCTCGGTCCACACCTGCGCCTGGGCACCCAGCAGTGTCCCGCCACCCGGTGGCAGTGTGCCGGCCACCTGGGTGGGCAGCGGGTCGAAGGCGTACACGTCGGCGACAGTGCGCAGGAACCCGACCGGGACCGGTTCGTCCGGTCCGTCGCCGGCACGGTGGTCCAGGTAGACCACCTGCTCGGGGGCCATCACCACATCGTGCCCGGCGGCCAAGGCTCGGGCACCCTGGCCCCAACCGCGCCAGGAGGTCACCACCGCCCGGGTGGGTAGCTGGGTGCTGAACGCCTCGTCCCAGACCACCGGACGCCGGCCGCGGTCCAGCACGTGCTGGCACACCTGGGCCAGGAACCAGCCGTGCAGCTCGCCCACGTGCGCCAGACCGAGGGACTCGGCCCGGGCGCGGACCTGCGGGGCGTCCTGCCAGCGGGTGGTGGGCACCTCGTCCCCGCCGAGGGCGATCCAGGGTGAGTCGAAGACCTCCATCACCTCCTCGAGCACGTCGGTGACGAAGCCCAACGCCCGCTGGTCGGGGTCCAGCACGTGCTCGCTGATCCCCCAGGTGGTGCGCACCGGCACCTGCGCACCGCCCACACCCAGCTCCGGGTAGGCGGCCAGCATCGCCTGCACGTGACCGGGCACGTCGATCTCCGGCACCACGGTGACGCCGCGAGCGCTGGCATAGGCAGCGATCTCGCGCAGGTCGTCCTGGGTGTAGTAGCCGCCGTGCGGGGTGCCGTCCTGCACCCCCGCCCGCCAGCTGCCGAGCCCGGACTCCGTGCGCCAGGCGCCGACCTCGGTGAGCCGCGGGTAGCGGCGCACCTGCATCCGCCAGCCCTGGTCGTCGGTGAGGTGCAGCTGCAGCCGGTTCAGCTTCAGGTCGGCGGCCTGGTCGATGAAGCGGAGCACATCGGCCTTGGGCAGGAAGTGCCGGGCCACGTCCAGCAGCACCCCGCGCCAGGTGAACCGGGGGTGGTCGGTGATCTCTGCGCGCGGCAGGGTGAGCGGCCGCCCGGGCCGGGCGGACCTGCGGTAGGCGTCCGGGCCGGCGAGCTGGTACAGCGTGCGCACCGCCGCCTGGCCGCCGGCCCGGTCGGCGCAGGCGATGTGCACTGTCTCCTGCTCGACCCGGAGGGTGTAGCCGCCGGCGGGCAGGTCGGCCTGCAGGGAGAGGTCGACGGCGGACGGTCGGGCGGCGCTGGTCTCCGCACCGGACGTGGTGAGCGCGATGTCGAGGTCGAAGGCAGCTGCCATGTCCCGGACCCAGGGCCGGACCGCCGGCAGCAGGTCGGCCGCCGCCCGCACCTGCACGTGGCCGTGCAGCTCGAGTCGGCCTTCCTGCGGCTGCGCCGTCGCGACTCTGGGCACCAGCCCGAGCGGTGCCGCGGATCCGGCACCACTGCTGTGCGACGTACGTCGCCCCATCGCGTCCTCCTCGAGGTTTGTTTGAACCTATGACTTACTGCTGGCCGTGTCAACCGCAGCCGACACTACGGTGATGGGATACTGACCGTGTGCCTCACCTCGCCTCTGCCGGAGCCCCGTCCGGCGATCAGTCCGGTGATCCGTCCGGCGGTCCGTCCGGGCTGGGGCTGGTGACCGGCGCACAGTCTCGGACCGGTGCGCTCAACCCCGCCGACCTCGGTCGGATCAACCGCGCCCGGGTGATCCACGCCCTGCAGGTGAGCGGACCGCTCAGCCGCTCCGAGCTGGCCACCCGGCTCCAGATCAGCCGGGGCAGCGTGAGCACGATCGTGGCGCCGCTGCTGGACAGCGCCCTGCTCGTCGAGCTGCCCAAGGTGACCGGCAGCAACGGCAAACCACCCCGCCCGCTGTGGTTTGCCGACCGGTGGCGCCTGGGTGCCGTGTTCGTGGGTACCGGCACCTTCACAGTGGCGAACGTGTCCCTGGACGGCCGGCTGCTGGAGAGCTCCACCGACACGTTCACCGACGTAGCCACGTTCCGGCGCCGGCTGCTGCGGCACGGCGAACGGCTCTTCGACGTCGAGGCCCTGCTCGGCATCGGTGTCGGTTCGGCCGGTGCGGTCGACATACCGACCGGCACTGTGCTGGAGAACTATCGCTACCCAGCGCTGAACCACCTGCCGCTGGCTCCGCTGCTGACGGAGAAGTTCGGTGTTCCCACCTTTGTGGACCACCACCCGCGGGTGCAGGCGATCGGTGACCTGTGGTTCGGCATCGGACGAGAGCTGCAGTACTTCGCCTCTGTCTACACCGGGGACGTGCTCGGTGTCGGGCTGGTCGCCGGTGGCCGGGTGCTGGCCGGACCGCGCGGCGCCGGTGGCGAGCTCGGGCACATGGTCGTGGCCGAGGGCGGCAGCCAGTGCGTGTGCGGGCAGCGCGGCTGCTGGTACACGATCGCGTCCCTGGGCTGGCTGCGCCGCCGCGCCGCCGAGCTGGAGCTGCCCGGCGCGGCCGAGGTCACCTGTCACGACCTCGGCCAGGTCACCGACGGCCCGGCCCGACGGTTGCGCGAGGAGTACGCAGCGAACCTCGCGACCGGGCTGGCGAACCTGGAGCAGATCCTCGGCTACGGCACGTACGTGCTGCACGGGGACGCCGCCGGTGGCGGCGAGGAGTTCGCCGACCTGGTCGCCGAGCAGGTGGCCGACCGGATCCCGCGGCGCCGGGCAGAGGTGTCCGTGCTCGCCGCACCGGAGCAGGACGAGGCGACCATCCTGGGCGCTGCGGGCATGGTGATGTTCCGCCGCTACGACGTCCAGCTCTGAGCACCGCGCGGCACGTCGGCCTCCGGCCGAGGAGCTTCGGCCGAGGAGCTTCGGCCGGGCCGGTCGGTGCATGAGGTCAGGGCCGGATCGCACCCACCAGCTCGGCGCGGTCGTACCGGTCACCGGCCAGCAGCACGCGGGCATCGTCCAACCGGTTCTCGATGTTCCACAGCAGCACCCCGATCAGCTGGTCGCCGCGCAGGTAGTAGACGGTGCCCTGCTCCATCGGCTCGACCCAGTCCTCGATCGTCTGCGCGGAAGGATCGAGCGTGCCGACCGCCTGGTAGGAGATGTCGAAGACGTTCGAGTAGAAGTACGGAGTGTGGTCGTAGGTCTCGTCGCTGCCAGCCAGGATGCGGCCGGCGACGGCGCCCATCTGGGTGGCGTTGTCCACGTGCTCCACCCGTTGCCGACCCAGCAGCCGGTCCGGATACCGGGCGACGTCACCGGCGGCGTAGACGTCCTCGGCACCGGTCCACAGGTGGGCGTCCACGAGGATGCCGTCGTCCACCTCCAGTCCTGCCTCGGCGGCAAGGTCGACCGCGGGCTCGATGCCCAGCCCCGCGACCAGCGCGTCGTAGCGGTCGGTGCTGCCGTCGGAGAGCTGCAGCGTGATCCCGTCGGCCTCGAGGGTGCCTCCGTCCACTGTGGTCTGCGGGCGAAGCTGCACACCCCGGTCGGCGTAGGTGCTCTGCAGGTGCTCGGCGAGCGCGGCGGGGAACATCCCTCCGGAGAACCTGTCTTCGGCGAACAGCACAGTGGTGGCCGTCTCGTTCTGCACCAGCGCGGCGGCCAGCTCAGTAGCGATGAAGCTGCCGCCGACCACCGCCACGTGCCGGCCCGCACCGCTGACCGCACGCAGCCCGCGGTAGTCGGCGAACGTCCGGAAGTACAGGCACCGCTCCCCTGCCGGGATGTCCAGAGTGTGCGGTGTGCCACCTGTGGCCAGCAGCAGCCTGCGGTAGCCGATCTGCTCCCCGTCGTCGGTGACCACAGTGTGGCCGGCCACGTCCAACCGGGTCACCCGCGTGCCGGTGCGCAGCTCGGCACCGGTGTCGGTGCCGGTGTGCAGCCAGTTGTCCTCGGCCGAGAAGTCCGGATCGGTCCACAGCTTCTTCGTCAGCGCCGGCCTGGTGTACGGCGGGTCGGTGTCCTGGCCGATGATGCCGATCGTTCCTTCGGTGTCCAGCTCTCGAACACCTCGTGCGGCTGCGTCGGCAGTCATCCCGCCACCGACGATCAGGTAGTCGAACCTCGTGGTCATGACGACTCCTCTCGACCCGCCAGCTGGTGACGGCTAGATGGTGGCGACCGAACCGCCGTCGACGCGGTAGCTGGCACCGTTGACGAAGCTGGCCCGCTGCGAGCAAAGGAACGTGATCACCGCCGCCACCTCCTCGGCCCGGCCGCGCCGGGCCAGCGCCAGGAACGGTCGCTCCTCGGCGAGGAAGGAGGCGATCGCCTCCTCCCGGGTGCTGCCCAGCTCCTCGGCGCGTGCCGACATCATCCGGTCGGTCATCGGCGTGGCGATGAACGCTGGAGCGACCGTGTTGACCAGCAGGCCCTCAGTGGCATAGCTGCGGGAGAGTCCCTTGGCCAGCGCGAGCAGCCCCGCCTTTGCTGCGCAGTAGGGCAGCTCGTCGTCGTAGGGTTGCACAGCGTCCTCGGAGGTGAGCAGCACCACTCTGCCCCAGCCGCGGCGCAGGTCCGGCAAGAACGCCTGCAGGACCCGGACCGCTCCCATCAGGTTGACATCCAACGTGTGCTGCCACCCTGCCTCGTCGACCTCGTGGAAGAGTCCCTGGGCGCCGGTGATCCCGGCAGCGTGCACCACGATGTCGACCGGACCCACCTCCCGGTGAGTCGAGTCACGCACGGCGAGCACCTGCTCGGTGCTGGTCACATCAGCGGCGAAGGCACGCAGCCGGTGCGTCGCCACGCCGGTCTCGGCGACCATGGCATCGAGGCTGTCCTGCTCCGGCGCAGTAGCCACCACAGTGACACCCTCGGCCAACAGCGCCGCCACCGTCGCCCGTCCGATACCGGAGTCCGCACCGGTGACCAGTGCAGTACGTCCTGCGATGTCCAGATCCATCGGTCCTCCCTGTGCGCTCCACGCTAAGCCTCCTGGGCCCTCGGCGCAGTTCGGCCACCGGCGGGCACCAGCTACTGGTCGCTGCCGAAGCTGGTCCTGCGCGCCAGTGCACGAGCGATGAGCACGTCCAGACCGCTGACCAGCAGGTAGCAGGCCACCGCACCGGCACCGGCCATCGGCCAGGCCCAGAACCCGGGGATCTGAGACAGGGCGAAGGCCGCCGCGATCGCAGCGCCCACCGAGAGCATGTCCACACCGCCGCTGATGGTCAGCGCCTGCCGGCTCTCCGGCAGGCTCCCGCGCGAGGTGGCAGCCACGAACACCGCCCCCACGAGCACGAACGCCACCGCTGCCCCGGCTCCGAATGCGATCGTCTCTGCAGCCGAGACCGCACTCTGCGCACCACTGAGCAGACCGTAGGAGACGGTGATGGTGATCGAGAAGCCGTAGGCGGAGGCGTTGTTGCGCAACGCCGTGCGCACCCCGCGGGCATAGGTGGTCGGTTGCGGACCTGAGACTGAGACGTCGGAGCTGTGCTCAGTCACAGCCTTCTCCTGAGGTCGTCGCCGGGTGCACGCGCTGTCTGAGCATCGTTGACTCCTCACCTCACCGCGGTCGGCAGCCCCAGGCCACCGGGAGCGCCAGGTCCGCACGCTCATCGCCATCGAGGCTAGCGGGCACCTGGACCGGGCGCCCGGGCAGCACCGGCAGTGCGCGGGTAGGTCAGCGTGCGAACCGGTCCCAGACCCGGTGGCCGGAGAGTGCCGCCAGCACTCCCTGGACGACCTGGCCGGGTTCCCCGCCGAGGACGATCCCTGCCGCACCCGGCTCGGACAACGCCCCCTGCAGCGCTGCCTGCCCCGGTCCCCAGGCGCCGATCGGCTTGCAGTGCCGGAAGCACTCGTCCACCAGCAGCCCGATCCGCGGGTCGAGATCAGGTGGAGCGGCTGCCCCGGCCTTCGCGTCGTGGCCCGCGTGCGCACCGGCAGCAGGCTCGCCGGCGCAGACCAGCAGCAGCGCATCCAGCTCCACGGACCGGGCGGTCAGGTAGCTGCGTTGCAGCACGACCTCAGTGGTGCCGTCGTCCAAGCGGCCTCCGTGCGGACCGACGAGCAGCCCGACGACGCCCTGGTCCTGGAGCTCTGCCTGGACGGCGTGGGCAGCGGCGAGGTCGCTGCCACCGTCCACCACGATGCCGATGATGCGTCCGTCCACCGGCCAGGTGCGACCCACCTGGGACAGCGCCGGACTGGTCTGCACAGGCAGCGCAGTGTCCTCCGGCGCAAGCTCGGGCACCGGCAGCCCGAGGCCCGCTGCCACCTGTTCGCACAGCTGGGTGTCGATCCGGGCAAGCGACTCCAGCTGCCGCTGCTTGACCACCTCCTCGTAGCACTTGCCGAGCTCGAAGGTGTAGCCGGCCACCAGGTGGTCCTGCTCCACTGGCGACAGGCTCTGCCAGAACAGCCGCGGTTGGCTGTGGTGGTCGGCGAACGAGGCCGGTGCCGCTCGCTCCTTGCGGGCAGCGGGAAGTGCCTGCGGCACGTCGATGAAGGCGGTGTCCTCACCGGCCACGAACGGGCACCCGGCGTCCAGGGAGTTCGGCCGATAGGGCGCAACGCCCTGGTGCACTGCGTCCTGGTGGAACCCGTCCCGGAGCATGTCGTTGACCGGCGCATGGGTGCGGTTCACCGGGATCTGGGCAAAGTTCGGGCCACCGAGCCGGGTGATCTGGGTGTCCAGGTAGGAGAACAGCCGCGCCTGCAGCAACGGGTCGTCGGTCGATCCCTGGCACCAGGTGACCGGGGTGGAAGGCCACCTGCTCGACCTCGGCGAAGAAGTTCTGTGGTGCCGCGTCCAGCGTGAGCAGTCCCACCGGGCGCACCGGCGCCAGCTCCTCCGGCACGATCTTGGTGGGGTCGAGGAGATCGATCCCTTCGAAGGTCTGCTCCGGGGTGTCCGGGAACACCTGCAGGCCTAGCTCCCACTGCGGGTAGGCACCCGCCTCGATGGCGTCGTACAGGTCCCGCCGGTGGAAGTCCGGGTCAGCCCCGTTTGACCAGCTGGGCCTCCTCCCACACCAGCGAGTGCGCACCCAGGCGCGGCTTCCAGTGGAACTTGACCAACGTCGTCTCCCCGTCCCGGTTGATCATCCGGAACGTGTGCACGCCGAAGCCCTCCATCATCCGGAACGAGCGTGGGATGCCCCGGTCGGACATCTGCCACATCGTGTGGTGCTGCGCCTCGGTGTGCAGGGAGACGAAGTCCCAGAACGTGTCGTGGGCGCTCTGCGCCTGCGGGATCTCCCGGTCCGGGTGCGGTTTGGCGGCATGGACGATGTCGGGGAACTTGATCCCGTCCTGGATGAAGAACACCGGCATGTTGTTCGCCACCAGGTCGAAGACACCCTCGCTGGTGTAGAACTTGGTGGCGAAACCGCGGGTGTCCCGCACCGAGTCGCCCGAGCCGCGACTGCCGACGACAGTGGAGAATCGGGTGAAGACAGGTGTCTCCTCCTCACCGGTGAGAAAGTCGGCGCGGGTGACCTGCCCGGCCGTGCCGTAGGAACGGAAGACGCCATGGGCGCCGGCACCTCGAGCATGCACCACTCGTTCCGGGATGCGCTCGTGGTCGAAGTGCATGATCTTCTCGCGCAGGTGGTGGTCCTGCAGCAGCGTCGGCCCTCGCGCACCGGCCTTCAGGGAGTGGTCGGTGTCTCGCAGCGGGAGGCCTTGCGCCGTGGTGAGCCGTCCGCCCGACTGGGCTCGCGGCTGCGTCTGGGTGCTCGCCCTCCCGGTCGCCGAGACTGGCTGCGGCGCCGCCTGGTCTTCTTTGGCCGGCGGAGGTTCACGTGGTTCGGTCGGCTCCGCAGGCGGCGGCACAGCTCCCGGAGCGCCCGGGATGTCTACCCGCTCTTGTTGCTCGTCCGGACTGTTCCGCTCGTCGGTGCTCATGTCCCCCGCCTACCCGCTGGGCGACAGAGCATGCATCACTGCTGCCCGAAGTCACCGGGCCGCTGGTGCGGCGGGGATCAGCTGGCCCGATCGAGCGAGGAGATCCGCTGCCGGAGCTTGGCCAGGATCTGGCTGAGCAGCCGAGAGACCTGCATCTGGCTGACACCGAGCTCTGCACCGATCTCCTGCTGGGTCAACCCCCGCACGAATCGCAGGTAGATCACCCGGCGCTCCCGCTGAGGCAGCTCGCGCATGGCGGGACGCAGCACGAGCCTGGCCTCCACAGCGGCATAGTCGTCCGTCCCGGTGGTGAGGCGGTCCGACCAAGCCGCACCGGAAGTGCTCGATGCGTCTATCGACACTGTGCTGGCCACGTGCTGCGCCAGCTGCGCCTCCCGCAGCTCACCTTCGTCCACACCGGTGGCAGCAGCCAGCTCCTGCTCGGACGGGTGGTGACCCAGGTTCTGCACCAGTCGGACCTGATGCTCGCGCAGCTGCAGCTGGATCTCCTGCAGCCGGCGTGGTGGTCGGACCGCCCACACCGTGTCCCGGAAGTGGCGCTTGATCTCCCCGGAGATCGTGGGTATGGCATAGGCGACGAAGGTGCGTCCCTTGCCCGGCTGGTAGCCACGGATCGCCTTGCAGAGGCCGAGTCGACCGACCTGCACGAGGTCGTCCCAGTCGATTCCACGGCGCCGGTACCTCGCGGCGATCGCGTCCACCAGGTGGAGGTGATCGGTCACCAGCGCGGTGTACAGCTGCGAGCACTGGTCGGCATCGGGCTCGTGCCGCAGCTGTTCGAGCATCTGCTCGCAGCGGGTGTCGGTCTCCCAGCTGCCACCAGGGTGTTCGACACCCTCGAGGTGTCGCCGTTCGACAGTGGTCATGCGTGGCGCCCATCCGTGGCACGGTGCGAGGGCCGAAGGCTGGACCGGCTCGCCTTGAGCCATGAAAGCACCGACTGTCGGCAGCGGCAACGCGGGAGGGTGGGACATCGGGTCAGGTGCCTTTGCCGCAGCTGAGCGTGCGACCTAGTATCGGGTCGCACAGTTTCGACGAGGGGCTGTGCGCACCGGCTGCTCCAGCCTGCGGCAGCCTGACGAACGACAGAGGTGGAACAGGCCGTGGGCGTGCATGCCGAGCACTCCGGGGTCTCCACCCCTGCCACGACCAGCACGGCCGCCACCGCAGGGAACCGGTCCACAGATCCCAGCAGCGCGGAGAACGAGGCATTCGTGGACTCGGTCCTCGAGCTCACCGCCAAGCTGGTCGGCCCGCTGGAGATCAGCGAGGTGCTGCACGAGCTCGCGGAGAAACTGACCGAACTCCTCGGTCTGACCGGAGCCGGGGTGGCGTTGGTCCTCGGCTCGCGGCTGCGGGCGGCCACTGCTGTGCCGCGCGGGCTGCTGCCGCTGGAGGCCTACCAGGAGGAGCACCAGGAGGGGCCGTGCGTCTCTGCCTACCGGTCCGGTGAGCTGCAGATCGTCTGCGACCTCCGCGCGGAGCACAGCTGGCCAGGATTCCGCGAGGTGGCAGCACAGGTCGGCATGCGTGCGATGGTCGGCGTGCCGATGACGCTGGCCGGTACGACGATCGGCGCCATCAACCTGTATGACGACCAGGTGCGCCGTTGGTCTCGAGAGCACCTGCGCTGGGCCGAGGTGATGGCCAACATCGCGACCGGGTATCTCCTCTCCTCGGCTGCTCTGGCTCGTCAGACCGAGCTCGCCGAACAGCTGCAGAACGCCCTCGACAGCCGCGTCCTCATCGAGCAGGCCAAGGGGGTGCTGGCCGAGGCGAACGGGGTCAGTGTCGACGAGGCCTACACCCGGTTGCGCCAGCACGCACGCAGCCACAGAACAGCGCTGCGCAGCGTGGCCCGTCAGGTCGTCGCGGGCGAGATACAGCTGTGAGGTCGAGCCCGGCCGTGCCAGTGTCGGCGGACGGGTCCGCCAACGCTCAGAAGACGGGTTTGCCGCCGGTGACCCCGAGCACGGTCCCAGACACGTAGCTGGCGTCGGTCGGTGAGGCGAGGAACACGTAGGCCGGCGCCACCTCTCCGGGCTGCCCGGCCCGACCCAGTGGGGTGTCGCCACCGAAGGCCTCCAGATGGTCCCCGTCCTGGGTGGCCGGTTGGAGCGGGGTCCAGATCGGTCCCGGAGCCACAGCGTTCACCCGGATGCCTCGGGGACCGAGCTCAGCGGCGAGGTTGACGGTGAAGTTGTTGATCGCGGCCTTGGTGGCGGCGTAGTCCAACAGGGTCACCGAGGGCAGGTAGGCCTGGATCGAGGTGGTGTTGATGATGCTCGCACCCCGGCCCAGCAGCGGTACCGCTGCGCGGGTGAGCCAGAACAACGAGTACAGGTTCGTCTTCATCACCTGGTCGAGCTGCTCAGTGCTGATCTGCTCGATCCCGGTGGTCCGGGCCATCTGGTAGCCGGCATTGTTCACCAGCACGTCCAGCCCGCCCAGCGAGCTGGCGGCCTCCTGCGGCAGCTGGGCGCACCAGGCGGAGTCGGTCAGGTCTCCGGGTAGCAGCACCCCCTCACGTCCTGCCGCGCGCACCCACCGCGCCGTCTCCTCAGCATCCTCCTGCTCCGCGTCCAGGTAGGAGATCGCGACGTCGGCACCCTCACGGGCGAAGGCGATCGCCGTGGCACGGCCGATGCCGGAGTCACCCCCGGTGATCAGCGCGCGCAGACCGGACAACCGGTCGTGGCCGACATAGGAGTTCTCACCGTGGTCCGGCTGCGGCTGCATCGGCCCGGTGGCACCGGGCGGCTGCTGCTCCTGGGCTGGGAAGCCCCCGTGTTCGTTGACGAGCCGCGCAGCGGCTTCGGCGATGGATTCTGCTGACGAGTTCATGACCTTCCCCTACCCGCGCTGGTGAAATCTACACAGCCCCACCGCACACCGGGCCGCTGCCGCCCGGCAGGACAGACGCGCGGCGACGGGATAGGCTGCAACTGCGCAGGGGGTGAGGACGGGCTGGTAGCAGCACGTCGACGATCGTTGCCCCAGACCCTGGCAGCTCCCCAGAACCGAGGAGTTCCATGGCTGCGCACTCTCTACCTCCCCAGGCCTTCGACGTCCGGGTGCAGGCCGAGCTCCAGGTGCCGGAGCTGAGCGACCGGGTGGCCGGCTCCAAGGACACTGTGTACAGCAGCCGCCGCCTGCAGATCGGCACCGACCAGGCCTGGGACGCCTGGACCACCTCCAGCGGGCTGCAGGCCTGGTGGTGGTCCGACGAGCCGGACGTCACCTACGCTGTCGACCCCTGGGCGGGTGGCCGGTACCGGATCCACTCCGGTTCCTCCGGCCGGGGCATCCGCGGCACTGTGCTGGCTGCCGAGCGTCCGGTCCGGCTGCTGCTGCAGTGGCGCTGGCTGGGTGTGCACCTGCCCAGCTCCGAAGGCCTGGTGCAGGTGACGTTCGCCGTCGACGAGGACGACGTGGTGGTCGGTCTGCAAGAGACGATGCGGCCCGGGACCTCGACACGGAGCTGCCAGCTGCGTTGGAACACCGTGCTGGACGCCCTGGCGCAGCTGGAACCACACACCATCGGGACGGAGCGACGATGACGACAGAAGCCCACAAGGTGGCCGTGGTGACCGGTGGGACGGCAGGAGTCGGACGCGCTGCAGTGCACGCGTTCGCGGACGCCGGCTACGACGTCGCTGTCCTCGGCCGCGGCCAGGCCGGCCTGGCTGCGGCCGAGCAGGCGGTCCGGGACCGGGGCCAGCGCGCCCTGGGTATCCGGACCGACGTCGCCGACGCTGACGCTGTGCGCCAGGCTGCCGCACAGGTCGCCGCAGAGCTGGGCGTGATCGATGTGTGGGTGAACGTCGCCTTCGTCGGGTCGCTCGCCTACTCGTGGGACACCACTGCGGCCGAGCTGCAGCGGATCACCGAGGTGACCTATCTCGGACAGGCGCACGGCACCCAGGCCGCACTGGCACACATGCGGCCCCGCGACCGCGGCGTGATCATCAACGTCGGCTCTGCACTGGCCTATCGCTCGATCCCGCTGCAGGCTGCCTACTGCGGAGCCAAGCACGCGGTCATCGGCTACACCCGGTCGGTCGTCACCGAGCTCGCCAGCCAGAACAGCAACGTCAAGCTGTGCACCATCCAGCTGCCGGGTCTGAACACCCCCCAGTTCTCCTGGAACGCCAACCGGATGCCCGGACATCCGATGCCCGTTCCCCCGATCTTCTCCCCGAAGGTGGCAGCCCGCGGCATCGTGTTCATCGCCGAGCACCCGCGGCGGAACATGTGGGTGGGCTTCTCCACCGCTTACACGATCCTCGGTGACCGGATGGTGCCGAAGCTGGCCGACCTGTATCTGGCCCGCACCGGCATCGACGCACAGCAGACAGATGCCGATCTGCCGCAGTGGGGCACAAACCTGTTCGAGGCCAAGGACGAGGACACGGACCGGGGCTCGGACGGACCGTTCTCCCGCCAGGCCCGTGGCCGAGATCCCTGGCTGTGGCTGACGATGCGCCGCGACCTGGTGCTCGCCTCGCTGCTGAGCACTGCTGCGGCAGTCGTCGGGGCCCTGACCTGGCACCGCAGTACTGGAGGAGGAAGAAGAAGATGATCGTGGAAGAGCTGGTCTGTCCCCGGTGCGGGTACGCCGTGCAGGGCGACCCGCCGCGCTGCACGAGCGACGCCTGCCCGCTGGCTCGGCAGGAGGCCTGGCACCCGGAGGAGGCTCCGGTGCAACCGATCGACTACTGACGCCCGTCCTGGCCCAGCTCGATCGAGGTCTGCAGCAGCAGCGCGTGCACGAATGCCTGCGGCAGATTACCGCGGAGCTGCCGTTGGGTCACGTCGTACTCCTCGGAATAGAGTCCGGGCGGGCCACAGGCTGCCCGGTTCCGCTCGAACCAGGCGCGGGCCTGCGCGTGCTCACCCTGCTGCGCGCACGCCAGGGAAGTGACGAAGCCGCAGAGCAGGAACGCCCCCTCGGCCTCCCGCAGGGGTCGCCGGTCGTGCCGGAACCGGTAGACGTACCCGTCCTCGGTCAGCTCGTCCAGGACCGCTGCCAGAGTGGCTCTGGTCCGCGGGTCCTGCGCAGATAGCGCTCCACGGACCGACGGCAGCAGGAGTGCACCATCGACACCCTCGTCTCGATCGGAACGCTGCCACCGCCCGCTCGGATGCAGGCAGTCGGTCGCCGTGTCCACCACCACCGAGTCCGCCAGGTCGGTCCACTCGGCGGCCTTGGCTGCTGGTGCCACCGCGGCCACGGCTCGCAGCCCGGCCGCACAGATCAGCCGGGAGTGCGCCCAGCGCTGCGCCTCGAGCTCCCAGATGCCGGCGTCCGGCTCCTGCCCGCGGTCCCGCACGGCTGCCACCGCCGCTTCCACCGCCTGCCACCCAGCCAGGTCCAGCCGGTCGTGCTGGGCTGCGGTGCCGAGCAGGAGCAGAGCCTCGCCGAACACGTCGAGCTGGAACTGGTCGTGGATCTGGTTGCCGACCACCACCCGCGCACCCGGGTAACCGACCAGGTGGTCCAGCGGCTGCTCAGCCGGGACCGGCCCGCCGTCGACGGTGTAGGCCGGCATCAGGTGCGGCCCGTCCTCGAGCAGCCGGTCGGTGACGAAACCCACCGCCTGGTCCAGCACCTGCCATCCCCCAGCCACTGCCGCCGCCTGCCCGGCAAAGCTCTGGTCCCGGATCCAGCTGTACCGGTAGTCGTAGTTCCGGCCCGCCTCGCTCCGTTCGGGCAGAGAGGTGGTGGCCGCCGCCACCATGCCCCCGCTGGAGCTGGTCAGCCCGCGCAGCACGGCACAGGCGTGCCGGGCGTCCCCCGGTGTGAGCGAGTGCGCCAGGTCCGGCACCTGCTGACGCCAGCGTTCCGCCGTGGCTGACCAGGCCTGCGCCGCCTCGACAGGAGGTCCGGTCAGTCGGCGGTCGGAGATCTCCAGGACGAGGTCGTGACTGGTCCCCCGCGGTACGTCCAGGTCCAGCCGCAGGCCTCGCTCGCCCAGCTCGGCGCCCTGCACACCGGTCATCCGCAGGTGCAGCGGGCCGGTACGCGCGGTCCAGGTGCCCGCCTCGATCCGACTCTCCTGCAGCCGGCAGCGGCCGAAGTCGGCCCGCGGGTCCAGCCGCACCCGCACCTGGGCGTCCCGGTCGACCGCCTGCACCTGGCGTAGCAGCACGGCCCGATGCGGCTCACCGGGGAACGCCAGCGCCTCCCGGCACTCGACGACCCCGTCGGTGGTCATCCACCGGGACCGCCAGACCAGCGTCCCCTCCTCGTAGTAGCCGCCCCAGACGAACCACGGATCCTGCGGGGTGAGTGCGTACAGCCCGGCACCACCGACGAGGGCGGAGAACACCGCCGGCGAGTCCCACCGCGGTACGCACAGCCAGCCGATCTCACCGCGGGGTCCGATCAACGCGCCGCGCTCACCGTCGGCGAGCAGTGCGTACTCCCGCAGCACGTGCGGTTGGCTCCGGGCCGGTTCGTCGGCAGGTAGCCGACTGCCGTCCGTGGCGTCGTTCACAGCTGACGCTCCCCTCGGGAGACGGTCCCCAGGACACCGTTACCTGGTCCGGTCAACGTAGCACCCGCTCCCCGATCGTGCGCCACAGGCCGCAGAGCAGGTCCCCACCGCACCCGCCCGACCTGCGAGCAGCGGGGAATGCGTCTAGCGTCGGGGCAGCACGCAATGGTTCACCAGGGGGGAGCCTGCGCCCCGCACGTCCCGATCGCACGGCCACCGATGTCGTGCCCGGTGGAGGTGGGCAGTGGTCGACACGCTAGGTGTCGCAGCAACGATGACAGACGAGCACCTGGAACGTGACCTGCGCGAACGCGTCGATGGTGAGGTGCGCTTCGACGACGGCAGTCGGGCGGCGTACTCCACCGACGCCTCGAACTTCCGGCAGGTGCCGATCGCGGTGGTGATACCACGCACCGTGGCCGCAGGTGCTGAGGCGATCGCCGTGTGCCGAGAGCACCAGGTACCCGTGCTCTCCCGCGGCGGTGGCACCAGCCTGGCCGGCCAGTGCACGAACACTGCCGTGGTGCTGGACTGGACGAAGTACTGCCACCGCCTGCTCAGTGTGGACGAGGAGAACCAGACCTGCGTGGTCGAGCCGGGGATCGTGCTCGACGACCTGAACCAGCAGCTCGCCTCGACCGGGCTGCGGTACGGACCGCAGCCCTCCACCCACCGCAGCTGCACCATCGGCGGGATGATCGGCAACAACTCCTGCGGCGCCTCGGCCCAGCGCACCGGCAAGGTGGTGGACAACATCGCCGCGCTGGAGGTGCTCACCTACGACGGCGCCCAGTTCTGGTGCGGGCCCACCAGCGATGAGGAGTACCGGGAGATCGAACGGCACGGCGACCGGCGGGCCGCCATCTACCGCTCGCTGCGCCGCCTGCGGGACAACTACGCCGAGGAGATCCGTGCCCGCTACCCGGACATCCCCCGCCGGGTCTCCGGGTACAACCTGGACTCGCTGCTGCCCGAGCACGGCTTCGACGTCGCCGGAGCGCTGGTGGGCAGCGAGTCCACCCTGGTGACCGTGCTGCACGCCGAGCTCAAGCTCGTGCCGGTGCTGCAGGCCCGCTCCCTGGTCATCCTCGGGTACCCGGACATCGCCACCGCCGCGGACGCCGTCCCGACGATCCTGCGGCACGAGCCGGTGGTGCTGGAGGGAGTGGACCACTACCTGGTGCACGACGAGCAGGTCAAGGACATGAACGCCGAAGCGCTCAGCGAGCTTCCGCGTGGTACCGGCTACCTGCTGGTGCAGCTGGGCGGGGCGAGTACCGAGGAGACCGACCGGGCCGCTCAGGAGCTGCTGGACGACCTGGAAGGCAGCGAGCACGAGCCGTACGCGAAGACCTTCGACGACCCGGAGCGGGAGGACGAGCTCTGGGCGGTGCGCGAGGCCGGTCTGGGCGCCACCGCCCACCAGCCGGGCCACCGGGACACGTTCGAGGGCTGGGAGGACTCCGCCGTCCCTCCGGACCGGCTCGGCGACTACCTGCGTGACCTGCGCGAGCTGTACGAGGAGTTCGGCTACGCCTCCGAGGCGGGGCCCAGCCTGTACGGCCACTTCGGCCAGGGCTGCGTGCACACCCGGATCCCGTTCGACCTGTTCACCGCCGAGGGGGTGGCCACCTACCGCCGCTTCATGGAGCGGGCCGCGGACCTGGTCGCCTCCTACGGTGGCTCGTTCTCCGGTGAGCACGGGGACGGGCAGAGCCGCGGTGAGCTGCTGCCCCGGATGTTCGGGGAGAAGATCATCGCCGCCTTCGGTGAGGTGAAGCACATCTTCGACCCGCAGAACCTGATGAACCCGGGCAAGGTGGTCCACCCCTATCACCTGGACGAGAACCTCCGGCTCGGTGCGCACTGGTCACCGCGGGCACCGCAGGACCTGTTCTTCGCCTACCCCGAGGATGGCGGCTCGTTCGTCAGCGCCGCCTCCCGGTGCGTGGGCGTGGGCAACTGTCGCACCTCCGCCCCGGAGAGCGGGCAGGTGATGTGCCCCTCCTACCAGGTCACCGGCGAGGAGGAGCACTCCACCCGGGGACGCGCCCGGTTGCTGTTCGAGATGATGAACGGGCACGAAGACGGCACCATCACCGACGGCTGGCGCTCCGCCGAGGTGCGCGACGCCCTGGACCTGTGCCTGGCCTGCAAGGGCTGCAAGACCGACTGCCCCGCCGATGTGGACATGGCGACCTACAAGGCCGAGTTCCTCGCCCACCACTACGCCGGTCGGCTGCGTCCGCGGGCGGACTACGCGCTGGGCTGGTTGCCGGTGCTGGCCCAGGCCGTCTCCCGGCTGCGGGCGGCCCCGGTGGTCAACGCGATCAGCCACGCACCGCTGCTGCGGGACGTGATCCCGGCGGCCGCCGGGCTGGAGCGCCGGGAGATCCCGGTGTTCGCACGCCCCACGTTGCAGCAGTGGTGGGCCGAGCGCGGCTCACGTGGCAGCGGCGAGCGGGGTGAGGTGCTGCTCTGGCCGGACACGTTCACCAACACCTTCCACCCCAGCGTCGGCCAGGCAGCGGTGGAGCTGCTGGAGGACGCCGGCTGGCAGGTGACCATCCCGACCGAGCCGTTGTGCTGCGGTCTGACCTGGATCTCCACCGGGCAGCTGACCACCGCTCGCCGGGCGCTGACCCGCACGGTCCGGGCGCTGGCCGGGCATGTGCAGCGCGGCGGGTACGTAGTCGGTCTGGAGCCGAGCTGTACCGCCGTGTTCCGCAGCGACGCACCGGACCTGCTCGCAGGTGACCAGGACGTGCTCCGGCTGCAGCAGGCGACCGTGACGCTCGCCGAGCTGCTGATGGACCACTCCCCCGGCTGGCAGCCCCCTCGGCTCGATGACGCCGGCACCACCCGCGCACTGGCGCAGGTGCACTGCCACCAGCACGCGATCATGGGCTTCGACGCGGACACCCGGCTGCTGGCGGCCGCCGGGGTGGACGCCGAGGCGCTGGACTCCGGCTGCTGCGGGCTGGCCGGGAACTTCGGGTTCACCGCCGGTCACGGTGAGGTCAGCGAGGCGTGCGCCGAGCAGGTGCTGCTGCCCCGGCTGCGGGAGGCGGAGGCGGACACGGCCGTGCTCGCGGACGGTTTCTCCTGCCGCACCCAGATCCACGAGCTGGACAGTGGCGGCCGGGAGGGGCTGCACCTGGCCGAGCTGCTCGCGGCCCGGCTCGACGGCGAAGCCTCCTCGGGCAGCAGCAGCGCACCTGCTGCAGGGGATCACCTGCCCAGCCGGCCGCCGGTGCCTGGGGCACCGGCCCGGTACGCCGCCCTGGCTGGAGCAGGGCTGCTGGCGGCCGGAGCGGTGCTGGGGATCGCGGGAGCGGCCCGCACCCTGCTGCGTGGCCGCCGCTGATCGACAGACCACTCCAGGGACCGACAGGCACACGAGCTGGAAGGAACGGACGATGGCACAGAACGTAGGCGACTACCTGCTGCAACGGTTGCGTGAGTGGGGGGTGCAGAAGGTCTTCGGGTACTCCGGCGACGGGATCAACGGCCTGATGGCCTCCTGGTACGAGACCGGGAACGACCCGATGTTCATCGAGGCGCGGCACGAGGAGATGGCCGCTTTCGAGGCCTGCGGGTACGCGAAGTTCAGCGGCCGGCCCGGAGTGTGCGTGGCGACCTCCGGCCCGGGGGCGATCCACCTGCTGAACGGGCTCTACGACGCCAAGCTGGACCACCAGCCGGTGGTGGCCATCGTCGGGCAGACGAACCGGACGGCGATGGGTGGCTCCTACCAGCAGGAGGTGGACCTGCACACGCTGTACAAAGACGTCGCCAGTGCCTATGTGCACACGGTGAACACGCCCGAGCAGCTGCCGAACGTGCTGGACCGCGCGATGCGGGTGGCGATGTCCGAGCGGACCGTGACGGCGCTGATCCTGCCTGCCGACGTGCAGGAGCTGGAGTACAGCCCGCCGCAGCACGCGTTCAAGATGGTGCCCTCCTCGATGGGGGCCGAGTGGCCCAGCACCGTACCGGACGACGAGGCGATCCGCCGCGCTGCCGAGGTGCTGAACGCCGGCTCGAAGGTCGCGATGCTCGTTGGCCAGGGGGCCCGCGATGCGCGCCAGGAGGTCATCGAGGTGGCCGACCGGCTCGGTGCCGGGGTCGCCAAGGCGCTGCTCGGCAAGGATGTGCTGCCGGACGACCTGCCGTTCGTCACCGGGGCGATCGGGTTGCTCGGCACCCGACCCAGCTACGAGATGATGCGCGACTGCGACACGCTGCTGATCGTCGGGTCGAACTTCCCGTACTCACAGTTCCTGCCCGAGTTCGACCAGGCGCGGGCGGTGGAGATCGACATCGACGCCAAGTTCATCGGGATGCGCTACCCCACCGAGGTGAACCTGGTCGGTGATGCGGCGACCACCCTGCGGGCGCTGGCCGGACACCTGGAGGCCCGCGAGGACAGCTCCTGGCGGGAGAAGATCGAGCAGGACGTGGCCGACTGGTGGCACACGATGGACGAGCAGGCGCACGTCGAGGGTGACCCGGTGAACCCGATGCGGATCTTCACCGAGCTCTCCGCACGGCTGCCGGAGGACGTGATCGTCTCCGCCGACTCCGGCTCCGCGGCGAACTGGTACGCCCGGCACCTGCGGTTCCGCTCCGGGATGCGCGGTTCGCTCTCCGGGACGTTGGCCACGATGGGCCCGGGGGTGCCGTATGCGATCGGTGCGAAGTTCGCCCACCCGGACCGTCCGGCGATCGCGATGGTCGGCGACGGGGCGATGCAGATGAACGGGCTCGCCGAGCTGATCACGATCAAGCGGTACCAGCAGGAGTGGACCGACCCGCGCCTGGTGGTCTGCGTGCTGCACAACAACGACCTGAACCAGGTCACCTGGGAGATGCGGGCGATGTCCGGCTCGCCGAAGTTCCTGGAGTCCCAGCAGCTTCCGGACGTCGACTATGCCGGCTGGGCAGAGAGCCTCGGCCTGGGGGCACGCACGGTGACCAGCCCGGAGCAGCTGGGCGAGGCGTGGGACTTCGCACTGTCCGCGGACCGGCCGGTGGTGCTGGACGTGCACTGCGACCCGAACTTCCCGCCGATCCCGCCGCACGCCACTCTGGACCAGGCGGTGAAGTCGGCCCGGTCGCTGATCGAGGGCGACCCGGACCGGTGGGGGGTGATCAAGCAGGGGGTGAAGACCAAGGCCCAGGAGATCGTCCCCGGGCTCGGCTCGGACAAGTGAGCACGGCACCTGCAGCCGGCCGGGGCAAAGGGGCTGGTGCGGGCGGGGGCGGCCCGGTGGTGGAGCGCCTGTCGGCTCTCGCCTACACCATCCCTACCGACGCCCCGGAGGCGGACGGCACGCTCGCCTGGCAGGCGACCACGATGGTGGTGGTCCAGGCGGAGGCTGGGGGCCAGGTCGGGCTGGGCTGGACCTACGGCCCGCCGGCCTGCACGGACCTGGTCTCCGGCACGTTGCGCTCGGTGGTGGAAGGGTGCGATGCGCTGGCGGTGCCCGGCACCTGGATGCAGATGGTCCGCGCGGTGCGGAACGCCACCCGTGCCGGGGTAGCCGGCTATGCCATCTCCGCGGTGGACGTGGCGCTGTGGGACCTCAAGGCCCGCCTGCTCGGGGTGAGCCTGGTCGACCTGTTCGGCCTGGCAGGTGGGCAGGTCCAGGTCTACGGCAGCGGCGGCTTCACCAGCTACGACGACGACCGGATGGTCCAGCAGCTGGTCTCCTGGGTGGCGGACCAGCAGATCCCGCGGGTGAAGATCAAGATCGGGCAGGACCGCGGCACCCGCACCGACCGCGACCTGCACCGCATCCACCGGGCCCGGGAGGCCATCGGGACCGAGGCCGAGCTGTTCACCGACGCCAACGGCGCCTACTCCGCCAAGCAGGCGATCCGCCTGGCTCGTGCCGCCGCCGAGGCCGGCGTGACCTGGCTGGAGGAACCGGTCAGCTCCGACGACCTCCCCGGTCTGCACCTGGTGCGTGAGCAGGTGGACGCGGACGTCACCGCCGGAGAGTACGGCAGCGACGTGCGCTACTTCCAGCGGATGTGCGCAGCCCAGGCCGTGGACTGCCTGCAGGTGGACGCCACCCGGTGCGGCGGGTACACCGAGTGGCTCCGTGCTGCGGCGGTGGCGCAGGCGCACGAGCTGACCGTCTCCGGGCACTGCGCCCCGCACCTGCACGCGCCGGTGGCCGCAGCCACCCCGAACGTACGGCACCTGGAGTGGTTCCACGACCACGTCCGGATCGAGAACCTCGCCTTCGACGGCGTCCTGGACCCTGCCGGTGGCACGGTCGCCCCGGACCGGTCCGCACCCGGGCACGGGCTCACGCTGCGGGAGGCGGACCTGGAGACCTACCGGGTGCGCTGACCGGTCATGCGACCGGCTGGCCAGCACGGTCGACCACGTGCCCGTCCCGCCACACCGCGCGCACCCGCAGGTCGGCGTCGGTGACCAGCACGTCGGCGCGGTAGCCGGTGCGCAGCGCCCCGAACGGGGCGCCCGGCACCATCGGGGCGATCACCTCGGCCGGGGTGAGCGAGGCGGACCGGACCGCTGCCACCAGGTCCACCCCGCCGGTGACCGTGCTGCGCACCACGTCCAGCAGGTGCGCAGTACCGCCTGCGATCGAACCCCCCTCGGCCAACCGGGCCACACCACCGGCGACCTCCACGTCCAGGCTGCCCAGCCGGTAGGCGCCGTCGCTCATCCCGGCGGCGGCCATCGCGTCGGTGACCAGGGCGATGTTCTGCGCGCCGACCAGGGCGAAGACGTCCCGCACCAGCTCCGGGTGCAGGTGCACCCCGTCGGCCACCAGCTCCACCACCACCGCACCTCCGGCCGCTGCGGCCAGGGCCACCGGCACCGGCCCCGGAGCCCGGTGGTGCATCGGCGGCATCCCGTTGCACAGGTGCGTGACCGTCGCCCGGCGCCCGGAACCGGCCAGCAGGTCCCGCCCGGTCGCCACCGCCGAGCGCATCACCTCCGCACTGGCATCGGTGTGTCCGTAGGAGGGCAGCGCACCGGCCGCGACCAGCGCCTCGATGACCGCAGCCGAACCGGGCACGTCCGGCGCCACGGTCATCGTGACCAGACCCTTGCCGAGGACCTCGGTGAGGGCCCAGACCAAGGAGGGATCGCCGTCGACGAGGAACTCCGGGTTCTGCGCCCCGCACCGGGCCGCGGACAGGAACGGTCCCTCTGCGTGCACCCCCTCGATCTCCCCGGCGTGCACCAGTCCGGCGAGCAGCTTCGCCCGGTCCAGCAGCACCTCGTCGGCGGCGGTGACCAGGGAGGCGAGCATCCGGGTGGTGCCGTGCCGCCGGTGCTCGGCGACCGCCCGCTCGGCCTGGTCCACCTCAGTAGCGTCCGGGAAGCTCGCTCCCCCGCCGCCGTGGTTGTGCACGTCCACCAGCCCGGGCAGCACCAGCTGCTCCCGGTCTTCGGGCAGGTCCGGCGTCCAGCTCTCCGGCAGCTGGTCGACCGGACCCACCCAGGCGATCAGCCCGTCCTCGCAGACCACCACCCCGTCATCGATCTCCGCCTCGGGAGTGACCACGCGGCCACGGACAAGCTGGGGCATCTCGTCTTCCTCTCCGGGAACAGGTCAGAACAGGCGGGACTCGACATCGTCCAGGCCGCGCATGGCGTCATAGTCCAGCACCATGCACCGGATCCCCCGGTCGGTGGCCAGCACGCGGGCCTGCGGCTTGATCTCCTGGGCGGCGAAGACTCCGGTCACCGGTGCCAGCAACGGATCCCGGTTCAGCAGGTCCAGGTACCGGGTGAGCTGCTCCACCCCGTCGATGTCGCCGCGGCGCTTGATCTCCACCGCCACGGCCGCCCCCTCGGCGGACCGGGCCAGGATGTCCACCGGTCCGATCGCGGTGGGGTACTCCCGGCGGACCAGCGAGTGCCCGTCCCCGAGCAGGCCGATCTGCTCGGCGAGCAGCTTCTGCAGGTGCGCCTCCACCCCGTCCTTGACCAGACCAGGGTCCACACCCAGCTCGTAGCTGTGGTCATCGAGGAGCTCGTGGATGGACACCACCAGCTGGTCGTCGGTCTTCGTGCTGGCCACGGTCCACACCGCCTGCACGCCCACCTCACGCTGGGCCTCGGTGGGTTCGGTCTCCTTCAGCACGCACGGTGGGCTCATCCAGTTCAACGGCTTGTAGGAGCCGCCGTCGGAGTGCACCAGCACCGACCCGTCGGACTTGATCATCAGCACCCGCCGGGCGAGCGGCAGGTGTGCGCTCAGCCGGCCGCTGTAGTCCACGGCACACTCGGCGATGACGAGCCTCATCGCTGCTCCTTCCTGCTGGGTCGCCCAGAGCTGCTGCTGCGTCGGCCGGGTCGGCGCCTGCGGGTCGCCGGCCCGGTCACACGATCCGGGAGGTGCTCGGGTCCGGCGGTGCTGCCTCCAACCAGGAACGCAGCCCGTCCAGCGCTCCGTCCTCGGCGGCGATGCGGAACTCTGCACCTTCGTACACGCACCGTGCCTCGCTGAACGCCCCCGGACCGTCGTCGACGGGACGCTCCCGGCCGAGGATGTCCATCTCCCGCCGGGCCCAGCGCCGAGAGGGGCGCAACGACAGCGAGACCACCTCGTAGAAGTCGAGGTGGTCTCGGGTGTAGGTGGCGATGCCGGAGGCCCAGCGCTTGCCCTCGAACAGGGCGCACTCGAAGGAGCCGACCCGGTGGCTGAGAGTGCGCAGCCGCCAGAAGAACAGCACGAGGAGTCCCACGGCGACGACCGCCACCACGATGAGCACGCTCCACGCTCCTGGCACCGGCTCCCTCAGCTCTCCTGCGTGTCGGCCGCAGCCTCCGCAGTGGTGGTGGGGTCGACCACGATCGTGATCTCGTCGTGGTCCACCGAGAGGAAGCCACCGCTGACCTCGAGCTGCAGGGCCTCACCATCGAGCGGACGTACCCGCACCGCACCCGGACGCAGCACTGTGAGCACCGGCTGGTGACCGGGCAGCACGCCCATGTCCCCCTCGGCAGCCGGCGCAGCGACGCTCAGCGCCTCCCCGGACCAGACCGTACGGTCGGCGGAGACCATCTCCACGTTCAGCGGCACGCCGCCTCCTTCTCCTTGGTCGCTCTAGTGTGCTGTGCCTGCCGGCTGCGCCAGGGCCTCCCGGCGCAGCCCGGTCGGCTCAGTCCAGCTCGGACTGCAGGTTCTGCCAGTTGCGCTCGAGGTCCTCGAGGCCACCGATGTTGAAGAATGCCTGCTCTGCTACGTGATCGTACTCGCCGTCGGCGATCTTGCTGAACGCCTCGATCGTCTCGCTCAACGGCACGGTGGAGCCGGACACACCGGTGAACTTCTCCGCCATGTAGGTGTTCTGGGAGAGGAACTGCTCGATCCGGCGGGCCCGGTTCACCGTGACCTTGTCCTCCTCGGACAGCTCGTCGATACCGAGGATGGCGATGATGTCCTGCAGCTCCTTGTTCTTCTGCAGGATCGCCTTGACCTGGTTGGCCACCCGGTAGTGGTCCTCACCGACGTACTGCGGGTCGAGGATCCGGGAGGTGGAGGCCAGCGGGTCGATCGCCGGGTACAGACCGCGCGAGGCGATCTCCCGGGAGAGCTCGGTGGTGGCGTCCAGGTGCGCGAACGTGGTCGCCGGTGCCGGGTCGGTGTAGTCGTCGGCGGGCACGTAGATCGCCTGCAAGGAGGTGATCGAGTGGCCGCGGGTAGAGGTGATCCGCTCCTGCAGCAGACCCATCTCGTCGGCCAGGTTCGGCTGGTAGCCCACCGCCGAGGGCATCCGCCCGAGCAGCGTGGAGACCTCCGAGCCGGCCTGGGTGAACCGGAAGATGTTGTCGATGAACAGCAGCACGTCCTGCTTCTGCACGTCACGGAAGTACTCCGCCATCGTCAGCGCGGACAGCGCCACCCGCAGCCGGGTGCCCGGCGGCTCGTCCATCTGACCGAAGACCAGCGCGGTCTTGTCGAAGACGCCGGCCTCCTCCATCTCGTCGATCAGGTCGCCACCCTCACGGGTACGCTCACCCACCCCGGCGAACACCGACACACCACCGTGGTCGGCGGCCACCCGGTAGATCATCTCCTGGATGAGCACGGTCTTGCCCACCCCGGCGCCGCCGAAGAGGCCGATCTTGCCACCCTGCACGTACGGGGTGAGCAGGTCGATCGACTTGATGCCGGTCTCGAACATCTGGGTCTTGGACTCCAGCTGGTCGAACGCCGGCGGCTCGCGGTGGATCGGCCAGCGCTCGTTCACCTCGAGGGTCTCCCCCTCGGGCAGGTTCAGCGCCTCACCGATGACGTTGAAGACCTTGCCCCTGGTGATGTCGCCGACCGGCACGGTGATCGGGGCGCCGGTGTCGGTCACCCTGCCGCCGCGGACCAGCCCGTCGGTGGGCTTCAGCGCGATCGCGCGGACCAGGTTGTCGCCGAGGTGCTGGGCTACCTCGAGGGTCATCTCGCTGCTCTCCCCGGCGAGCTCGACCGTGGTCTTCAGCGCGTTGTACATGTCCGGGATGGCGTCCGGCGGGAACTCGATGTCGATGACGGGGCCGATGACGCGGGCGATCCGGCCCACGCCCGGCTCGCCGGCCTCGGCAGCCGGGGTCTCGGATGCGGTGGTAGTCATGTCGATCCTTCGGTGTGGTTGGTGCTCAGCTGGCGGCCAGGGCGTCGGCACCCGAGACGATCTCGCTGATCTCCTGGGTGATCTCGGCCTGCCGGGCCTGGTTGGCGAGCCGGGTGTAGTTGCGGATGATGTCCTCGGCGTTCTCCACCGCAGTGTGCATGGCACGCTGGCGGGCGGCGAGCTCGGAGGCGGCGGCCTGCAGCAGCGCGTTGAACATCCGGGCGCGGATGTAGCGCGGCAGCAGCGCGTCCAGCACCCCTTCGGGGGAGGGTTCGAACTCGTACAAGGGCAACGGCTCCTCGCCCACTGGTGCGACGCCGTCGACCACCTCCAACGGGAGCATGCGCACGACCTGCGGCTCCTGGGAGACCATCGACCTGAACCGGGTGAAGACGATGTGCAGCTCGCTCACCCCGCCCTCGTCGGCCGGGGCGTCGAACGCTTCCAGCAGGGTGGTGCCGATCTCCTCGGCGGTCTCCACCGCCGGGTTGTCGGAGTTGCCGGTCCAGCTGCGCACGATCTCCCGGCGGCGGAACTGGTAGTAGCTCACCCCGCGCCGACCGGTGACGTACAGGGCGACCTCCTTGCCCTGCTCCTCCAGCTCCAGCCGCAGCTGCTCCGCCTCCCGCAGCACCGACGCCGAGTAGGCGCCGGCCTGGCCACGGTCGGCGGTGACCACCAGCATCGCCACCCGGTTGGTGTCGGTGCGTTCGGTGGTCAGCGCGTGGTCGACGTCCCCGTGGGTGGCCACCGCCGAGACGGCGCGGGTGATCGCGCGCTCGTACGGGCTCGCCTTCACCGCCCGGTCCCGGGCCTTGCCGATCCGGGAGGCAGCGATGAGCTCCATGGCGCGGAACATCTTCTTGAGGGTCTGGGTAGACCGGATCCTCTGCTTGTAGATCCGCTGTTGGGCGCCCATCGCTCAGCCCCGCTTCTGCCGGACGATCTGCTCCTGCTCGATGTCGACGTCCTCACCGGAGGCGACGTCGCTCGGCGGCTCCGCCCCGTCGGAGGCCAGGAACGTCTCCCGGAACTTCTCCACCGCGGAGCGCAGTGCCTGCTCGGTCTCGTCCTCGAACTTCCCGGTCGAGGAGATCTGCGAGACCACGTCGGTGTTCCGGCGCACGTAGTCGAGCAGCTCGCGCTCGAACCGGCGCACGTCGGACAGGTCGACATCGTCGAAGTAGCCGTTGGTGCCGGCCCAGATGGAGACCACCTGGTCCTCCACGTCGTACGGGCTGTACTGCGGCTGCTTGAGCAGCTCCATCAGCCGGGCACCACGGGTGAGCTGGCGGCGGGAGGCCGGGTCCAGGTCGGAGGCGAACATCGCGAACGCCTCCAGCGACCGGTACTGGGCCAGGTCGATCTTCAGCGTGCCGGAGACCGTCTTCATCGCCTTGATCTGGGCGTCGCCACCCACGCGGGACACCGAGATCCCCACGTCGACGGCGGGGCGCTGGCCGGCGTTGAACAGGTCCGACTGGAGGAAGATCTGCCCGTCGGTGATGGAGATGACGTTGGTCGGGATGTAGGCGGACACGTCGTTCGCCTTGGTCTCGATGATCGGCAGCCCGGTCATCGAGCCCGCACCCAGGTCGTCGGAGAGCTTCGCGCAGCGCTCCAGCAGCCGGGAGTGCAGGTAGAACACGTCACCGGGGTAGGCCTCACGGCCCGGCGGGCGGCGCAGCAGCAGGGAGACCGCACGGTAGGCCTCGGCCTGCTTGGACAGGTCGTCGAAGACGATGAGCACGTGCTTGCCCTGGTACATCCAGTGCTGCCCGATGGCGCTGCCGGTGTAGGGCGCGATGTACTTGAAGCCGGCGGCGTCCGAGGCCGGGGCGGCCACGATCGTGGTGTACTCCAGCGCACCGGCGTCCTCCAGGGCGCCGCGCACCGAGGCGATGGTGGAGCCCTTCTGCCCCACAGCCACGTAGATGCAGCGCACCTGCTGGTCCGGGTCGCCGGTCTCCCAGTTCGCCTTCTGGTTGATGATCGTGTCCAGCGCGATCGCGGTCTTACCGGTCTGCCGGTCGCCGATGATCAGCTGCCGCTGGCCGCGGCCGATCGGGATCATCGCGTCGATCGCCTTCTGCCCGGACTGCAGCGGCTCGTGCACGCTCTTGCGCTGCATCACCCCGGCGGCCTGCAGCTCCAGGGCGCGGCGGCCCTCGGTCTCGATCTCGCCGAGCCCGTCGACCGGGTTGCCGAGCGGGTCGACCACACGGCCCAGGTAGCCGTCGCCCACCGGGACGGAGAGCACCTCACCGGTGCGGCGCACGCTCTGCCCCTGCTCGATACCGCTGAACTCGCCGAGCACCACCACACCCACGGAGCGGGTGTTCAGGTTCAGTGCGAGACCGAGGGTGTCGTCCTCGAACCGGAGCAGCTCGTTGGCCATCGCACCGGGCAGACCTTCGACCTCGGCGATGCCGTCGGCGGCCAGGGTGACCGTGCCGACCTCCTCGGCCGCGCTGGTCGCCGGCTCGTAGGAGTTCACGAAGCTGTCCAGCGCAGCCCGGATCTCCTCGGGCTTGATCGTCAGTTCAGCCATCTGTTCGTCCTTCTCCTTAGACCGCCGAAGCGATCGATTCGCAACTGTGTGTGGGGCTTGTCAGCCGGCCAGGCGCCGGCGGGCCTCGTCGAGCCGGGTGAGCATGGTGGCGTCGACCACCTCGTCACCGATCTGGACCCGCACGCCACCGATCACGCTCGGGTCCACGGCGACGTTGATGTGGACAGCACGACCGTAGGCGCGCTCCAGGATGCCGTCCAGGCGGTCGGTCTGCCTCTGGCTGAGCGGACGTGCTGCCGTCACCGTGGCCACGAGCTGCTTGCGCCGCTCGGCAGCCGCCTCGATCAGGTGGGTGAGCGCTGCGGCCAGCGACGGCTCGTGGCTGGAGCTCAGCGCCCGCTCGGCCAGCTGCAAGGTCTGCGGGGCGACCCGATCACTGATCAGCGAGGCGAGCAGGTCGAGCCGGTCGGCCATGGCCCGGTCCTTCTCCGCCAGCGCCAGCCGCAGCGGCCGGTTGTCCGCGAGCAGCCGCTGCAGGGTGAACAGCTGGGACTCCACCTCCAGCAGTGCGCTGTCGGCCTCCGCGCTGGCCAGCACTGCGTCGGTGCCGAGGATCTCGACCGCAGCGCGCAGGTCGTCGTCGCTGGACCAGCGGGACCGGCCCATGCCACTGAGCAGGTCCAGCACGTCGTGGTGGACCTTCCCGGACAACAGGGTGCTGATCAGCTCAGCCTTGTCGCTGCCGTCCCGGGCCGGGTCGGTCAGCGAACGCCGCAGGCTGCCGTTCGCGCTGAGCAGGTCGGCGACCTCGAACAGCTCGACACCCAGGTCCTGGGCGCCGACACCGGCCTGGCGCAGCACCGGGTCGAAGGTGCTGCGCGCGGCGTCGAGGGAGGACTGGCTGGTGGCCCGCATCACGCCTCCGACTCGCGGGTACCGGCGCTCTGCCCGGCACCCCCGACCGCCTCAGCAGGCTCTGCCACGGACTGTCCTTCGGCGGGGGTGGTCATCGTCTCGTCGAGCTCGTCCAGGAACCGGTCGATCACCCGGGACTGCCGGGCGTCGTCAGCCAGGGACTCCCCCACGATCCGGGAGGCGAGCTCAGCGGCCAACGTCCCCACGTCCGCCCGGAGCGAGACCACAGCGGACTGTCGGGCCGCCTCGATCTGGCGCTGGGCGTTCTCCGCGATCCGGGTGGCCTCGGACTGTGCCTTGGTCTTGGCCTCGGCGACGATCTGGGACGCGTCGGAGTTGGCCTCCTCCCGGATCCCGGCAGCCTCCCGCCGGGCCGCGGCGAGCTGGCGCTCGGTCTCCGCTCGTGCCTCGGCTGCCTCGGCCTGGGCCTTGTCGGCCAGCTCCAGGCCGCCTTCGATCTTGGCCGCACGCTCGTCCAGGATCGCGGTCATCTTCGGCATCAGGTACTTGATGATGAAGACGGCGAAGATCGCGACGAAGACGAGTGACCAGATGATCTCGAACGGCGCAGGGATGAACGGGTTCGAGGGCGTTTCGGCTGTGATCATGACAACTCCCGGTGGCGCTGGATCAGGTGGATCAGAAGATGAACCCAGCAACCAGACCGATCAGCGCCAGCACCTCGACGAAGCCGATACCGATGAACATGTTGGTGGTCAGCTTGCCGGACAGCTCCGGCTGACGGGCAATGGCGGTCTGGGTCTGACCGATCAGCACACCGAGGCCGAGTCCCGGGCCGAGCGTGGCCAGACCATAGCCGATGGTTGCGATGTCGCCTTCCATGTGTATTCCTTCCTGTGGCGCTCTGGTGAGCGTCGGGGGTTTTCTGGGTCAGTCAGTGTGAGTCCGTGACCGCTGGTCGCGGCCCGCGGCGTTCGAGAGGTCAGTGTTCCTCTTCGAGGGCGAAGTTGAGGTAGATGGCGGACAGCAGGGCGAAGATGTACGCCTGCAGGGCAGCGACGAAGATCTCGAAGCCGGTGATGAACAGCCCGCCCGCGAACGTGGCCACCCCAGCGAGCTTGAGCAGCCCCGCACCCTCCAGGATGAGGAAGTGGGTCGCCCCGATGGCCAGCACCATCATGATGTGCCCGGCCATCATGTTCGCCACCAACCGGATGACCAGCGTGGCGGGGCGGATGATGAGCACCTGCAGCAGCTCGATCGGGGTGAGCAGGATGTACATCACCTTCGGCACACCCGCGGGGAACAGCTGGGACTTCACGTAGCCCAGGAAGCCCTGCTTGCGCACACCGGCGGACAGGTAGACCAGCAGCAGCCACACGGCGAGCACCAGCGGTACGCCGAGCCGCGCAGAGCCGGCGATGTTCAGACCCGGGATGACCCCGCCGATGTTCATCGCCAGCACAGTGATGAAGATCGTGGCCAGCAGCGGGATGTACGGCTTGGCCCGCTCCTTGCCCATCACCTGCTCGGCGATCTGCACCCGGATGAAGTCCAGGCCCATCTCCACCACGCTCTGCCCGCGGCCGGGGACCAGCTTCGCGTTCCGCACGCCCAACCACAGCAGGCCCAGCACCACCACGGTGAGGACGATCCGCACGAAGATGATCCGGTCGAAGCCGAACCAGGAGTCGGCGGCCACGCTGCCGAAGATCGCGTCCGGGAAGAACTCGCTCAAGCCAGGGACGTGGAATCCCCCACCGTCATCGCTCCCACCGTCGGCGAGAACAGGCGCGGCGATCGCTGTGGTAAACAGGGCTCACTCCCCAGTGTCGTCGGTCGATCCTGCGCCATCGGCTGCGTCCACGTAGCAGCGATGTGGACCACACGTGCGAAGTGTGGATTGGATCGGGTTTAGCCTACAGGATGTGTGCGGCTCCAGTGACGATCCTGTGATCGTGCGTGGCCAAGATCACTGTCCCCCTCCGCCGGGCTCGACATAGGGGATCCGGGCCTTCAGCACGGTGATCGTCTCGACCACCAGTGCAGCCACCACGACCACCACGAGCGTGCCGAACAGGACACCCCGGTGATAGAAGGTCTGGTGCTGCAACCAGCTCAGCAGCAGGAACACCAGGACCATCTTCACCAGCCAGCCGCCGAGCAGCACGATCTGCAGCAGCTCGGCTGACCGGCCGGCCACCAGGTACATGGACGCCACGGTCGTTCCGGTGAACGCGAGGCTGATCCCAGTGCCGATCAGCGCGGCCCAGACCCCCGGCAGCCCGGCCAGGAGGTACCCGATACCGCTGGCCAGCACCGCGATCACCGCGGAGACGAGCAGCAGCCGCCGGCCGGCGGTGCGGATCATCCGCAGCACGGCGGCAGTGCTCATCGGACGGTCGGAGGTGTTCTCGGGCACGCGTGGTCCTTAGCTGGTGTGGTCGGCGGTGCGCCGCCGGCCGAGGCGTGGGGTCGGGATGGGCACCACGGTAATGACGATCGCGAGGGCGGTACCAATCGCCGAGCCGATGAGCACCTCGCGCACCGGGAACAGCACCAGGGCGGCAGCGCTGCAGGAGACCACGAAGGTCCACACGTACATGATCGCCACCGCCCGGCGGTGGGAGTGCCCGCGGTCGAGGAGCTTGTGGTGCAGGTGGGTGCGGTCGGCATGGAACGGCGACTTTCCGGCGATCAACCGCCGCAGGATGGTGATGGTCACGTCCGCCAACGGCAGGATCAGCACTGCGAGCGGCAGGATGAACGGGACGAATGCGGGGAAGGCCACCCGGGTGGTGATCTGCGCCGGGTCGAGCCGCCCGGTGACCACGATCGCTGCTCCGGCGATGGTCAGCCCGAGCAGCATCGCCCCGGAGTCGCCCATGAAGATGCGGGCGGGGTGGAAGTTGTGCGGCAGGAACCCCAGGCACACCCCGACCAGTGCGGCGATCACCACAGTGGCCAGGTCGGAGTAGTCCGCAGGGCTGTTGGTGCGGGTGAGCACATAGGTGTAGGCGAAGAACGCCGTGCCACCGATCGCGACCACACCGGCGGCGAGCCCGTCCAGGCCGTCCACCCAGTTCACCGCGTTGATCGCCACCACCACCACGACCACGGTGACCACCAGGGACAGCCGGGGGGAGCCGATGGTCAACCCGAAGATCGGGAAGCTGATCAGCTGCACCCCCTGCCAGGCCATCGCACCGGCGACGATCACCTGACCGACGAGCTTGGTGAACCAGTCCAGGTCCCAGATGTCGTCGGCCACACCGAGCAGGCAGATCGCCGCTCCGCAGCCGAGGATCGCCCACGGCAGGTTGTCGTCGAACACCGGCTGGAGGAAGTCGATCTGGGCGGCGATCACCAGCGCCACCGTCAGCCCGGCGAGCATCGCCAGCCCACCCAGTCGTGGGGTCGGCACGCTGTGCACGTCCCGGTGCCGCACCGGGGTGACCGCACCGACGCGCTGGGCCAGCAGCCGCGCCAGCGGAGTCACCAGGTAGGTGACCGCTGCGGCGATGCCGAGCACCAGCAGGTAGATCCTCACGGCAGGCGGTCACCCGGGGTCTCGTCGGTCGCCTCGTCCTCCTGTGCTTGCGCAACCGGCTCGACGGCGTCGCTCGAGGTGATCTCGTCGGTCGCCTCGTCCTCCACTTCTTCTTCGGCCTCCGGGTCCCCGGCTGCTTCGTCCCCGGCTGCTTCGTCCCCGGCTGCTTCGTCCTCGGTCTCGCCGTCCTCGATCGTCTCCGGGACGTGCACCGGCAGCAGCTCCGGGGCGATCGAACCGAGCTCGTGGGCGGTGAGCGCACCCTCGCGCACGATCCGCAGCTGCTCCCCGGTGGCGTCCACGATGGTGGAAGCGACCCCGCCAGGGGCTGTTCCGCCGTCGAGGTAGACCCGGACCGACCTACCGAGCTGTGCGGCCGCATCGGCGCAGGTGAGCGTCGCCGGCTCACCGCTGCGGTTCGCGCTGGAGACCGCGAGCGGTCCGGTGCGGCGGAGCAGCTCCAGGGTGATCTCGTCGTCGGGCATGCGCAGCGCCACGGTCCCGTGCGTCTCCCCCAGGTCCCAGCGCAGACTGCCGTGCGCGTGCAGGATGACGGTCAGCGGACCGGGCCAGAACTCCTCCACCAGGTCCCGCACCGCGTCCGGGATCCGGGTGGCGAGCCCGTCCAGGGTGTGCACGTCACCGATCAGCACCGGCGGCGGCATCTGCCGGCTACGTCCCTTTGCGGTGAGCAGGGCGGTGACCGCGCGCGGGGTGAAGGCGTCCGCAGCGATGCCGTAGACGGTGTCGGTGGGCAGCACCACCAGGCGGCCCTCGGCGAGCTGGCGCACCGCCTCGCCCAGGTGCTCAGCCCGTGCGGCGGCGTCGCGACAGTCCAGGAGATCTAGATCAGGCACGTGGTGAAGTCTCTCACGCCGCAGCCGGCCTGCTGCTCGTGAGATCGTGTCCGGGTGAGGTCCGTCTCTGCCCGCGGCACTCCTGTGCTGCCCCGCGTGGCGTTCGTGGTCGCGGTCGCGATCCAGCTGCTCGCCCTGTACCTGCCGCGCGCGCAGGTGCCCGGCGGGATGGACGTGCCCGGCTCGGACAAGGCGCTGCACGTGGCCGTCTTCGCCCTGGTGATGCTCACCGGGATGCTCGCCGGCCTGCCCGCGCGGTGGCTGGCCCTGGTGCTGGTGGCGCACGCCGGGATCAGCGAGCTGGTCCAGCACGCGCTGCTGCCGGACCGTACCGGCGACGTGCTCGATGCCGTGGCTGACCTGGGCGGTATCGCGCTCGGCTGGTACCTGGCGAGGATGTTCACCCGGCACCGCACCAGCAGGGCACCGGAACGCTGACATGCACGACCATCGGTCGATCACGCCCGGCGGGGACGCCGACGGCCGTCCCGCCGCCGGCCGCTGGTCCTTGGCGGCGGCCACCCCGGCGCTGCTCGTCGCCGGGGTGCTAGCGCTGGTCGCCGTGGTCACCTGGCCGCTGCGGGAAGCGGTCTATGTCACGGTGGCCCCGGCGGTGGCCACCTCACCTGTGGCGGCCGCGGTGGCCGGGACGCTCGCCCAGCGCGGGCCGCTGCTGCTGGTGGCGCTGGCGGCGGTGCTGGTGGTGGTCACCGTCCTGCGGGACCGGCCGGCGTTCTGGACCCTGGTCGCCGGCGGGGCCGGGGTGATCGGCGCCTACCTGATCAGCGCGGGTGTGAAGCTGCTGGTCGCCGAGCAGCGGCCGTGCCAGGTGTGGGAGGTGAGCACCGTACTGACCTGCCCCGCCGTCGGGGACTGGTCCTGGCCCTCGAACCACTCGCTGGTGGCGGCCGCTTTCGCCACCGCCTGCATGCTCGCCGTCCCACGCACCGCCTGGCTGGCGGTGCCGGTGGCGGTGCTGTCCGGTCTGGCCCGGCTGGCTGCCGGGGTGCACTACCTGCACGACGTCGCCGCTGGGCTGGCGCTGGGCACAGCCGTGGTGGTGGTCGTGGTGCTGCTGCTGCGCCGGGTCACGCGCTCCGGGTGGCCACCACCATCCGGTCCCGCCCGGTGAGGTCCACCCGGGTGTGCACGTCGGTGTACGCGCCGCTCCGGCGGACCATCTCTCGCACTGCGGCGGCCTGCACCTCAGCGTGCTCCATCACCAGCCGACCGCCAGCGTGCAGCAACCGGGTGGCAGTGGCCAGCACACCGCGCGGCACGTCCAGCCCGTCCGGCCCGCCACCGTAGAGCGCCAGGTCCGGGTCGTGGTCGCGCACCTCGGCCTCCTGCGGCACCGCGTCCGGCGGGATGTACGGCGGGTTGGCCACCACCACGTCCACTGCGGCGTCCAGGTCGGCCAGCGTGGTGGCGGCAGTAGCGTCGGCCTGCAGCACCTGCACCTGGAGCCCGAGTCGCTGGGCGTTCTCGGTGATCGCCTGCACCGGCTGCTCGCCGAGCTCCACGGCCACCACCTGAGTACCGGGCACCTCTTGGGCCAGGGCCAGCGCGATCGCCCCGGAACCGCTGCACAGGTCCACCACCAGCGGCCGGGAGCCGTACCCGCGGGCAGCCTCGATCGCGGCTTCGACGACCATCTCGGTCTCCGGCCGGGGCACGAACACCCCGGGCCAGATGGTCAGCTCCAGGTAGCGGAACGGTGCCCGGCCGGTGATGTGCTGCAACGGTTCCCGCTGCCGGCGGCGCTCCACCAGCTCGGCGTAGCGGGACATGAACTGCGGGCCCGGCTCGGGCGGGTCGACCAGGTCGAGCCGGTCGGTGCCCAGCACGTGGGCCGCGAGCGCCCGGGCGTCGACACCCGGGGAGGGTACGCCCGCCCCGGTGAGCACCGCCGTCGCCGCCTGGACGAGCTCGCGCAGGCTGGCCCGGCTCCCGCCGCCGGTCTTCTCGCCGGACCCGGCGAACGGCAGCCCGCCGCCCGGGTCAGTCACTGCTGCCGGCCAGCCGCTCGGCCTCGTCCATCTCGACCGCCGAGGCGACCACCGGGCCGAGGTCGCCATCCAGCACCTGGTCCAGGTTGTAGGCCTTGTAGCCGGTGCGGTGGTCGGCGATCCGGTTCTCCGGGAAGTTGTAGGTGCGGATCCGTTCGCTGCGGTCCACCGTGCGCACCTGGGAGCGGCGCAGCTCGGCGGCCTCCGCCTCGGCAGCCTCCTGCTGGGCGGCCAGCAGCCGGGCGCGCAGCACCCGCATCGCCTGCTCCCGGTTCTGCAGCTGGGACTTCTCGTTCTGCATCGAGACCACGATCCCGGTGGGCAGGTGGGTGATCCGCACTGCGGAGTCGGTGGTGTTCACGCTCTGCCCGCCCGGACCGGAGGAGCGGTAGACGTCGATGCGCAGGTCGTTCGCCGCGATCTCCACCTCACCGGGGTCGTCCACCTCGGGGAAGACCAGCACTCCGGCGGCAGAAGTGTGGATCCGGCCCTGGGACTCGGTGACCGGCACCCGCTGCACCCGGTGCACACCGCCCTCGTACTTCAGGTGCGCCCACACCCCCTCGTCGGGGTCGGTGGCGCGGGACTTCATCGCGATCGAGATGTCCTTGTAGCCGCCCAGGTCCGAGGCGGTCTCGTCCAGCACCTGCACGCTCCAGCCCTGCCGTTCGGCGTACCGCTGGTACATCCGCACCAGGTCGGCGGCGAACAGCGCGGACTCCTCCCCGCCCTCACCGGCCTTGACCTGCAGGATCACGTCCCGACCGTCGTCGGGGTCTCGGGGCACGAGCACCTGGTGCAGGTGGGTGGCGGCCGCCTCGGCGGCCTGCTGCAGCGGCTCGACCTCGGTGGCGAACGCAGGGTCGTCGGCAGCGAGCTCGACCGCGGCCTCGGCGTCCTCGACCGCTGCCTGCCAGTCCCGGTAGGCGGCCACGATCCGGCCGAGCTCGGCATAGCGGCGGCCCAGCGTGCGCGCACGCCCCTGGTCGGCGTGCACCCCCGGGTCCGCCAGGGCCGTCTCGACCTCCTGGTACTCGGTCAGCAGCGGTTGTACCGCCGCGAACTCCTCCGTCATGCCCACTCCCTGGCGCCTGTCGTCCACCTCGATCCGGCCGGTCTGCTTCCCCGGCCCGTCTGCTGCTGCGTGGCGGCGCTAGTCGCGGTCGCCGGAGAGGCGGCTCGGCGTGGTCTTCTGCACGGTGAGCAGGAACTCGGCGTTCGAGGAGGTGGCGCGCAGCTTGGACTGCAGCAGCTCGATCGCCTGCTGCTGGTCCAGCGAGCTCAACAGCCGGCGCAGCTTCCAGACGATCTTCAGCTCGTCCGGCTCCACCAGGATCTCCTCGCGGCGGGTGCCGGAGGCGTTCACGTCCACCGCGGGGAACATCCGCTTGTCCGCCAGCTGGCGGGACAGCCGCAGCTCCATGTTCCCGGTGCCCTTGAACTCCTCGAAGATCACCTCGTCCATCTTCGAGCCGGTCTCCACCAGCGCAGAGGCGAGGATGGTCAGCGAACCGCCGTGCTCGATGTTCCGGGCGGCGCCGAAGAACTTCTTCGGTGGGTAGAGCGCCGAGGCGTCCACGCCGCCGGAGAGGATCCGGCCGGAGGCGGGAGCGGCCAGGTTGTAGGCACGGGACAGCCGGGTGAGCGAGTCGAGCAGCACCACCACGTCCTGACCGAGCTCGACCAGCCGCTTGGCGCGCTCGATCGCCAGCTCGGCCACGATCGTGTGGTCGGTGGCGGGACGGTCGAAGGTGGAGGCGATCACCTCGCCCTTGACCGTGCGCTCCATGTCGGTGACTTCCTCGGGACGTTCGTCCACGAGCACCACCATCAGGTGCACGTCCGGGTTGTTCGCGGTGATCGCATTGGCGATCTGCTGCATGATGATCGTCTTGCCAGCCTTCGGCGGAGAGACGATCAGTCCGCGCTGGCCCTTGCCGATCGGCGCCACCAGGTCCACGACCCGGGAGGTGAGCTGCCCGGGGGTGGTCTCCAACCGGAGCCGCTCCTGCGGGTACAGCGGGGTGAGCTTGGCGAACTCAGGCCGACCGGTGGCCTCCGCGAGCGGGACCCCGTTGATCGAGTCCAGCCGCACCAGCGCATTGAACTTCTGCCGGTGGTTGCTCTCCCCCTCGCGGGGCTGACGGACCGCACCGGTGACGGCGTCCCCGCGGCGCAGCGCGTACTTCTTCACCTGGCCGAGGGAGACGTACACGTCGTTGGCCCCGGGCAGGTAGCCGCTGGTGCGCACGAACGCATAGTTCTCCAGGATGTCCAGCACTCCGGCCACCGGGAGGAGCACGTCGTCCTCGGTGATCTCGATCTCTTCCTCGGGCTCGCGGCCGCGGCGCTTGCGGTCCCGGTCCCGGTACCGGTCGCGGCCGCGCCGACGCCGTCCGCTGGGCCGGTCGTCGTCACCACGCCCGGGCCGGGAGTCCTCGGACTTGTCCGAGTCGACCGGGCGCCCCTCCGGGAGCTGGATATCGTCCAGAGATGGCCGCCGGCCCTGGGTCTGCTGACCTCGCGCGGAGCTGTCGACGGCGGAGCCCTGGCTGTCGTTGCGACGGTCACCGTTCTGCTTCGGCTGGGTAGGCGCCTGCTGGTCCTGGCCGCGCTGGCCGCGCTGGCCGCGCTGGTCGGCGGCCTGCTTGCGGTCTGTGCGCTGGCCCTGGTCGCTGCCGGCGCGCTGACGCTGGTCACCACGCTGGTCAGCCCTGGGCTGGTCGGCTCTGGGCCGGTCTTGTCCGGGGCGAGTGCCCTCGGCACGGCTGGCCGACTCCCGCGCGTCCCGCTGCGCGGTCAGGTCGGACAGGTCCAGCTGCGGCTGACCGCCGGCGGAGCTGGCCCGGCGGCTGCCTCGGGGAGGACGGGTGGTCTCACCGGTCGTGGCGCTCGCTCCCGTGGCTGGCGGCGAGTCCTTCGCCGGCGCTGCGTCCTTGGCAGATGCGGTGTCCTTCGCCGGTGCTGCCTCCTTGGCCGATGCAGTGTCCTTGGCCGGCGCAGTGTCCCGTTGCTGCCGGCGTGCAGGAGTCTGGTGGCCAGCGGAGGCGCCGTCACGGGCGGCCCGGATAGCTGAGACCAGATCACTCTTGCGCATCTTGGCGGTTCCGCGGATCCCGAGCTCTGCGGCAACTTCCTGCAGCTCTGCGACGCGCAGCGTGGACAAGGCCTTGCTGCGGCCCGGGGGGGTCGTGCTTTCGGTCACGAGGTTCCTTCCCTCGACACAGCCCGACCCAGATCTGTCAGGCTGGAGATGTCACCGGATCGAACGCCGGAGTGGAATAGATCACGCAGACGCATCAACAAGGATGCTGCGTGGAGGCGCCGTCGTGGCGATCAGGTCACCGACGAGTCATGGCGCACCTACGAGCCTACCATTGACCTCAGCCCCGGGACGGCTCTGGGACGCTGACCTGTCCGCCGTCGAGATCGACCGCGAGGCTGAGCACCTGCCAGGCCGCGCCGACCACGCTGCGCTGGGCATCGGTGAGCGCCGTCAGCACCAGCACCGTGGGGCCGGCACCGGAGATCACCGCAGGCGCCCCAGCCTCCCGCAGCCGCTGCACCAGCGCAGTCGTGGCCATCATCGCGTCGGCGCGCTGCGCCTGGTGCAACCGGTCCTCGGTGCCGGGCAGCAGCAGGTCCGGCCGCGAGCTCAGGGCGAGCACCAGCAGCCCGGCTCTTCCGGCGTTGAACGCCGCGTCCGCGTGCGCCACCGTGGCCGGCAGCGCAGCACGGGCACGCTTGGTGGGCAGCCGCTCGGCCGGCACCAGCACAGTCGGGCGCACCTCCGGGTGCAGTGGGATCTGCGCCGCGCGGGCGCGGGTGCCTTCCATCCAGGCGACAGTGGCCCCGCCCAGGAGAGCGGGGGCAGCGTTGTCCGGGTGCCCCTCGAAGCTGGTCGCCAGGTCGAGCAGCACCTCGTCGGAGAGCACCTCCGGTTCGCTGATCAGCCCGCGGGCAGCGAGCAGCCCGGCGACCACCGCGCCCGCGCTGGAGCCCAGCCCCCGGCCGTGCGGGATCGAGTTCTGGCAGTGCAGGCTGAACCCGGCCTGCGGGGCGCCGGCGTGGTCCAGCCCGGCTCGCAGCGCCCGGACCACCAGGTGGTCGTCGCCGGTGGGCACCTCCCCGGCCCCCTCCCCGGTCACCAGCACGTCGGTGGCACCGGTGGTGGCCCGCACGGTGACCACGTCGTGCAGGGCGTGCGCGAGCCCGAACGCATCGAAGCCCGGGCCCAGGTTCGCGCTGGTGGCTGGGACCCGGACGGTCACCTCGTCCCGCTGCAGATGCATCTCAGACCAGGCCGAGCGCGCGGGCTGCATCCGCGGTCACCGGGGCGATCACGTCCGGGTCCACCCGGGCATCGCCGAGCGCGGTGGCCGTGTCCTTCAGGCCGTTGCCGGTCACTGTGCACACCACCGTGGCCCCGGCCGGCACGTCCCCGGCCTCGGCCCGGGCGAGCAGACCGGCCACGCTGGCAGCGGACGCAGGTTCGACGAACACCCCGACGCTACGGGCGACCAAGGCCTGAGCGTCCAGGATCTGCGCGTCCGTGACCGAGTCGATCCGCCCGCCGGAGTCGTCCCGAGCGGCGAGGGCCAGCGTCCAGGAGGCGGGATTGCCGATCCGGATCGCCGTGGCCACGGTCTCCGGGTGCTCCACCGGCTCCCCCTTGACCAGCGGGGCGGCGCCGTCGGCCTGCACCCCCCACATCGTCGGCGTGCGGGTGGCCGGGCCGTCAGTGGCGTACTCCTGGTAGCCCATCCAGTAGGCGGAGATGTTGCCGGCGTTTCCCACCGGCAGCACGTGCAGGTCCGGGGCGTCCCCGAGGGCGTCGACCACCTCGAACGCGGCGGTCTTCTGCCCCTGCAGGCGGAACGGGTTCACCGAGTTCACCAGCGCGACCGGGTAAGCCTCGGCCAGCTCGCGCACGATCCGCAGGCAGTCGTCGAAGTTGCCGTCCACGGCGAGCAGCTGGGCACCGTGCACGATCGCCTGGGCCATCTTGCCGGCGGCGATCTTGCCGTGCGGCAGGACCACTGCGCAGGTCAGTCCGGCGTGTGCGGCATAGGCCGCAGCAGAAGCAGAGGTGTTCCCGGTGGAGGCGCAGACCACTGCCTGGGTTCCCTCACCGAGCACCTTGCTCATCGCCACGGTCATCCCGCGATCCTTGAACGACCCGGTCGGGTTCGCACCCTCGACCTTCAGGTACACCTCGGCCCCGGTCGCCGCCGACAGCGCCGGTGCGGCCACCAGCGGGGTGCCGCCCTCACCGAGGGTGACCACCGGGTCGCCGTCGGTGAACGGGAGACGGTCGAAGTACTCGGCGATCACGCCGCGCCACGGCTGGGCCATCAGTTTCCTTCCACGCGCAGGATCGAGGTGATCCGCTTGATCACCTCGAGGGTATCGAGGTCGACGACGGTCGCGGCCAGGGCGGACTCGCTCGCCTCGTGCGTGACGATCACCAGCTCGGCGACGTCGTCGGCCGAGGCGTGCGCCCCCTGCCGGACGGTCTCGATGGAGACTCCGCGGCGGGCCACCAGGGCGGCGACCTCGGCCAGCACCCCGGGCTGATCGGCCACCTCGATACGGATCTGGTACCGGGTGCGCACCGCCTCTGCGGGCATCGAGGGCAGCGCGGCATAGGCGGACTCGGCCGGCGCCTTGCCCCCGTTGACGGCGTTGCGCGCAGCGGCGACCACGTCGCCGAGCACGGCGCTGGAGGTGGCCACTCCCCCGGCGCCGGCCCCGTAGAACATCAGCGTGCCGGCGGCCGCGGCCTCCACGAACACCGCGTTGTACGGGCCGCGGACGCTGGCCAGCGGGTGCTCGGTGGGCACCAGGGCGGGGTGCACCCGCACGGCGATGCCCGGGCGGTCCCCGTGCCGGCCGACCTCAGCGATGGCGAGCAGCTTGATCACGTGCCCGGTCTGGGCTGCCGAGGAGATGTCAGCAGGAGTGATCTCCCGGATGCCTTGCACCGGCACGTCACCCAGCGCAGTGCGGGAGTGGAACGCCAGCGAGGCGAGGATCGCAGCCTTGGCGGCAGCGTCCAGGCCCTGCACGTCCGACGTGGGGTCGGCCTCGGCATAGCCGAGCTGCTGCGCCTGGGCCAGTGCGGTCTCGAAGTCCAGGCCGGAGGAGGTCATCTCGTCGAGGATGTAGTTGGTGGTGCCGTTCACGATGCCCAGGATGCGGGTGATCCGGTCCCCGGCGAGCGACTCCCGCAGCCCCCGGACCACCGGGACGGCCCCGGCCACGGCGGCCTCGAAGAACAAGTCGCTGCGGGCGGCGTCGGCAGCCTCATACAGCTGTGGTCCGTGCGCGGCGAGCAGCGCCTTGTTCGCCGTGACCACGCTCGCCCCGGAGCCGATCGCGTCCAGGATGAGCTTCCGGGCGGGTTCGATGCCGCCGAGCAGCTCGACCACCAGGTCGGCGCGGCGTACCAGGCCGGGCAGGTCTTCGGTGAGCAGCTCGCTGGGCACGACCGGATCTCGCGGGGTGGCGGTAGAACGGACGCCGATGCCCACCAGGTCCAGGTGCGTGCCGGTGCGGGAGTGCAGCTCGTCGGCGTGCTCGACCAGCGAGCGGACCACCTCCGTGCCGACCACGCCGCAGCCGAGCACTGCTACGCGAACCCTGCGGGCACTATCGTTCATGCTGTCCTTTCGTTGTCATGGCTGGCGCGGGCCGTCCACCCGCGCCCGCCCCACAATAGACGCAGGCGTCGCAGCGGCTCGGGCCGTGCCGCAGAGTGGACGTCGGGGATCAGCCGAGGTCGAGGGCCAGGATGTCCTCGATCGTCTCCCGGCGGAGGATCTCGCGCGGTTCGCCGTCCCCGACCGCCACCACCCCCGGACGCGGCAGCAGGTTGTACTGGCTGGCCATCGAGCGCCCGTAGGCTCCGGTGGCGGGCACGGCGAGCAGGTCACCAGTGCGCACGTCCCCCGGTAGCTGGACCTGGTGCACCAGGATGTCACCGCTCTCGCAGTGCTTACCCACCACCCGTGCCAGCACCGGCTCGGCGGCGGAGGGGCGAACCAGAGCGGCGTGGTACTCCGCGTCGTAGAGCGCGGGTCGGATGTTGTCGCTCATCCCGCCGTCCACGGACACGTACCAGCGGGTCAGCTCGGCGGAGACCGGCACCGGCTTGACCGTCCCGACCCGGTACAGGGTGAGCATGCTCGGGCCGACGATGGCGCGCCCCGGTTCGAAGGAGAACGCCGGCATCGGGGTGCCGAGCCGTTGGCACTCCTCGGTGCAGGTGCGCGCCAGCGACCGGGCGAGCGTGCTGATGTCCACCTCGTGCTGACCGGGCAGGTAGGCGATGCCGTACCCGCCACCGAGGTCCAGCTCGGCGAGCAGGGTGCCGCTGCGCTCGGCGTGCTCAGCGCGCAGACCGAGCAGCGCGCGGGCGGCGGCGGCGAAACCGGCCGGGTCGAGGATCTGGGAGCCGATGTGGGAGTGCAGCCCGAGCAGCGTCAGGTTGTCCCGGGCCTCGATCCGGGCCAGCGCCTCAGCGGCGCCACCGCTGGCCAGGGAGAGGCCGAACTTCTGGTCCTCGTGCGCGGTGGCGATGAACTCGTGCCCGCCGGCGTGCACCCCGGTGGTCACCCGGACCATCACCGGGGCCTGCACCCGGCGAGCGGCGGCGAGCGCCTGCACCCGGTCGATCTCGTCCAGGGAGTCGATCACGATCCGGCCGACACCGGCCTCCAGGGCCCGGTCGATCTCCGCCTGGGACTTGTTGTTGCCGTGCAGCCCGATGTCCGCCCCGGGCACACCGGCGGCAAGGGCGGTGGCCAGCTCACCACCGGAGGCGGTGTCGATGCGCAGGCCTTCGGCGTGCATCCACCGCGCCACGGCGATGGACAGGAACGCCTTACCGGCGTAGTAGACCTCGGTCGGCGCAGGGGCGAAGGCCTCGGCGAAGGCGGCGCGGTAGCGCGCGGCCCGGGCGCGCAGCCCGGGCACGTCCAGGAGGTAGGAGGGGGTGCCGAACTGTTCTGCGAGGTCGGTGAGCGGCACGCTGCCCAGACGCCAGACGCCGTCGACGACGGTGAGGTTCTCCGGCCACAGGCCGCTCTGCTCGGGATGGGTCACAGGTGCTCCGGGGCGGGTAGGCCGAGCGCGGACAGTCCGGCGGCGAGGGCCACGGCGGTCGCCTCGGTCAGGGTCAGGTGGGTGCGGTGGGTCGAGGTTACCGGCTCGGTGCCACGCGGTGCGGTCCGCGTGCGGGCGTAGAAGTCCTGATAGCACTCGGCCAGGGCGCGCAGCAGCACGCTCGTACCGGGGTCGCGCACCGCGGGGGCCTCGGCAACGGCACCCGGCGGGTGCTGCGCGGTGGACACCGGCCGGGCGGGGGCGAAGGCGCCCAGGTGCACCAGCAGGTCACGGGTCGGCTCCTGCTCGACGACGGCGGTCAGGGCGGTCTCGAGCTGCTCACCGGGCACAGAGCGTACGCCGTGCGCCCGGGCCGCCCGGGTCACGTTCCGGCACCGGGCGTGAGCGAGGGCTACCGGTTCCAGCTCAGCCGGCCACGGGTCTTCGGGCCGCCGGTCGTCCGGTGGCCGCTGCGGGGACCGGCGGCTCGACTCTGCTCCGGCCGCGACCGACGGCCGGTGCTCCAGCAGCTGCCGCGCTCCGGCGGCCAGTGCGGTGGTGGACAGGGTCAGGACGAGGGTGCCGGCCTCTGCCCGCACCGCGACCAGGTCGGGTTGCTGGGCGAGACCGACGGCGAGGGCTCGCGCAATGTCCTCGGCGCCACGTTCCGGGGTGGCCAGCGCGTGCGCGAGAGGGCTGGACCAGTCCCCGGGCAGACCGCGGCGCACCGGGCGCAACGGGGTCCGTGCCGGTGGCCTCAGGCCGAGAGCTCTTGCCTGGTTGCGCAGCAGCTCGGTCAGCCTCGGGTGCACCTGATCAGAAGCTCAGCGAGCCGTAGAAGCCGGAGGCGATGTCCTGGTCGTCAGCGTCCACCTGGTAGACCACGGCGGTGTCGTCGTACCAGTAGATGCTGTAGCCGTCGTCGCCGGCGTAGTCGATCCTGGTGCCCTCACCCTGACCGTAGTCCTCCTGCCAGACCGGGCCGGTGTGGTCCGGGTCGCCGCGGTCCTCCTGCACACCGGAGACGTACCCCTCAGCTGCATCCGCGTCCGGGAAGGAAGCCGCGGTGAAGGTGAGCTCACCTGCGTCAGACGTGTAGGTGGCGGTATAGGCCTCCGTGGCGTCCGCGCTCAGGTCACCGGCCTCGGACCAGTCGCCCTGCACGGTCCAGGTATTGCCGTCCACGTCCTCCACCTCGGCGCCCTCGGAGGTGAGCAGGTCGTAGAGCTCGCCGCCATCGGGTTGGTCAGTGGGCTGCTCGGACGGGTCGCCGGTGGGCTGGCCGGTGGGCTGGTCGGTGGGCTCGGTCGCCGTTGCTGTCGGTGTAGGGATCGTGTCGTCGCGGCCGTCGATGAGGGTGATCGCACCCCAGACCAGCAGCGCCAGGACCACGAGTCCACCGATGATGATCCCAGCGATGATCGGCCCGTTGCTGCGCTGACCGCCCCCGCCCGGCGGTGGCCCCATCGGGCTCGCCGGCTCGGCCGGGCCGCCTCCGCCGGTCCCGTAGGGCTGCTGGCCGCCGTAGCCCGGACCGCCCTGTGCCGGGCCGTACGGCGGCTGCGACGACCCGTAGGGCGGCTGCGCCGCGCCGTACTGACCCGGCTGGCCGTGCTGGCCGGGCTGGGCTTGCTGGCCGGGCTGGGCTTGCTGGTCGGGTTGGCCTGGGTGCGGCGGCTGGCCGTACTGGCCTGGCTGTCCCGGCTGGCCGTGGGACGGCTGCTGTGGGTCGCCGGCACCGTACTGTCCGGGAGGGCCGAACGGCCCCTGCTGCCCTCCTGGCTGCTCAGGTGGATCCTGCGTCACCACACGCTCCTCTGGTCGACAACGGCTGCGGCAACTCCGGTAAGCCATGGTACGGCGCCCACCTGCCGACGACGACCAGAGCCGATTTCGATCCAGCCCCTCTCCCCTGGTAGGCTCACGCAGCGGCGAAAGCCCCTGTAGCTCAGTGGATAGAGCGTCTGCCTCCGGAGCAGAAGGTCGTGGGTTCGAATCCCGCCGGGGGCACCAGCTTGGTGCGGGCCCGCCGCCATATCGCCGTCGCCCACGTCTGGTACCCGGTGGCCGACGGGTGAAATCCGTCCCGGGCAAAGAACTCTGCATCGTCGGCCAGCAGCCCAGCCGAGTCGATCCAGACGATCCGCTCCTGGTCCCGACAGAGCCGTTCTGCGACCTCGTCCAGGCGGCGTCCCCTGCGGGTCAGGTACCGGCCGAGCGTGCCCGGCATCGACGGGAACCGGTCGAAGGGCGGGATCCCTGTCATGACGACCAGCCCGGCCCGTCCGGTGACCCGGGCGAGCACGGCGGCCACGTCCTCCTGCCACTGGTCCGGGTGACGGCGGGCCAGCACATCATTGACCCCGACCAGCACTACCGCGAGGTCGAAGGGATCACTCGCCTCCAGCTCCGGCAGGAGCGAGTGGCGCACGCGGCGGGAGGTCGCTCCGCTCCGGGCGATGACACGCCACTCGACCGCCGATCCCACATCCTCGGCGGCCAGGCGCGCGAGAGATCCAGCGATGGCCTCCTCGTGATTCGCGGCACCGACACCGGCGGCCGTGGAGTCCCCGATCACCAGAAGCCGCACAGCGGTGCGGTCGCTGGGACCGGGAACCACTCCGCGGGTCGGGCCGGTGGCCGGCGGGAGTATCTCGGTGGCCCGGCGCAGCCGGGCCCCCTGGGCGGCGGCGAGGAGAAGCGCGACGGGGTTCACACCTCACCACCTTGCAGCAGCGACTCGACCGCCTGCGTGCTGGAGATCCTCGCCACATCGACACCGAGGGCCTGCAGCTGCACGATCAGGACACCGCGGGCAAGGAACAGCGTGAGCTCCTCGCTGCTGGCTCCGGTCCGCTCGCCGACCGCCCGCAGCGTGGTGGAGAGCATCCGCAGATAGCGCGCCGCCACCTCCGGGTCACGACGTGCGATCGCCAGAGCCTGGATGGAGAACCCGGCGAGCGTCCCGTCCCCGACCAACGACCGGAACACCGCCCCCATCTCGTCGAACGACTCCCCGGTCCCCTGACCCTCGCCGGTGAATGCCGCGAGCTCGCGCGCCTCGAGCTCGTCCATGCAGGCAAGGAAGAAGTCCCGCTTGCTGCCGAACAGCCGAAAGATGTACGGCTGCGAGAGCCCCACCTCTCGGGCCACCTGCGTCACCGCGGTCGTCGTCAGTCCGTGCTCGCCAAACGCGCGCAGACCTGCGTCCACAGCCTGTTCCCGGCGAGCTTCCGCCGTCCCTCTTGTCTTGACCATGCTGCCAGGCTACCGTATGCAGTAACTACTTACTACCTACACGAGGGGCTGGACACGTGGCACCGCACGACCCCGGAGGATCGCTCCTCGTCCGCAGCGCACACCTCGTCACCGGCGACGGCCGCGAGATCGACGACGCCGACGTCCTGGTCCGGGACGGACGTATCCACACCGTGACCGAGGATCGCCTGACAGCCCAGGACGCGACCGTCGTCGAGGGTGAGGGCAAGACGCTCATCCCGGGGCTGGTCGACGCGCACGTCCACCTGGACTTCCTCACCGTGCGCGGCCCGTTCAGCAGCTGGCTGCAGACCCGGCGAGCGCTCCCCCGTGCGCTGGGCGAGCTGGCACGCAACGGTGTGACGACCATCCGGTGCATGGCCGACCCGCTGGCGCCCGCCGCCCGGCTGCGCCGACGGGTGGAGCAGGGACGCATCACCAGCCCGAGCATCCTCACCGCCGGCCCTGCTCTCACCGCTGGCGGCGGGCACCCGCAGGTCACGCTCGCGCGAGAGAACAGGTGGTTGCGGCAACGGATAGCACTGACGGTGGACGATCCGGCCAGTGCCCGGGCTGCGGTCCGGGACCTGCACCGCGAGGGTGCCGATCTGGTCAAGCTGGTCTACCAGGGCGGTCTGTACGGTCCGGAACGCATCCGGCTGCACCAGCTGTCCCGCGAGGTCGTGGGAGCCATCGTCGACGAAGCACATCGTCGCGACCTGCCGGTCAGCGCGCACACCCACTATCAGGACGACGTGGCCGACCTGCTGGAGCTGGGCATCGACAGCATCGAGCACGGTGTGATCGAGCACGAGCTGCAGGGCGAGGACCTGCTCCGAGCATGGGCGCACGCCGGCACCTGGCTGGTGCCGACGCTGACCATCGCCGCCGTGTTCCCGAACCCCGACGGCACCCTGTACATCGACACCGCTCGGGGGAACCTCACCCGCGCCTACCGGGCCGGCGTGCGGATCGCCGCCGGGACGGACAGCATGATCGGTGCGATGCCTGCGAGCTCGCTGCACGACGAGCTCGGCCGGATGGTCGAGGCCGGGATGAGCGAGGTCGCCGCGATCCGGGCCGCCACCGCCGACGCCGCCGAGCTCCTCCGGCGTCCCGACCGCGGTGTGGTCGAGCCGGGACGCAGAGCCGATCTGGTGCTCCTTGGTTCGGACCCGCTGGAGCGGATCGAGAACCTCACCGACATCGACCTGGTGGTGCAGAACGGCACGATCATCCACCGGGCGCCTGCGCCCCCACCCCCGCCTGCGTTGGCCACCTATGCGTGCCCGGACCCACCGGTGCTGGAGTACCTCGACCGGACGAGAGGCGCTGTCCCGCACGACGCACTCCTGCGCTACGACCGCAGCGGCTTCCTCCAGGAGGGCATCCGTACCCTCACCTACCGCGACCGACGCACCGGGGAGACTCTGCGGTCCGAGACCGTTCGCTCCGGCCCGGACCTGGTCACCCGGGAGTGGCGATGTGAGATCCCCGCCGAGCAGACCACCCTGCACGCCATCGTGCAGGGCCACACCATCACGCTGACGGGCACGCTCGGCGGCGAGCCAGTGAGCCGCAGCCACCTGCTGCGCGGCCGGACGTGGATGCAGCTCCTGCTCTGCGACCCGGCGACCTTCATCACCTCCGATGAGACCCAGCTCCGCCTGGTGGCGATCGGCGCGAGCGGCCGTGACGCACTGCAGCTCACCGATTTCGAGCTCACCAAGGAGGCGACCGGTCCGGGCGGCCGTACGGTCGAGGCCGCGCTCGTCATGCCCCAGTGGCGCCGCTTCTGGGGCGCACACATCCTCTTCGACGCCCGCACCGGCGACCCGGTCCGACAGCAGGTCCGTGGCAGGAAGAGCCAGACCATCGAGCGAACAGGAGGCACACGGTGATCACCTTGCCGCCCCGGCCATGGCTCGTCGCCGGCACCGTCTCCATCGCCGCGACGGTGGTCGGCGCCCTCTGGCTGCTCCGGCCAGAGGAGTATCCCTACGGACCGCACGCCACGGTGCGGACCGGACTCAATGCGCTCCTGCCCGCCTCCGCCGGTGCGGTGGCCCTCCTCGCGCTCGGCGTGCTCGGGATCGCTCTGCTGCTGCGGAAGTGCGCCGGCGGCCGCGCCGCCATCGGCGCCGCGGTCCTGGCCGCCGGCTTCGCCATCGTGCTCGGCGACACCAGCCTGTTCTCCTCGCTCGGCTATCTCGTCGGACTCCTGCTGCCCTTCGTCGCCCTGGGGCTGCTGGTGGTCCTGACCAAGGCGCGCCCACGAAGTGGAGGACCGGTGCTGCTGCTCGCTGTCGCCGGCACAGGCGCACTCTGGGCGTCCGGGCAGCTGTCCAACCTGCTCGCTCTCTACGGCACCTATGTCACACACACGATCGGCAGCCTCGGGGACTACCTGTCCCCGATCGCATGGTCGTGGACCATGGCGGCGGCTGCCGCCTGCTGGTGCTGGGCGGCCGTGGCGGAGCTGCGGGACCAGCTGAGGCAGCGAGCAGCGTGGACGAGACCACCGCAGCTGGAGCGCTGGGCGCGGCCGGTGACCATCGTCGCCGCGCTCGGCGCAGTCCCCTACGGCATGCTCCGCCTCACCTGGCTCACCCCTTGGCCGATGGGCGGCGGCAACGCGGAGATCTTCATCGACGAGCTCGACGCCACCACTCGCGTCACCGGCGCACTGTTCGTGCTCCCCTGCGCTGCGTCGGTGTTCCTGGTCCTCGGGCTGATCTGCGAGTGGGGCAGGGTGTTCCCGGCATGGCTACCGGTGGTCGGCGGCGCACGAGTCCCGGTCCGACTGGTCACCACGGTCGGGGCGATGGTCGCCGCTGCGATCACCATGTCCGCTCCCGGGATGCTGCTCATGCCGTTCATCCACGGGGACGGTCTGGCCACTGCACTCCTGTGGCAGCTCATCTTCCCGTTCTACCTGTGGGGCCCGGCGTTGGCAGCGGCGGTGCTGGCGTACTGGCTGCGAAGGACGAACGCCGATGATGTGCTCGAACGCTGAGGAGACCCATGCTCACCCTGCCCGACCCCGTGTGGCCCGTGATCGCCTTGGCTCTCCTGACGGCCATCGACGGGATCCTGTGCCTCAAGCCCGCCAGGTTCATCGCCGCCTGCTTCGAAGCAGTCCGGTGGCCGCGCCGGCTGTGGTGGATGATGCCGATCATCAAGTTCGCCGCGGTGGCCGGTCTCGTCGCAGGAATCTGGATCCCCGGTCTCGGCGCGACGACGTCCCTGGCGCTGGTGCTGTACTTCCTGCTGGCCGTTGCCGCACACCTGCGCGCCCACGACCTCGGCCGAAACCTCGTCGTGAACGCCTCCGGCATGCTCCTCATCTGCATCGCCGTCAGCGTGTTCTGCTTCCTCCGGTGACCTGTCTGGTCACCGGGTCGTGCCACCTGCCTGCAGCTCGATGGCGACGGTCATCCTCCGTGCGGGGACACTGCGCGCTGCAGACCGTCGATGAGCGCGCGCAGTCCCAGGCGGAAGTGCGCATCCGGCTGGACCTTTGCGACAGCGGCTGCGAGCACGTTGAAGCCGGCCGAGCCAGGTTCGGGTGCGCGGCTGCGGTGGGAAGCGGTCAGATCGGCGCTCCTGGCCATGGTGTGGCCGATCACGTACTCGTTGACACACAGCGCGACCTGGAGTGCCGAGGGACTGGGCACCCCCTGGTCTGCCATCTTCAACAGCATCCGCACACCCCACTCGGTGGCCTCCTGGGACCGGACCGGCCGCGTGCCGTAGAGCGGAAGGGCGTTCGGATGCCGCAGCAGGGCGTCGTGCAAGGCACTGCCATAGGCGTCCAGGAGGTCGGGCCAGGCGGCGTCCCATGGCAGGTCTTCGACCGGCACGCCACGGAACATCTCCACCGCGACCTCGTCGAACAGGTCCTCCTGGTCCTCGAACCGTCGGTAGATCGTCATCGGATCGGTACCGAGGCGTGCCCCGAGCTTGCGCATGGAGAACGCGGCCAGCCCGTCCGCGTCGATCAGCTCGAGGGCAGCACGAGCGATGTCGCGCTGTGACAGCGCGGTCCGTCGTCGTGGTTGCCTCATCGGGGTCATCTTCCCACCCCCTCCTCAACGCTACAGCGTAGACAATATCTGTGATCACTGTAGACTCCCGATGATGGAGACTTCGGCCACGACGCGTACACGCTGGTACTCGAGCTGCTTGTGGGTGCTCCGCGTCGCGGTGACGCTGGCGGCGATCACCTATCTGTTCCAGGCCGTCTCAGCCGGACAGTTCCTCGACGGGGACTACGCCTTCCTGCGCCTGCACCAGCTCGGTACGACGACCGCCGACATCCTGATGTTCATCGCCCTCGTCTCGGCTGCGGGCCTGAGGTGGGTCGCCCGTGGCCCCGTTGCACCGTTCCTGATCACCCTCGCCGCGATGATCGTCTCGCAGGCACAGGCCGCGACCGGTGCAGGCCGGATCGTCTGGCTGCACGTGCCGCTCGGGGTCGCCCTGATCGGTCTGGTGTGGGCGCTTGCCTGGGGTACGTGGACCTCCGCCGCATGGCGAGGGGAGTCTCGATGAGCGCGACGCCGCAAGGCGGGGGCCGGCACCGGCTCAGCCGGCGAGGACTGCTCGCGGGTGGAGCGGCAGCCCTTGCCGCGGGTGTCGTCGGGACACCCGTCCTGGCGGGCTGGCGGGGGCAGAGCTCTACCGGGACCGTGCTGACCAGCCGCATCCCGCTGCCCGATCCGTTCGGCTGGCCGCTGACGATCCCGCCGGTGCTGACGCCCGCCCGATCGAGTGCGAGTGCCGACCACTACGAGATCGCGCAGGGGGTCAGCCGCGCTGAGCTCGTTCCCGGGTGGCGCAGTGAGGTCTGGACCTACGGTGGCAGCTTCCCCGGCCCGACGATCCTCTCCCGGCGCGGGCGGCGGGTGCTGGTGACCCATCACAACGAGCTACCGGTACCAGCTGTGGTTCATCTGCACGGCGGCGTCACCCCGCCCGAGCACGATGGCTACCCGACCGACCTCATCCTCCCGGACGAGCACTGGAACGACCACGGGCACGGCCACCACGGCGGCGACGTGACCGTCGGCACCCGCGTGTATGAGTATCCGAACGACCAGCGCGCCGCGACCCTCTGGTACCACGACCACCGGATGGACTTCACCGCGCCGGCCGTCTGGAAGGGACTGGCCGGACTGCATCTCGTCACCGATGACGAAGAAGCAGCCCTCGACCTCCCGGACGAGGACCGGGACATCCCGCTGGTGATCATGGATCGCGCCTTCGACGCACGCGGGCAGCTGTTCTACCCCAGCCTCGACCCCACGCTCACGCACACACCAGGAGTGACGCCCCCTTATGAAGGTGGGGTGCTCGGCGACGTCATCCTGGTCAACGGGCGCAGCTGGCCCCGCCACGAGGTGGGTACGGCGTTGTACCGGCTGCGCATCCTGAACGCCTCCAACGCGCGCCGCTACCAGCTTCGCTTCGAGGTCGAGGGCGGCAGGGACCTACCGATCGTGCAGATCGGTTCCGACCAGGGCCTTCTGCCCGCGCCGATCAGGCACGACCATCTCACCCTCGCCTCCGCCGAACGGTTCGATGTGCTCGTCGACTTCCGCGATCTCACTGTGGGCAGCCGGGTCAGGGTGGTCAATGATCTCGGCGACGGGCAGACTCACCTGGTGATGCGCTTCGACGTCACCCGCGCGGCCCGCGACGACCGTTCGATCCCGGAGGCGCTCAGCGGATCGTTCGAACGTCTCCGTGAGGAGGATGCCACCGTGGTGCGCTCCATGGTCTTCCGCTCCCAGAGCATCGGCGACCAGCACGGCTGGGTGACCAATGGTGAACCGTTCAGTCCCGATGTGACACAGGCGAGGATCCCGTTGGGCAGCACAGAGATCTGGGAGCTCACCGCCGACCTGCACCACCCGGTGCATCTTCATCTCGCCCACTTCCAGGTGCTCGGTCGGGGCACCGGCGGCCCGGGCGCCTTCGATCACGGCTGGAAGGACACCATCGATCTGCGCCCTGCGGAACGCGCCCGGATCTTGGTTCGCTTCGACGGCTACCGCGGCAGGTACGTCTTCCACTGCCACAACCTCGAGCACGAGGACATGATGATGATGGCCAACTTCGACGTCATCTGAGATCTCGGGAGAGCGCGGGCGCCCCGGACCGCGCCGGGTCGACCTGGGCCTTGTCCGCCTTCGGGAGGAATAGCCCCGCCAGCGCCGCCGCCATCGTCATGGCAACGGTCCACCAGAACGCGGCGTCGAACCCGGCCGCCGCCTGACCGACCGCGGCGTGCGCGGCGAGCACGACTGCTACCAGCGCCGTGCCGAAGGCACCGCCGAGCTGCTGCACGATCCGGGTGATCGCCGAGGCGTGTGCCATCTGCTCCTTCTCCAGGTCGACATAGGCGACCGTCATGATCGGGATGAGCAGGATCCCGTTGCCCAGACCGCGCACGAACAGCACGGCGCCGAGCAGCCACAGGCTCGTACCGGGTCCGGCGAGCGCGAACGGCACCGTCGCGGCGGCCATCATGAGCGCTCCGGCCACCGCCACCGTCCGAGCACCGAACCGGTCGGCCAGCCGGCCGACGACCAGCCGGATCAGCAACGTCCCCACCCCTTGCGGGATCAGCAGCAACGCGGCATCCAACGGGCTGTAGCCACGCAACGACTGGAAGAACAGTGGCAGCAGGAAGTTGCCCGCGAACAGCACTGCGCCGGCGAACGTCAGCGCGGTCGTGGCGGTCCGCACCGACGGCACGCGCAGCAGGCGAAGGTCCACCAGCGACTCCCCGCCGCGGCGGGTCGCCCAGAGCACGAACGCCCCGAGCAGCACTGCGCCGCCGAGGCAGGGCAGCAGCACGTCGGCGCTGGCGAAGCCGGCGGCGCCATAGGCGTTGGACAGGCCGTAGAGCAGTCCGGCAAGGCCCGGGATCATCAACGCTGCTCCGCCCAGGTCCGGCCGCTCGTGGGCTGCACCGGGTGCCGGTGCATCTGTGGCGATGAACCGCACGGCCAGCACCAGGCCGACGATGCCGACCGGGACGTTGATGAGGAACATCCAGCGCCAGTCCAGCCAGCTGAGCACGATGCCACCCAGCAGCGGACCGAGGATCGGGCCGAGCGCGATCGGCAGGCTCGCAGTGGCCATCACCCGAGTGCGCGACTCTGGTGCCGTGTGCTGCATCGCCAGCGTCTGCAGCAGCGGGAACATGATGCCCCCGCCCAGCCCCTGCAGCACCCGGAAGGCGATCAGCGCTTCGGCGTTCCAGGCACAGGCCGACAGCGCCGACCCGAGCACGAACAACCCGAGCGCGAACAGCCAGAGCCGTTTTCCGCCGAAACGTGCCTGTGCCCAGCTCACGAACGGGATCGCGACCGCCAGTGCGAGCAGGTAACCGGTGCTCACCCACTGGATCGTCGAGATCGGGGCGTGCAGCGCCGTGGTGAGGGTGTGCAGCCCGATCGCCACGATCGTGGTGTCCAGGATCGCGGTGATGCCACCGACGATCAGTGCGGTGAGCAACCTGCCCGTCGACTGGGCGGAGGCCGCGGGTGCCGCCTGGGTGTCTGTCATGATTCCTCCAATAGGGAACGCCTCCGTTCCCTACGGTACTCCCGCTACAATAGTGAACGCAAGCGTGTCTAACGAGGAGCAGCATGGCCAGCACTCGACGCCGCGGCGCGGCACTGGAGGAAGCGATCCTGGCCGCCGGCTGGGAGCAGCTGCGGGAGGCCGGCTACGGGGGCTTCACCTTCGAGGCGATCGCCGAACGTGCCCAGACCGGTAAGGCGGCGCTGTACCGACGCTGGCCGGACAAGGAGTCGCTGCTGCGCGCCGTGCTCACCCACTCCTATCTCGGAGCACCGCGCGAGGTCCCGGACACCGGTGATCTGCGCGGCGACGTGCTCGCGCTGCTGCGCTCAGCCAACCGCCTCGGCGACGGCGCACCGGCCGTGCTCAGCACGATCTTCGGGTCCTTGTTCGACGACACCGGTGCCACACCGGCCCAGCTGCGCAGCCGCCTGCTCGGTGACCGGGAGCTGGCCATGCCTCGTCTCGTCGCACGCGCCGTGCACCGTGGCGAGATCTCCACGCCGCCACCGGACCGTGTGGTGAACCTGCCCTTCGACCTGTTCCGGCACGAGCTGATCATGAACCTGGGCACCGTGCCGGACGAGGCCATCGTGGACATCGTGGACACGGTGTTCCTGCCGCTGGTGGCGGCTGCGTCGGCGAGTGCGACCACCCAGTAGCAGCCGCGCCCGCCCGGCTCCAGCGCTGCCGGCCGCCAGCCTCAGGCCAGCTGCAGCCGGTACCACCGTGGGGCGGTGCGGTTCATCGGCCAGCCCAGCCCAGCAGTCTCCGCCGGCTGCGAACCGGTCAGCCGCCAGCCGGGGAACGCCGAGGTGACCTCGGTCTCGGTCACCCCACCGATCATCGAGCGCAGCCGGGTCGGCCCGAAGGCGAGCATCAGCAGCCGGGCGCCCGGGTTCGCCAGTGCGGTCACACCCCGCCCGACCGCGGCCCGCCCGGCCGGGTCGAACCCCTGGAAGCAGCCGACGTCGACGAACAGGTCGAACCTGCCCAGACCGCTCCCCGCCAGCGAGGTGACGTCCCCGACCACGTACGTGGCGCCGTCGGGATCTGTGCGGCGCGCCGCCTCGATCGCCGCGGGCACGATGTCGATGCCCACTGTCGCCCAGCCGCGACGGACCAGCTCCGGGGTGAGCTGTGCGCGCCCGCAGCCCAGGTCCAGCGCGCGACCGGGCCGCTCGCCCGCAGCAGCACGCTCCAGGTCCAGGTGCTCGGCCACCGAGGCTCCGGCCACCTGCCCGTAGCGCTCCCAGGGAGTGAGGCCCAGCCGGTACATCCAGGCGTAGCTCGGCATCAGGTCTCACTCTCCGTTCCGGGCCAGCACGGCAGTAGCGAGGGTCGAGCAGTTCATCTGGACATCTTCCTCGCAGGCGCTCGCACCGGCCAGCACATTCCCACAGCACCGCAGTT
>Ga0209487_1000176_pt1 | contig 59607 bp, 53 predicted proteins | sample Poulit2012_FD_187524 | JGI IMG/M metagenome (GOLD analysis project Ga0209487, IMG submission 187524) | Agricultural soil microbial communities from Georgia to study Nitrogen management - Poultry litter 2012 (SPAdes) (version 2) | ecosystem: Environmental > Terrestrial > Soil > Agricultural land... | reverse complement strand
CTAACGTCTACGGCCCCAATACGGATTCGGCCCTGTGGAGCAACTTTGATTGGGTAAAAGCGTTGGAGGTGGGGCAAGCAGATGCCGTTGCCACAGGTGCAGCCAGTGAATTATTTAGCGGCGAATATGGTTTTGTGAAAAATGAAATGTACTGGCCAATTACACACATGGTGGCACCTAAAGAAGAGGCGTTGGCTTGTCATGAATGCCATAGCAGAAATGGTCGCTTGCAGCATTTGTCGGGTTTTTATTTGCCTGGCCGCGATACCACGCCATGGCTAGATAAGTTTGGTTGGCTTGCGGTATTGGCAACCTTACTTAGTGTTGCAGGGCACGGTGGTTTGCGAATGCTGTTGGCGTGGAGGGGGAAGTAATGAAAACAATGATTTATAAGCGCTTTGAAAGATTTTGGCATTGGTCACAAGCGTTGCTCATCATCTTGCTGCTTATCACTGGCTTTGAAATTCACGGTAGCTTTGTGTTATTAGGGTTTGAAGCGGCAGTAAACTCGCACGTTGTATTTGCAGTGGCGCTCATTGCATTGTGGGTGTTTGCCATCTTTTGGCACGCCACCACAGGAGAGTGGCGCCATTATATTCCCACCACAGAAAAGCTCGCTGCCATGGTGCGTTATTATGCGTTCGGCATTTTTAAACAAGAGCCAAACCCCTATAAAAAATCCCTAAGCGCAAAGCATAACCCTTTGCAGCGTTTGGCTTATCTAGCTTTTAAACTTGCTATTTCGCCAGCAATTTGGCTCTCGGGGATGCTATATTTAAGTTATCCTTATTGGTCTACGCTTGGGCTGGAAGGCTTAAGTCTTGGTGCCGTGGCCTTTATGCATACAGCTGCTGCGTTTGCGATGTTGGTGTTTTTGATTGCTCATGTGTACTTAGCTTTTACAGGCAAGCCGTTTTATGCGTACGTGAAAGCGATGATTACAGGTTATGAAGACACAAAGGGCGGGTAGATTGTGGGTATAGGCCCTATTTAAGTTTCAGCGGGTTTCCACGTACTCAACAACTTTGTTTTGGGTAATACTCAAAATATCTGCGATCTCAGCATAGCTCATGCCGCGTTGGGCCATGCGTTTGGCGGCTGCGCGGGCATTCTGCTCATGTGCTTGCTCAATTGCTTCCTCAAGCTTTTCGGCAGTGAGCTTAGTTTTTTTGTTGATGGGGATTTCTTGGCCTCATGTATTTTTTTACACCGTATTAACCGTTTTTTCATGGGGAATGAGCTTTGTTGCTGGTCAGTGGCTGGGCTACTTTGCTAGAAATTAGTATCTTTTTTATAAGCTAAGAAAATAAACTCATAAGAGTTCTTGCAATTGTTTACCAAAATAAGATAAAAGTATGACCATATGGTCTTGCAAGCGATTGTGTTTTCTGCGTGGCCATTTGCATAACAATAATCCTGCAAAGCATGTAGGGGCTACAACATGGAACAACGCAGTATCGCTTTTGTTGGTTTAGAGGAACAAACCATTAGTGCTTGTATGTCGATGATAGGCATTATGCAGAGCATGACATCGGTGGACTGGCGGCAGAGCGAGCCAAAAGAAGCTGATTTACTGATGATTGCCTCAGATCAAGGAGCGCCTGCATCAACGCAGCCCTACGTGGTGGTTTATCGTAGCGGTGAACCCAAACCTGCCAGTCGTTATTCTTTATCCTTACCGTTTCGTGCTATGCAGCTCATGGACCTTTTAGAGGAAATAGTTTCTGCAACGCATTCCAATTTGAATCGCGCCAAGATGATCCGCAAAGAGGGGGGCAAGGCAGCAGCACCGGCCGCAAACACCTCCAAAGAACCTATTGATTATAAGCTGTGGCAACAGATTGCTGACCTAATGATGGGGGCTGTAGATGCCGATTATTATAGTGTTCAAACCAACCAAGGGTGCATTTATCTAGCGCCTCGTAGCCGTGAGTTCTTTGTTGATGATACGCAATTGCAGCATCTCCAAGCTTCGACTTTGCGCTTAAGTTATGTGGGCGAACGATTAGCTACAATTCCTGCCAACTTGGTTGCAAGGCCTATTTTTCTGTTGCCTTGGTATGCCCCAGAGAGCGCCAATAGCTTGTTTCCGTGGCTGCGTGGTGATGTTCGCTTTAAGTTATTGCGTTGGCCGCATTTGGGTTTTTTCCCCCGCAGCCGTGAGCGGCTTACGCTTTGTGCTTTGTTAAGTAAGCACGCGCTAACGTTTGAGCAGTTAAAACACATGACGGCAGCAAGCGAACAATCGCTTAATCAGTTCTTAAACGCTTGTGCTGTGAATGGGCTCTTAGAAATTCAACCCATAGAGGCGAAGCCAGTAAGGTCGGTTACGCAGCAAACCTCAAGTGGCCGTAAAACGGGCCGTTTTGGCAACATGATTAAAAGCTTACGTTTCCGTTTAGGGCTAAGCACCCAATCCTAGGAGCTACTATGAGTACAGCTGAGTTTAAACTTCTTTTTTCGGGCCCTATGGGAGCGGGAAAAACCACCGCCATTAATGCCATCAGCGATCAAAAAGTAGTGTCCACCGACGTGGCCAATACCGATTTGGGAGAGTTCAACAAAGCAACCACCACAGCCGCATTGGACTACGGCTATATTGATTTGGGAACAGGAAATGGCGTGCGTTTGTACGGCACGCCAGGGCAAGAACGCTTTCGGTTTATGTGGCCTATTTTGGCTAATAATGCTGCGGGGATCATCATTTTGCTTAATGGGGATCACCCACAACTCATTGAGCATTTAGATCTTTACGTGGAGGCTTTTTGGCAGGGAGGCAACTTGCCCATGCTTATTGGTATTGGGCGCCTTACTGCGGCGGAAGAGTCTGAGGTGCTAATGCAGGTTATGGAGCATTTGGAGCGAAAGCACTATAGCGCTCCTGTGGTAGCTGTGGATGTACGTCAAAAGGAAGATGTATTAATGATGGTGGACACCTTGCTGTGTTTGGTGGAAGCCAACGATATAGGAGCTGTACCGTTATGAATACGGCAAAACGTGCTTATAGCAATGAGGTGCTAGCCCAGGCCACACAAGCGTTAAATACTCTGGACGCTAATGTGGGCGGCATTGTGGCAGCGGTTTTATTGAGTGCCGATGGATTTGAGATCAGCAGCATTAAAGTATCTAGCGACAGCGCTAGTCGCCTAGCCGCCATGGGCAGTTCTTTGGCTGCTATTAGTGTTTCTATTGCTCAGGAGGGCGGTTTGTCGGATAGCCGCCGTTTGATGCTTGAATCACAAGATGGAGTGATTTCTGTATCGCGTATTAAAGCAAACCCCGAGCTGGCCTTGGTGGTGATAGTGGATGACCCTGCCACCCTTGGAAAACTTGCTTGGGCGACGAAGAGTTGTTGCAACAATTTAACCCAGCTTTTTGCTGGGTGAAGCGAGGTTCGTAATGGGTGTTAAGGCGCCCAGCGACATAGCGGCTAGCACATTAGCCATAATAAAAGCAGGCCTTGCCTGAAGATAAAATCAATAAGAAGGAATAAGACAATGGCAGCAATTTCGTTAGATCAACTTCGTGAGCTTGAGGGTTACGTAGCGAGTGCCTTGGTGGATTCAGAAAGCGGCATGATGCTAGGCAGCGATGGCTCGGGTATTGATTTAGATGTAGCGGCAGCGGGTAACACCGAGGTGGTGCGTGCTAAGCGTAAAACAGCGAATGCCTTACAACTGAACGATACCATTGAAGATATTTTGATTAGCTTAACCCAACAATATCATTTAATTCGCCCCTTAGAATCCAATGCAAACTTGTTCTTGTATCTAGTGCTAGATCGTGGGCGTTCCAATCTTGCCATGGCGCGACACCAACTGCGCACCTTTGAAAAGACCCTCGATTTTTCTTAATCCTTCGCGCGGCGGCAAGGCAACAGAGCCTTGCCGTTATCCTCTTTATACCGCTTAGGTGGGTGCTATGGCGCATGAGCTTATTGCCGCCTTTGAGCAGCAAAACTTGCCGTTACACAGGGTGTTAACGGATATGCTTAACGAGGCGCCGGCGCATCGCACCGTGCGGCGTGGTTGTGGCTTAACTCAGGCCACTCGCTTTCTTTCAGACTATATTAATCGTCCTCGCGAACCTTTAATGGTGGATGATTTGTCGCTCTTTAAACAATGGCCAAGGCGCAGCACCCGAGCACTGGCATCGCAGAGCTTGGCGCTAGGTTGGAAGCAAGGGTGGCGCAATATTAACCAAGCTCCAGAACATGTACTCGAATCGTTGGCATCGAATGAAGCTTTGCCGTTGCTGCTTGTTTTGCCACAGCAAATCGAGGCTATAAAACAGCAGTTAAGCCATCACGAAAGTTTGTGCTTGCTTAATATGATGGAGGACTTGTTGTTCTTGCGCTCACATAAGTTGCCTGAGCTCGCGCCCATGGCACAACAACCTGAAATTGGTAGTTGCTCCATGGCTGAGGCATTCTTCTTAGAGATTGCTCATGCACGTATTCGCCGCGGCGGCAGCGTCAATATTTGGGTGGACGAAGCGCAACGTCCTGTTTTGGTAGAAAAAATGAACTTAGGAGAGTCACGCTCGGCTTTATTTGTAAGCCCAGCAAGTATTGGTGGCGTACGTATAGTGCCGGGCGCTTTGGCGGCATTGGATTACTCTGAGGATTTAACCCCGATCAAAGCCCACAGCAGAGGCAATATTTATCCATTAACAGGGTTAAAACAGATACGTTTCTTGCGTTTAACCACCTTAGCCGTGGCGCCAGCTGATAGAAAACGCGCCTTTAGTGTGCAATTTCAGCACCAAATCACGAGCAATATGTTGTCACCTCAGAGCACTACCTTGGCCGATTTGTTGGCGTTTGCAGAGCAATGTGTGGAAGCATTGTAATGCGAATCCCAGCGTATTTTCACCCAAGTTATGCCCCCGCAGAAGTGCCCTTATTGGCGCGCCTTGCCACCACGCATCAGCGCTTAGAGCGTTTAGGGCTGATTGCAACTCGAACTGCTAAGCCGCTATCGCCAACACAATTAAAAGGGTTGCACGACCAAGCCTATCTCGATGCTTTTATTGAAGGGCGGGAGCCGATGGCTTCTAAGCAAGGCATCCCTTGGCAGCCAAACATACGCGAAGCCACACTTGCCATGCTGGGGGCACAAATACAAGCTGCGAAGGGTCTGTTCGGTACACAAGATGTGGCACTTAATGTTGCCCGCGGCTTTCATCACGCACACCCGGCGGCGGGTAGTGGTTTTTGCCCTATCAATGGCTTGGCGCTGGTGGCGCACTTGTGGCCGGAAAAACGCATTTTAGTAATAGATTGTGATGAACACGGAGGTAACGGCACCGAAGAGTTCGCCGCTTTAATGCCAAACCTATTTAATATTTCCTTATTTGGCACCCGCTTTGGTTGTCGCGGTGGTATCCGCTCTTGGGCGTTTCATATTACCGCCAAGCAAGGGTTTAGTGCCTATCAACAAGCGCTAGCTAAAACAGCGCAACTTGCCGCACAAATTAATCCCGATTTAGTGCTTTACCAAGCGGGGGCTGATTGTCACCAAGCTGACCCCAAAAGCCAGCTGAAATTGAGCACCCGACAATTGTTTTGGCGCGATTTATATGTGTTTAGCTTAGCTAAAAGCTTACGCTTGCCAGTGCTGTTTGTGCTAGCAGGAGGCTATCAAAATGCAGAAAAAGTAGCGTATTTAAACGCCAACACAGTGCGTGCGGCACGGTGGGTGTGGTAAGGCTAAAAGGCGTTTGGCAAAAGTAGGGCGAACTCGATGTGCGTTGCGCTTTGTAAAACACAGCGAGTGTAAATGCCTAGCCGTTATAAAAGCCACAGGCGCTAAATTCTTCTGCGTTATCAGAGCTTAGCGCCTTCACCAAACCGCAGCACACAAACAATTTGCTATTCTAAGGTTGACCTTAAAGACACATCTAAGACGTTATAACTACATAAACCCTAAGTGTATACAATTGCAGCGCACCAAGGCCTGCTATATTATGAATTTTCGCTTGGTATGCCTGTGCGTTGCTATATACGTATAAAGTGTTAGCAATATGCCATGGGTAATTTTAATAATAGTGAACAAAACCAAGCACATAATAACAATACAGAACAGGGGTAGCTCCGTGAGTGCTGCTAATAAACCAGTTACCAAATTACTCAATGCGTGCGTTCTCATGGCGGGAGTCGCGATTTCATTGTGCTCATTACATGTTCAAGCCATGGTGCCGCTGGAAGAAGATGAAATGTCGGGCGTTACTGGCGAGGGTTTGGCCTTTGTGTTTGACGATTTTAGCTTGCGTATGGCGCCAACCAGTTATGTGGAGCTCATAGGTTCTGACCCAACTGCGCAAGCAGCGGCGAAGGGTTGGAAGCGCGGCGATGCTCGCTACTATGGCTTGTCGATGACGTCGGGCGAAGGTGATGGCGCAAGCTGGTTTAACGACACTTGTAGTGGTGATGGCCTTAAGTGCCCATTAGGTAAGGGGAGCAATGATAATTACGGTGTCACGGGTTTTGCTTCTGTGTACGATCCTTTCGTGCTGCGTGTTTATCAATACGAAGGCTATACAGGGGAAAAGGATAGTAACGGACTTGCTAAATGGTCTAACGCTGGCAGTGACACTGATCCCACCGTGTTTGAGTTTATTGGCCCTAGCTCATCGGATGCGTGGCGTTGGGCGTTTTGGGGTGAGTTAGATATTGATAGAGGCGGCCCAAATGAAGCGCTACTGCAAAGCCAGACACTAATTTATGGTAAACCGCTAACGGTAGGGAATGTGTGGGACGGTGGTAATAATTATTCCGACGGTGATGCTAAGCCTGCTATTTTGCGCCTCATGGAAACCACCGACGGGTATGGCATTAAAACCTTAGGGATAACTTACCAGAGTGCCTTGTCTGGTGATTTCCGTTTTTCTGTAGCTCAGCAAAGTGATAGCCCAAATGATCGCCAAAAAGTGCCTTTATTTGAAGAAGGTGAAGGCATGCATTTTAAGAACGTGGATGCGTATATCCCACTAGGGAACTTAAACTACCAAGCGGTTACCTTTAGCGGTGTGTCTGAATATAACACCGACGCTACTAAAAGCTCTGAACCTATGCAAAATGGTAACTTCACCATAGACTTAACGCGCATCCCTGATGATCCAAATGTGTATAACCACTTTTACTGTGGCGCCCGTGGCGACCAAGGGGAAGGCTGTGCTTTGGATAGCAGAGGTGTTATTGCTAACCCCAACCGAGATACAGAAGCCTATATCCGCTGGGGTAACTGGGCAGATCCTAATGGCACACCAGGCATTGGCTCAAATGATTTGCCCACAGCTACCTCCACCGCTAATGGTATCTACTTTCAAAGCTCTGCCGAAACAGGCGGGCAAGTTACCAACTTAGGTATTAGCCGAATAGAAGGTATGCGTATCCACCACATGAGAATTACAACCTTGGGCGCGGGGGTAGATTAAATGAAGATAAATAAAACAACAAAATTTAAGCGCCGAATGCAAATTTTTAGCTTGCTATCTGTTTTTGCACTGGTTGCACCAGCAATGGCCATGGATTTAGAGCCCTTAAGTGATGAAGATTTATCGAACGTGCGTGGCCGTGAGGGTGTGGCCATTAGCTTTGATTATTACTACAACTCAGATCCGACAACCGGAAGGGCGTTGACCTCAGGCGATTATGCATGCGGTGACGGCGCAAACTATGAAAATTGCTTATTTACTTGGCAAATAGCAGGACGTGAGCATACTTGGGGTAATAATTTCAGTGGAGAGTGGCTTGTCTATAAAGAAGGTTACCTCACTCTGAACGTTACACGCTTAGCGCTAGAGTCTTCATTCCTAGGGCAGGCAAAATCAGCTGCTAGCAATTATGAGAGTTTTCACAACGAAGCAAAGTTTAAGGGTAAGATCTTTGATGGCACCAGCGTAGATCACAGCATTCAGTGCTTGCTTGAAGTTGATTGTTCTGTGGCAAGCCTAAAAGAAACCCCCGCGCTAAGAACCTACTACCCCGATACACACGGTAGTTACGATGCAGCCACTGGCACCTCAACGGGTTATGATGATGTGCGCGTAGGCTTAGCCTTCGAGCGCCTAGCGATTGAATATGATAACGGCACAACTCCTGGTTATGAGCAAGACCTTCAGGGTTCTTTTGCGGGCTTGCGAATTACAGATACCAATGACGCCACCGCCGGCATTGCCTTTGGCGGCGATTTTTACATGTATGGGTTTTAATGTATGAAAATAAAAACGATAACAAAAATATCTTATTTAATAATGTTATTAACGAGCGCTCTTTCCAGTGTAAGCACTATTGCTATGGTCCCTTTGTCAGATGATGAATTGAGTGATGTTACAGGACAAGCTCTTTTGATGATGGGTATGAGAGAAGGTGTAGGTATCTCCAAAGACTTAAAATTTTATCGTGCCGGTCTTGATGCGATTGTAGAGCTCAACGCTAATTTTGAAAAACTCCAGCTTGGTTGTGGTGGGATTAATGGTGCTGGGTGTGATATTGATATTGACCACTTTTCTTTGTCAGGTCCTGAGCCTGTAAACGGTTGGTCCTCTCAGAACGAGCGAGCTGCTAGCGATGCTATTTTAACCCGTCCATTTTTTGAGTTTGCTATTAAAAATGATGGAACTCCCCATCGTGAAATAGTAGGTTTTAGGCTTAGCTCTGAGATGGCAGAAGGGGTTTTGACAGCTGGACAAAATGACGGCACATCTAATGGTATAAATACCCTTAGTGGCTACATGGAGATTGCACCTACAAGTGGAACAACAAAAACAAAACAAACTTTTTTTGATAATACTCTTGAAGGTTTAATGACAACAGGGAGTTGTGGTACGGGTTTGGGTAGGCAGCTATCTTGCACAGGCTTTAGGACAACTGGGGGTGGTATAACAATTCCGCAGGTTGAAAATGTAGAGTTCCATACCCCTTTTTTTGTAGTTAACAGGAGTAGAGTAGAAAGTTTAACAATTGAAAATATTATGGCGTCTATAACTCGAATACCTATAAGGCTAGCTGATGGTAGTTTTAAGGCTCAAGTTGTTGCTTTGAGCGCAACAGATGGAACAAGTTATAATAACTGTCTTTTTGTATTTGTCTGTGGCACAAAATTAGATAATGTCAGAATGCAAACTAATTTGGTTAATTTACCAGTAAATATCACTTTTGAACAGAGTTTAGGGTTAATTCATAAAATACCAGTAAAAAACCCATTTAGCCTATCAATGCAATCTGAAGGTGTGCGGTGGCCTGATTTTGCCCCAGCAAATATTGCTCAAAGAGGGTGGTGGATGTCTTTCTCTGATCCTATAGAGCTTGGAGATTTAAGTACTCCCGAGGGCTATGAAGTTGATATCTCAGGTGTTTTGTCGCAAGTAGCTAGCAATATTAATAATCATTTTAAAACTAGAAGCAACGCAGTAAAAGTTCCTTTTACCGATGCAGTGGGTGCCGTCTTTACTGGTAATCTTGATTTGGACCTTCCTGATATAAATATGAGCTCTAATCAAGTATATCTAAGTCTTTCAGACCTACCATTGGGTGTAGCACAGAATGTGGTGCCAAATTGTTATGGCTCTGCAGCTTTTTGCTAATACTAGCTAAGAGAAGGCTTGCATATGCAGAACTAGCATAAATAGTTAACTGGGTGCAATCATGAATAAAATTACAATAATAGCCTTTTATTTCCTAGCTTTGTGCTTGCCAACTATGGCAAGTGCTCTTCAGCCTATTGATGATGCAGAACTGTCAAATATCACAGGCCAAGATGGCTTGGTATTGGATCTTGCGAGTAAAGGCAATCAAACAGGCTTTGGTTATGATGATATTACGCTAACCGTTGATCGCAACAGTGCGACAGAGCGTAAGTTGCAATTTAAACAAGCCCCTTCACAAGATTTTCCTGGCGGATTACGTCCTGGCTTTTATACCGTAGATGACGCAGGTGCGTTTGTGGATGGGCCAACTCATATCAAAATGAGCATTGATGCTGGGGCCAAAGCAAATCTGACGCCCTATATGGCTTTTCAACTGGATATTTTTGGCTTGCCCGAAGGGCTGAGTGACGCCCGACGAACCCAGCTTATTTTGGGGGAGCTAAGCCACGGCCCCGATGATAGTAAAACCTATGGTGCTTGGGCGCTAGAAGGTGATGGCGTGCTAAGGTTGGTGAACGAACGCGGTATTTTTAATGCCAACTCCACTGATGCGAGTATTTTTGGTGAAATTATTAATGGGCGCATGTATCACCGCCAAACTAAGGGGGGGAAGCCCGATACCACTTACTTAATATTGGATAATCTTCATGCCCGTTGGGATATGCCTAAGGGGACTTACGGTATTAATGATGAAGGTTTGATTATGAAAACTGCGCCTAACGATGTTATCGACGTGGCGTTAGACTTTGATATTTTCTTTAAGCAGGGCGAGCTTGATTTTACGGCTGGTGGTGAGGGGGTTTTACACTTCGGTTGGAAGGGAGGCTTGCTTGGCCCAGAAATTCTATGGCGAACGAGAGATACCGCCGCCGATGATGATACGCCAAGCGCGCTAAACTTAAGCACTAAGTGGAACTATGTGCCTGCGGATAGTGAGCTTGGTAACGAGTTTAAATGGCGTTTAGGTGAAACGGGCGGTACTTCCAATCCTGAAGATGGCAACCGCCGTGTGCAATTTGAGCTGTCTGATTGGGCGACTTGGGGAAGTCACGATTATGGCCATGATTTCCCAGTTATCGGTCTAGACGTTATCAATCAAGAGTTTTTGCAAGGTAAAGATTACGAACTATGTTTCAAGGGCACGGTTGGCAGTGGCGGCTGTACTGGCCAAGTGGTTAATCTCGTGCCTGGTAAATTCGGTGGAAACGAAGTAGCTAATGGCTTAGCGTTAGTGATTCGTGATGGTAATTTACAGTCCTTTTCACGCCGAGTGAACGTAGTTGAAGAGGTATGGAGTGATGCTGATGACAAATATGTACTCTTAGAGTTGCCGCAGTATAACGAAGGCAAATCACCTGGCGTAACGCGAAGCATAGACTGGGGTTTGATTTATACCTTAGCCGATATTGATGGCAATATTTTCTTATACCCCGGTGGTAACCCTGGTGATGATGACAATGGGCTTCGCGCCGATATTATTGCAGTGTCTAACACCTTTGATGAGCAAACGGGTGAGCCAGGCTTTAATTGGGACCATGGCAGCCACTTGATGATTGCAGAAACGCGCATTGATGACACCAAACCGATGGGTGCTACACGTAATGCCATGGGAATCGGTTTTGTGGGCACTAGCTTTGTGGTGATGATTGATGATGCGCGTATCTGGCTAAAACCTTACGAGGGAACCCTAGGCGCTAATAATGTCGATGAATATTATGGCTCGGGTGGATTGGATTTGTTTTCTCCGCACACACGTCTAAACCTATTTACTAACTTTGGTGGTGGTGTCTTACCTGATGCTAATGGCGGTTATGGTGAAGGTTTGCCCAGGTACGTTCGTGGTGCAGTGATTGATATTAACTTAGAGGGCGCTGTGCATGCTCGTTTTTCTCCTTCGGGGAGAGTAGTAAATGGTATTCCTGATAATGCATTAAGGTATCATTGGGGCGTTAAGCTAATGAGCAATAACACCATTCAGCAAAGCGCGGGCAATGACAGTACGGGCTTTGGTGCAGACGACCGTGGTTCCTACTTGTCGTTTGCAGAACCTAGCCGCCGTGATGTGGCCATTGCACTAACAAATATCACCGGCGACTTAGCATTTGCTAACGGCACTATTGATATTGTCCCCCATAATAGCCCAGGCGAGACTAATCCCAATGCAAAGCTGAGAGCTTCTCATGAGTTTTTGATTGGTAAGGCGGCTAGTGATGTGATCAATAATTTGCCTGAGATGGCAGCTGTTGTTGGTGATCCGGCTCCATTAGATATTGGGCATATTAAAATGGGTGAGCAGAACTTAGGTCGTATTGTGATTCCTTCAGCAAGGGCGCATGCTACGCTAGCGCTAGAGCCCATCAAGATGCATACGCCATGAGCTAAGTGGGTGAGTTTGAATTAAAACAATAAATGCCAATAAGCAAAGGTTGAAGAATAATAAAATGTATAAATCTATTATAAAAACACTTATTTTGCCGACGATGCTTCTGCTGCCTACAGCTGCGTTTTCTTTAGAATCTCTAGACGATAATGAGTTGGCAGAAATCACAGGACAAGATGGCGTAACGATTAATATAACGCAAAGCCAACCGCTGAATTTTAATGTTTATATTGAAGACACAGATGGCTTGGGAGATCGCTTAGATGACGGTAACGGATTTGCGGTCCGAAATGTAGAGCAACACTTCCCTAATTTTGCTGCTGCAGACGAACTGGTTAAAGCAGGTTTGGTGACTATACGAGGACTTGTGCTAGATACGGGCAGCACAGGTATTAATCTCGACATTGACGTTGGTTCTTCGCAGGGCGTAGGAGCAGAATCAGGTGTGCTGCACATTGGCGTTGATATACCTCACTTGGTAATTAATGAAAATAGCACTTTTGCCATTGGCGTTGCAGGTATTGAAGTGGCGAACGACACAGAGGTGCGTAGTGCTGCAAGTGGCTGGCAACGGGTTGAGGCCGCCCTTGACGATACGAATGGCGACCCAGTGACAGACGTTATCACGATTGGTGATATCGTCATTGAAAACTACAGATTATCTTTTGAGTTAGGTCCAGAAGCTGAATACTTTATAGCGGTTGATGAAAACTCGCAGCCTTTTTCTTATACCGCTGAAAACTATGCTTTTAGCGACGCAAGCGGAACAGGTGCGCTAACGGTTGGTGAAATCAGAGTTAACAATTTTGACTTGCGCGGTGCCAAGGCCGCGATTGTTGATGATGGATTACGTATCAATTTCGCCCCAGGTTATTCAAAAGATTTCGATATACAGCTAAGCGACGTGGGCTTTGGTCAGCCTTCGAGCTTAGGTGATTTTGAAATTAATGGTTTAGATTTTGGAGGCGCTTCATTGACGATTAGTGGTAAGTAACTTTCATGTAAAACAAGCCTGTATGTTTTCATGTTCGTGCATGGTTATTGTATCTACTTTTAGTTTGTTTCTTGACTATTCGAGAGAGCAGTAGATGCGCAGCTCTATAGGGTTTATGGGTCACCCTCTCCCCTGCATAGGAATAAGGCACACCGTTCGTAACACTAGTGCTTATACCTCTCTTCCTGAGCGATTAACCTAACTGTAAAATAACAGTTAAAAATATTAATGTATTTTGTCCTTGAAAATTAAAATTCAGCGAGCGTGAGTGCAGTAGCATTAAATACGATGAAAAACTATTTTTATATTGCGGCAACTATTGCACTAACGGTTTATGGCCAGTTAGTACTCAAATGGCGAGTGAGTGGAGCAGGTGATTTGCCTGTGGCCTTTTCGGGTAAATTAGCTTATTTGTTTCGCCTGTTGTTCGACCCTTTTGTAATGAGCACCATAATCTCCGTTTTTTTGGCCTCTCTTTGCTGGATGATGGCGTTATCAAAGTTTGAGCTGAGCCATGCTTATCCTTTTATGAGCGCTGCTTTTGTGATGGTGCTTTTCTTATCGGCGCTATTTTTCAACGAGTCTATTTCATGGCAGAAACTTATTGGCTTATTGCTTATCGTAGCGGGTATTGTCGTCACTAGCCGCAGCGGGTAAAAGCATTATTTTCTATTTTATCTAGGCTTTCTCTCAGCTGGTGCAAAAAGACAGCTGGAAAACCGGCCATTACAGGTAATCCCATTGACCACACCCCCTTTAAAAATACTCATCACTGGCGGCGCGGGCTTCATCGGCTCCGCCGTCGTTCGCTATCTTATTCAGCGCACTTCGGCCTCTGTTTTAAACGTCGATAAGCTCACTTACGCGGGCAATGTGCTGAATCTTGAGGAGGTGGCACACAGCCCGCGCTATGGTTTTTTGCAAGCAGATATTGCCAATGGTGCAGCGCTTGCAGAGGCATTTGCAGGGTTTCAGCCCACTCATGTGTTGCACCTAGCGGCTGAAAGCCATGTAGATCGCTCCATTGATGGCGCTGCGGATTTTATTCATACCAATATTGTGGGTACGTATCAGTTGCTTGAGGCGGCGCGGCAGTATTGGCGGCAATTGCCACAGGCTAGGGCGGAGGCGTTTCGTTTTGTGCACGTGAGCACCGATGAGGTGTACGGTGAGTTGCCTCTCGACTCGCCACAGGCCTTCACCGAAACCACCCCCTATGCGCCGCAAAACCCTTATTCTGCTAGCAAAGCTAGCGCGGATCATTTGGTGCGCGCTTGGCATCACACCTATGGGTTGCCCACTATTATTAGCAATTGCGCCAACAACTATGGGCCTTACCAGTACCCTGAAAAGCTGATTCCGTTGGTGATATTGAATGCCTTAGCGGGCAAGCCTTTGCCAGTGTACGGCAATGGCGAACAAGTTCGGGATTGGCTCCACGTGAACGATCACGCGAGCGCTTTGTATACCTTGCTGCTCAAGGGGCAGGTGGGAGATACCTATAACATTGGCGCACATAATGAGCGCAAAAATATTGATGTGGTTAAGCGTATTTGTGCCTTACTGGATGAGCTGCAGCCTCAGTCAACCCCTTACGCGCGCCTCATTACCTTTGTGGAAGACAGGCCTGGGCATGATAAGCGCTATGCCATTGATGCCAGCAAAATCTCTCGCGAACTAGGTTGGCGGCCGCAGTATTCCTTTGCAGCAGGCCTGCGTGAAACGGTTAAGTGGTATACGGAAAATCGCCATTGGTGCGAGATGGTGGGGTGATGTTGGTGGCTTAGTTTTTTGTGGGTTGGTTTTCTAAGATGCGTCTTCCACAGGGGGCGGCTGGCGCTTTCATATATGAATGGTACTCCTTAGGTATTGTTCATATATGAGTGTTGCTTTGTAGTCTCTACAAGTAGTTTGTGTTTTAAGCGTAAGCCATGTGTGTGGAGATTTTTATGAAAACTATTTCTTTTACCGAAGCAAAGAATGACCTGAAAGCTATTTTAGACGGCGTTGTTAATGATGAAAATGTAACTGTTATTACTCGCTGCGGCGCTGAAGATGTCGCTAGACTATTACAACAGCCTTATGGAAACCGTTTGTTTGCTTCGCTCGCTGAAAAATTCCGAGCATCTACACAGTTCCATTGCGCAGTACTGTGCAGGCAAAACAGTAGTATGGGGGTTGGCTGGTGCTTTTATCAACGCTTATAACACAGATCAATTCTTCTTGATACGTTACTTTTGTCAGAAAATATGGTACTTTTTGTGTTGTCTTATGGAGCAAAATTATGAGTGTTGCAATATCAGTTAAAGAAGCTGTGATGCAAAATGAGCTGGGTGTTCCGTTTACCACACAGCAGTTTTTATCTTTAGGATCGCGTGAATCTGTGGATAAGGCCTTGTCGCGCTTAGTGAATACCGAAGTCATCATGCGCCTGGCACGCGGTGTTTTCGCTCGCCCGCGGAAAAGTAAATACGCCGGTGTGATACTACCAACTGCTCATGAAGTGTTGGAGTTAGTGGCTGAGAAAAATTTAGAGACTATCCAAATACATGGGGCAGAAGCAGTGCGCTTACTAGGGCTTAGCACGCAAACGCCTTTTCAAAAAATGTACTACACCAGTGGTTCGAGCCGCACTATTCAGATTGTCGGCCAGCCAGTGACACTTATTCACACTGCAAATAAACGATTATTGCAGCATGCTGGCACTAATGTTGGGCTTGCTATTTCCGCTTTGTTATATATGGGCAAAGAAGAGGTGACACCTAACACTGTGGTGGAAATAAAAAACAAGCTTAGCACTGCTGAGTTTCAAACTTTGACTGAAGCAAGCTTGCCTGCTTGGCTGCAACCATTGCTTAACGACGCGATTGAAGAAGAGTGAAAAGCTACTTTCAGATTGGGGCAGATGAACAGCTTGCTGTGCTGCAGTATGGAAGCCGCCAATTACAGATGCCAGAAAATATTTTAGAAAAAGATATTTGGTTGTGCTGGGTGCTTGAGCAAATATTTAAAATGCCTAGTGCACCCAAAATGGCTTTTAAAGGGGGAACCTCTTTGTCTAAGGTTTTTGGTCTTATTGAAAGGTTCTCAGAAGATGTAGATATTACTCTTGATTATCGCAATTTTGAGGATTTTGAGCTCTTTGATCCTAAGCATAGTAAAACAAAGCTTCGTAAGTACAGCGATCGCCTAAAGAAAGCAGTAAAAGATTTTTCAACCCATCAGCTAATGCCTTATCTACAAGAGCAGCTTGATGCATTGCCTCAAGCCCAAGGAAGTAAATGCCAATTACGGATGGACAGTAGTGGAGAGAAGGTGTGGCTTTATTATCCTAGCGTAAGTAGCGCTGACGTAAACTACCTTAGAGAAGGCGTGCTGCTTGAATTAGGTGGGCGAAACACCATAGATCCCAATCAATTGTACACAGTAAAACCGTATGTAAATCGGGTGGTTGAAGAGCTTTCCTTCCCATGTGCTGAGATAAATGTGCTAGCAGCGGAAAGAACATTTTGGGAAAAGGCTACGCTAATCCACGTGGCTTGCCAGAGGGATATTAAAAAGAGCACTAGTAGGTTGGTGCGACATTGGTATGACCTAGTGATGCTTTATAATAGTGATATGGGTACAAACGCTATTACTGATATAGATCTTTTGAAGGATGTTGTTGCTCATAAAAATATATTTTTTCAGCCAGTTATGCGAACTATGATGCTTGTTTAAGTGGGAAGATTGAGCTGTTGCCACAAGATGAAAACTTGAAAATGTTAGAGCATGATTATTTGGCAATGCTTTCAGCGGGTATGTTCTATGCAAAAACACTAACTTTTGAAGAAATTTGCGATACCACCTTGCTAATTCAAAATAAAATTAACAAACAATTAATATCTAGCGCTTCCTAATCACTTCCAACAAAGCCCTTGCCCCTATGATTCCTTTTAACCGCCCCACGCAAACTGGCTCTGAGCAGGCTTTTGTTACAGAGGCTCTAAATCAAAACCTGTTATCGGGCAACGGCACTTTTACCCAACGCTGTGAGCAATGGTTTGAGGCGTCTTTCGCTCACACCCAAAGCCGCGCTTTGCTCACTAGCTCGTGCACTCATGCCTTAGAAATGGCAGCTATATTGCTGGATATAAAAGAGGGCGATGAAGTCATCATGCCGTCGTTCACCTTTCCAAGTACGGCGAATGCTTTTGTATTGCGCGGAGCACGTATCGTGTTTGTGGATATTGAGCCAAGCACCATGAATATGTGCATTGATGCCGCAAGCGAGGCCATTACGGCAAAAACAAAAGCCATTGTGGCAGTGCATTATGCGGGCGTGGCTTGTGACATGGCTGCCTTAATGGCGTTGGCTAATCAGCACAATATTGTTGTGGTAGAAGACGCTGCACAAGGTATGCTAGCGAGTTTTAATGGTAAGCCTTTGGGCACCATGGGTCACATCGGCGCTTATAGCTTTCATGCCACCAAAAATTTTACCAGTGGCGGCGAGGGAGGTTTGTTGATTGTTAATGAGCCGCAGCTGCAGCAGCGGGCGTATTGGCTACGCGAATCTGGCACCAATCGCCGCGATTTTATGCAGGGCAAAGTGGATAAATATTCTTGGGTGGATAAAGGCAGCAGCTATTTAGTCAGTGAGCTGAATGCGGCGTATTTATGGGGCAATTTGCAACACGCAGAAACCATCTCCCAACAACGTTTAGCGCTATGGGAACTGTATTTTAAAAAGCTTTCACCTTTAATGGCGCTGGGGAAGTTTGAATTACCCACGGTGCCCGCAGGCTGCCAGCACAATGGCCATATTTTTTATATCAAGCTTAACAATCCACAAGAGCGGCAAGCCCTTCAAGAGCACCTAGCCGCACACCATATCGAAACCGCCACTCATTATGTGCCTCTTCATAGTTCACAAGCGGGCCAGCGCTATGGCCATTTTCATGGCGAAGATAGGTACACCACCCAAGAAAGCCAGCGCTTACTGCGGTTGCCGTTATTTTATGGTCTAGCCGTTGAACAGGTGGAGCGAGTGTGTGCCATATTGGAGCAGAACTTCGCTACTGAATAATCAAAACCATTTGTGGTAGTAACAACTACGAATAATATCTGTTCTCATAGAATGCAATCGGTGTATTTTCTTTTTTTGTTGGCTGATTATTTTTTTTGATGGTTTTTTGAGCGGTTGTGGCTGCTTGAATAGTGTAATAGCGTGAACTGAATCACAAAAATAAAATATAACAGGGAAGAGCAATGAAAAAGAACTTTAGCCATTGTTTTTTGGGGATGTTGTGTTTGTTGATGCTTGCTGCCTGCGGTGGATCGAGCAGCCCGTCGCCATCATCTTCGAGTGTGGTGGAGGAGACGCCCCCACCGGAAGAACCCATTGTTGATTTAGAAGAACTTGAATACGAGGCTACTATCCGCTGGACGAGCCATGGTATTCCTCGCATTAAAGCAGCCAATATCGCCAGTCTAGGCTATGGTTATGGCTATAGCTTGGCTAAAGAAAACGTTTGCGAAATGGCTGACATTTATATGACCTTAAGGGCTGAACGAAGCCGATACTTTGGCCCTGAAGGAACGTATTTTTTCTCAGGTAATAGCAGCACCTATAAAAATATAGACGCTGACTTTTTCTTTCAACACATTATTGATACACAAAAGGTTGAAAGACTCGTTGAGCAAGAACCGCCCCTCGGACCTTTACCTGAAATTCGGGAGGGGGTGCGTGGGTATGTGGCAGGTTATAATCGCTATCTACAGGATGTGGGGGTAGATAATATTCCTGATGAGCGCTGCAAGGGTGAGCCTTGGGTTAAACCTATCACAGAGATTGACGCTTACCGTCGTTTTTATCAGCTCGCTTTGTTAGCAAGCTCGGCGACATCTATTGATGGTATCGTGGGTGCACAGCCTCCGCCTTCGCTAATGTTAGATGGGCTAGGTTCGGTATTAAGCGAATTACTTTCCTTCTTAAAACCGCTCACTGATGCTGCTTATAGCTTGCCTGACCCCAGTGTTGTGGCCAAGCAATTAGCAGACGCTTTCGATGGTATAGGTATAGGAAGTAATGCCATCGCGTTGGGTAGCGAAGCTACGGGGAATGGTAGTGGCATGCTGTTAGGCAATCCGCATTTTCCTTGGACGGGCGGCGAAAGGTTTTTTGAAGCGCAGCTCACTATTCCCGGAGAGATAAATGTTTCGGGGGCAAGCTTATTCGGAGTTCCATTAATTTTGATTGGGCACACTGAAAACTTGGCTTGGAGTCACACGGTGTCTAGCGCATTTCGCTTTACCCCAGTGCAGTTGACGCTTGTACCAGGTAAGCCCACTACGTATTTAGTGGATGGGCAACCGGAAGACATGATAGCTCATAAAGTGACAGTGGAAGTACTTACAGAAAGTGGAAAGCTTGAGCCACGCACCCGCACATTGTACGAAACACGATATGGTCCTGTAGTGGATTCACTGTTGGGGCTTCCTCTATTCCCATGGACACCGTTAACTGCTTATGCAATCAATGATGCTAACGCAGCTAATTTCCGCTTTGTGAATCACTTTTACGAAGCTAATAAAGCGCAAAGCGTGGATGAGCTGTTAGCGGTACTAAAACGTAATCAGGGGGTACCCTGGGTAAATACTATTGCTGCGGATAGTCAGGGCAATGCGCTGTATGCTGATATATCCGTAGTGCCCAATGTGCCAGATGCACATGCGATTGCCTGTGCATCTCCGTTGGGGTTGGTTACATTCCCTGTAATAGGATTACCGGTGTTAGATGGATCTCGTTCGGCATGCGATTGGCAGCACGATGAGGATGCTTTGCAGCCTGGAACCATGGGACCGGGTCGGTTGCCGTATTTGGTGCGCCGTGATTATGTGATGAATGCTAATGATAGTTATTGGCTCTCTCATCCTGAGGAACGTCTCACGGGCTACTCTCGTATTGTCGGCAATGAAAATACGCCTCGTTCTTTACGTACGCGTAGCGGTTTTGTGCAAATCGAAGAACATTTATCAGAAAATCAACGATTCGAAAGACAGCATCTGCAAGATTTGTTGTTTAATAACCGTCAATACGCAGCCGAGCTATGGTTAGATGAATTATTATCTATTTGTGAAACCGTACCTGTTGCATTGGGTTCTCAGGGGCCGGTTTCTACTGCTGAAGCCTGTAGTGTGCTGGCTAACTGGGAGAGGCGTGATGACATAGAGTCTCGCGGGGCGTTACTGTTTAGGCGTTTTGTGGAAAACATACTTTTGCTTAGCCTGCCCAGCGGTAGTGCGGCTAGCACAGATGTGTTCTCATTGGCTTATACAAGGCCCTTTAGCCTTAGCGACCCAGTTAACACCCCAAGTGGTTTAAATCCCTTAAACCCTCTGGTGCAAGCAGCGTTGGCTGATGCCATTACAGATCTTAATTCAGCAGCGATACCATTGGACGCGCCACTAGGAGAATACCAATATGTAACGCGTAATGGCGAACGCATTCCTTTACCAGGTGGCCCGGGCACGCTGGGCGTGTTTAATGCTATGAATGTGAATTGGGACCCAGAACGTGGTTATGTGGGTGCGGATCATGGAGCTAGCTTTATTCAAGTGGTGTCTTTTAATGGAACTCCGTGCCCTGATGTGCGTAATATTCTTGCTTATTCGCAATCTACTAACCCAAACTCCCCGTATTATGCAGATCAAACCCGCTTATTCTCGCAAAAAGAATGGGTACATCCACCTTTCTGTGAGCATGAAATAGAAGCGGATACGGCATTGGAGATCGAACGGATTGGAGAATAACAAAACGGGGTAGTAGGTAAGCCGAAGCCATTATCCGTAGGGATGGCTATACAGTTCTCGTCCGAGAATAATTAATGGAGCCTAAAATGCAAATTAGGCTCCATTAATTTTATCTTCCTTCGATTCAACCAGGAAAGGAACGAACCTCCCTAGAAATGAAAGTTCACTCTAGTACATTGCATGGCGGCAGCCCATAATGTTGCAAATGTTGAAGAGCCAGTATTTCTTTGCTTAATCTGTGGCTGATTAGTAAAACTGAATACATCAAATGGTACTGTAACTTATCTTTTTCCTTTCAATACCGGTTAGTTTAAGTAGGCTTCTATGCACCTAGAAAATATCGATAAATCTCGCTTCAAAAAACACCTTAACTGGTTTCAAGGCTCCTTGGTGGTGGCGTTGCTATTGCTCAGTGTAGGGCTGTCGCAATTGTATATTGCCCTTTGGTCCACGGGGGATTCTAATTTTTGGCTGAATGTGGCGGGTGTTGTTAGCGCAGTTATGTTGCTCGCGGCAGTGGTTAACCACATCAAAGACAAGCCCTTCATGTATGAAATCATGTATGTGTGGCGTCTAAAAAATGAGCTGATGCGAGTGTATCGTCATACCAAACAGCTTGATGCGGCGCTAGCCAAAGGCGAGAGCTATGCCTATATCATTAAGTATTTCCACTTGCATGGCTCTAGGCATCTGTATTTGCTTGAGGACAATACGGTGACAATGGATGACTTAAATCGCCAGATTCGAGAATTCGATAAGGTGCTGGCCGAGCGCAATCTTAAAATTAGCGTGAAAGATTACCACCCTGACTTGTTGGCTAAATTACAGTAAGCGGAATTAAAAGCAGCGTCCCTGCTGCATACCTTCCTTGGATTGCTCCGTCCTTGTTGCAAGTAGCAATGAATCGTTTGAAGTTGCTTTAGGCTTTCCCCTAACACGCAGCCATTATGGCAAAGGAACCTTACAAACCACTTACAAAAACCACTTAGTTAGCAAAATAATCAGAAAAAAGTACTGTTTGCTTAAAAAATAATCGTTTTGACGCGGGTAGATGGCAGAGTAAGCCGCTTATTTGCGCATGAGACTTTCGTTTTATGTTTCTTGAAGGGGCATGGGTTAGCGCGTATAAGGTTTGTATGAATTACTCCTTTCAACGTTTTTAGGTTCTTAGGCCTATGTTCAAAAACAACATTATTTTTATCAATATTTTTATTTTTCTCTTTATGTTGAACTACTTACCCGTGGATGAGCCTGTGGCTAAAGGGCTAAGTATCTTGGTGTTTGTGGCGATATTGTGGTTGAGCGAAGCGGTTCATATCACTATCACTGCGCTGCTTGTGCCAGTAATGGCGGTGTTCCTTGGGGTGCTTAAGCTTGATGAGGCCCTTGCAAGCTTTGCTGATCCTATTATTTTCCTGTTCTTAGGAGGTTTTGCCTTGGCGGCCGCACTCAGCAAACAAGAGTTGGATAAAGCCATAGCGGCAGCTATTTTGCGGCGTGCGGGCGGGCACTTGGGTGTGGCGCTACTACTGTTGTTTGCGGTATCCGCGGGGCTTTCTATGTGGATCAGTAATACCGCCACTGTGGCCATGATGTTGCCGCTAATGCTGGGGTTGCTGAGCCAGCTACGCGGTGAAGGTGAGTTTGGCACTTGGACTTTTGCTTTGTTGGGGCTTGCTTATAGCGCCAGTATCGGTGGCATTGCTACCTTGGTGGGTAGCCCACCCAACGCCATTGCCGCCGCCGCTACGGGTATGGGATTTGTAGATTGGCTAATTAAAGCGTTGCCGCTAACCCTATTGCTACTGCCTGCTGCAATTTTAGTGTTGTATTTTTTGCTCAAACCGCGGCTTGGGCAGGCTATCGAGCTTTCCCATGAACCTGTGCAGTGGGACGAGCAAAAGAAGATCACACTGTTTATTTTTGGTGCCACCGTCTTTTTTTGGATGTTCAGCAAGCCCATTAACAAGGTGCTAGGCGGTATCCTGTTCTTTGATAGCTTAGTGGCGGTAATGGCAATCATCGCTTTGGCCATCAGCCGTGTGGTGGAGTGGCGTGATATTGAGAAAACCACTGAGTGGGGCGTGCTCTTTTTGTTTGGTGGGGGCTTATGTTTAAGCCAGGTGCTACAAACCACAGGGGCGAGTTTGTTTTTGGGTGAAAGCATCGGCCAAATTATAGAGGGCACCCATCCTTTGATTTCTATTTTAGTGATTGTGGGCTTTGTGGTGTTTCTGACTGAGCTTGCCAGTAATACCGCCAGTGCCGCGTTATTGGTACCCGTGTTTGTGGCGCTTGCGCCAAGCTTGGGTATCGACCCCATGACCATCGCTTGCTTAATCGCGGTTTCTGCTTCGTGCGCTTTTATGCTACCCGTGGCAACCCCGCCCAATGCCATTGTGTTTGGCACGGGCTTTGTGCCCCAACAAGCCATGATGAAGGCGGGGTTTTGGCTTAATTTAACTTGCATCGGTGTAATTGGATTTTATGCGTTTGTTTTTTGGTAAATGCAGTTTGAATGTGGGAGTACAGAATGCGCGGTGAATACAAGGTGCCCGGTGGCAAACTGGTGGTGGCAGAAGTCAGTGTTGCGGGTGAGCGCTTAAAGACGGTTAGCATTTCAGGGGATTTCTTTTTAGAACCCGATGAAGCTTTAACGCAGATTAACCAAGCCCTTATGGGGCAGTCCATTACTGCCAGTGTGGCAGAGCTCGCTCAAGCCATTGAGCAAGCACTGCCAGAAAAGGTAGTAATGTTTGGCTTTTCGCCACAGGCGGTGGCCATTGCTGTGCGCCGCGCCTTAGGGCTTGCCAGTGGCTGGTATGACCATGTTTTTGAGGTGATTCCCCCAGTGCAGCTGCCCGCAGCGCAACATGTGGCCTTAGATGAGGTGATGGTGGAGGCTGTGAGCAAGGGGCAACGCGGGCCCATCTTACGGTTTTGGGATTGGCCAGATTCAGTGGTGGTAATTGGTGCTTTTCAATCCATTAACAATGAAATCGATGCAGAGGGTGCTAAACGCCATGGCACCCAAGTGGTGCGCCGCGTAACCGGTGGTGGCGCCATGTTTATGGAACCGGGCAACTGCATTACGTATTCCTTGGTGGTGCCAGAATCTTTGGTGGAAGGACTGAGTTTTGAGCAAGCCTATGCGTTTTTAGATCAGTGGGTGCTCAGCGCTTTGGCCGATGTGGGCATTAAAGCCCATTATGTGCCGCTTAATGATATTGCTTCTGAGCAAGGCAAGATTGGCGGCGCGGCGCAAAAGCGTTTTGCTAATGGTGTGGTACTGCATCATGTGACTATGGCCTACGATATCAACGCGGATCGCATGCTCGATGTATTACGCATTGGCCGCGAGAAAATGTCCGATAAGGGCACCAAAAGTGCCAACAAACGCGTGGATCCCATGCGCAGCCAAACAGGTATGAGCCGTGATGCCATTATTGAGGCGTTTATTCAGCATTTTATGGCCAATTATCAAGCGCAGCTTTCTTCCTATACCGATGCCGAGCTGAGCCAAGCTGCTAGTTTAGTGGAAAGCAAATTCACCAGCGAGGCGTGGGTAAATAAGGTGCCCTAGGGGGTAGTGTGAACATGCCGAAAAGGGTTAGCTATTCGTTGGTTGTCCTGAGTTTTGCCAACGCTTCCCTTAACTGCTGAGGAATGGGCGTGGATTTATTGGTGCGGCGATCCACAAACACATGAGTCATGCTGGCTTCAGCTGCTAGTTCTTGTTCATGGTTGAAAAGTTGCAGCGCATAAGTCACTGAGCTGTTGCCTAGTTTTGTCACACGTAATTCAATATGAACATTGTCTGGATAGGCCACAGGGGCGAGGTAGCGGCACTCCGAGGCCACCATGAAGCCCACTACTTGGCCTTGGTGAATATCTAACCCGTTGGCAATTAAATAGCGGTTAATCACCGTATCGAAAAAGCTGTAATAGGCCACATTGTTCACATGGCCATAAATATCGTTATCCGCCCAGCGGGTGGCGATGGTTTCTTTATATACCGGCATCACAGTACCTTTTGATAAATAGCGCGTGCGTCGCTAAGGGAAACGTGGCGCGGGTTGTTCACCAATAAACGTTGCTGTTGCATGGCATCCTCTGCCAGTGTGTCGAGATCGTTTTCAGTAACGCCCACATCCCGCAGCTGCATGGGCAGCTCTAGCTCTTGGATGAGCTGAGTTAACGCCTTATCTAATTGAGGTTCAGAACTCATCAGGGGGGCGAGTTCTTGGTATAAGCCTTGAGCAGCTGGCATATTAAATCGCACCACTTCAGGGAGCACTAAGGAATTGCTGAGCCCGTGGGGGACGCCAAAATGGCCACCTAAGGGATAGGCAAGTGCATGCACCGCCGCCACGGGGGCATTGGTAAAAGCCTGGCCTGCTAAATGCGCCCCAAGCAGCATTTGTTCGCGCGCTTTTAAATTGTGGCCTTGGTGGGTGGCGGTGCGAATGTGTTTGGCCATCAGGCTGAGGGCTTCACGGGCCAACATATCAGAAAGCGGGTTCTTCTTATGTTTGCTGGTGTAGGCCTCAATGGCGTGCACCATGGCATCTATCCCCGTGGCAGCGGTGACAGCTGGCGGTAAACCCACGGTAAGTGTGGCGTCGAGCAAAGCAATGTCGGGCAACAACTGCGGAGACACAACGCCACTTTTGGTGGTGGCACCTGTGGTAATAATGGAAATGGGTGTGGCCTCAGAGCCGGTGCCAGCCGTGGTGGGCACTAAAATTAACGGTAATCGTGGGCCTTGGGCCATGCCGATACCATATAACGCTTCCAACTGCTGCGTGTTGTGTGGGTGATGAAGTTTAGCCACTAGCTTCGCCACATCCATGGGACTGCCACCGCCAAAGCCAATAATGCCGTCGGCGCTGCATTGCTGAGCCGCTGCGAGTGCCTCTTGCACCACTTGATCGCTCGGATCGGCACTCACTTGGTTGAAAACCGTGTAAGCCACAGCACTCTTTGTAAATTGCGCTTTCACGTCATCCAGTAGGCCGAGTTGCTCAATGCCTGCATCGGTAATAATGAGTACGCGTTGGGCGCTAAGCCCTGCCATGAGTTGCGGAAGTTGTTGGCTGGCACCTTGCTGTACCAAGACGCGGTGGGGGCTAATAAAATCAAAGTTCATGGTGGCTCGCTCTTGTTTTTAATGCCCATACTTTGCTAATTCTCAAGCGCGAGTGCAAGCTTGGTACTAGTATTTAATTGGCTTAATCTTAGGAGATGTTATGAAAGCAGTGGTTGTTGCCCAAGGTGGTGGTTTAGAGAAAGTAAAACTCATTGAATCACAAGATCCAGGCCAACCCGGCCTTGGTGAAATCCGCGTGGCCATTAAAGCCGGCTCCCTTAATTACCATGATTTACTCGTGGCCAATGGTGGTATTCCCACTGCGGATAACCGAGTGTTGCTGTCTGATGGCGCTGGGGTGGTGGATGCTGTGGGTGAAGGGGTCACAGAGTTTGCCGTGGGCGATCATGTGGTTTCTACCTTCTTCCCTGTATGGCCTGCGGGGCCCGCATTCTCAGCGGTGGGACACTTTCGCAATGTACCCGGTGATGGATTGGAAGGGATGGCGGCAGAATATGTGGTGCGTAGCGTAAGCGCGTTTACTCATGCACCGAAAGGATGGAGCCATGCAGAAGCGGCCACGATAACCACGTCGGGTTTAACCGCGTGGCGTGCTTTGGTGGTAAATGGTCAGCTCAAGGCGGGCGATGTAGTGTTGTTGCAAGGCACGGGTGGTGTTTCTATCACAGCGTTGCAAATTGCAAAGGCCATGGGCGCCACCACAGTGGTGACTTCCTCTTCTGATGAAAAATTAGAAAAAGCAACAGCGCTGGGAGCAGATTACACCATAAACTATGTGGATGAGCCTGAGTGGGGCAAAAAGGCGCGCCAACTTACTGGCGGTGTGGATCATGTAGTGGAGGTGGGCGGCCCGGCTACGCTTGGCCAATCTTTAGCGGCACTCAATGTGGGTGGGCATATTGCGCAAATCGGTATTTTATCAGGGGTGACAGCGGAATTGCCCGTCATGCAACTGCTCGCTAAGCAGGCGCGTTTGCAAGGATTGATTGTAGCCAGCCGTCGCGATCAGCAAGACTTTGTGAAGGCGTTAGAGGCTATTAACATCAAACCTGAGATCAGCGATAAGTTCACCTATGACAACCTAGCTGGTGCGTTCAAACACATGAGCGAAGGCCAACACTTCGGTAAAATTACCGTGACGTGGTAAGGAGATGAGCAGCGGTGTTTGGTCCAAACACCGCTAGAATTTTTCGTTAGCTAGCTTTTCCATCTCTGCTAAACGTGCCTTCACTTGGCTATACAACGCAAAGTTGTCTTCGCTATATTTCAGTGCGTAACGTAATTGTTGAATACCTTTCTGCTCTTGTCCCGTGGCAAAAAAGATTTCGCCATGGGCGAGGTGGCTGCGGGCCTTGTCTTTTTTGTCGGTCCAAATTTTGGCCAATAAGCGGTGGCTAGCAAGGGTGGGGTGGCGCCATTGCAAGCGCTCTAGCAAAGCTCTTGCTTCATCTAATTCATTTTGGGCCACAAGGTTGCGCGCCAAAATAATGCTAGCGCCATAATGGCCAGGGCTAATATCCAACACTTTTTTGCTTAAGCTCACCGCTTCCTGGTGGCGCTTTTGCTGCTCCATGCTTTCTGCTAAGGCCAGTGTGTACCAGATTTGGTCGGGATTTTGCTCTTGCAAGCGCGCCAAGGTGTTATCCGCTAGCGAAAAATCTTTAGCGCGAATGGCGGCAATGGCTAAGCCAAAACCAAGGGCTTGCTGGATATAACTACTGCCCTCGTGGTACTGCTTTTTAAACGTGCTAAGGGCCTCGCTAGCATCGCGCATATACAAGGCTTGCAAGCGATATTTAATCAAAAAGAATTCTGGCGACTGCTTTAAGGGTGGGCGCGGCATGGATTGTGCACGGCTTTTGCTGTCAGCCACGCGAGTTTCGGTAATGGGGTGAGTGAGCACAAATTCAGGTGGCTTGCCTGAAAACTGTTGGTTGCGTAGTAAACGCTCAAAGAAAGCCGGCATGGCGTAAGGGTCCATGCCGGCATTGGCTAAGGTTTGCATACCTACTCGGTCGGCTTCGCGCTCGTGATGACGAGAATAGGCCAACTGTGCTTGGATGGCCCCCGCTTGGCTTGCCACCATGCCTGCCATACCTGCCTCAGGGTCGCCCGCTATGGCCACTGCTAAGCTCGCTAATATACCCGCTAACATGGCGCGGTTAACGCGCTTGCTATCCGCATAGCGGCGGGTAAAGTGCCGCTGGCTCACGTGGGCAATTTCGTGGGCGATAACAGCGGCCACTTCGTCCTCGCTTTGGGCGTGCAAAAAAAGTCCCGCATTTAGCCCTATCACGCCACCAGGTACCGCAAAAGCGTTTATTTCGCGGCTGTTAACAATCACAATAGCGAGGTCTGGCTCTTGTAAATCGCTGTAACTGGCGAGGCGGTAAACCAAATGCTCTACATAATCTTGCACGAGCGGGTCATCAAGCAATGCCACTTGGCTGCGCAGGCCGCGCAACCAAGCACGACCTAAGCGATATTCTTGCTCAGGGGTTAAAATGGCACTGCTGGCATCACCCAAATCAGGCAGGTTTTGCGCCTTTAGGGGAGCAGGGCTTGCTAGCAATAAGCTAGTAACGAGTAAGGTGCTTAGCAGTAACGAATGTAAGGCTCTTTTTAGCAATGCCTAAGCTCCGCGGCAACATAAATTGAATGAAGGTTATAGTATAGCCTGCCTCAAGGATTAAAACGGTTAAGTAAAAGAGGTTTTAACCATGTGCGAAACAGATTGGCTGGCACAACATGAGCTCGATGCAAGAGACTTGTTGTGTCCTATGCCGTTACTAAAAATGCGCCAAGCGCTGCGGAATATAAACCACGGTGAGCGGTTGCTAGTAAAAACCACAGACCCCGGCGCCGAACGCGATATTCCTGCTTACTTGGGACAATCAAGTCATCAACTGGTTCGCCAAGCACGCAAGAATGGGGAGCTGTGGTTTTTGGTGGAACAGGGCGAGGCTACTTAGCTAGGGCCTCAACCGCTTCCAGAATCACATCGGCATGGCCTTTGGGGCGCACTTTTCGCCATTCTTGGCGCAACACGCCGTCTGCATCAATAAGAAAAGTGCTGCGCTCGATGCCCATATATTCACGGCCATACAGTTTTTTAAGTTTAATCACATCAAATAGCTTGCATAGGCTTTCGTCTTCATCCGCAATGAGTTCAAAGGGAAAACCATGTTTTTCGCGGAAGCGTTCGTGGCTGCGGAGAGAGTCTCTCGACACGCCAATAATCTCACAGTTAAGGGCTTTGAACTTATCGTAACGGTCGCGAAAATCTTGCCCTTGGGTGGTGCAACCCGGGGTGCTGTCTTTAGGGTAAAAGTAAATAACCGTTAAGCGGCCTTGTAAATCGGCCTCTGTAATAGTGATTTCGCTGGTGGCAGCAGCAGTAAAAGCAGGAATAGGTTGGTCAAGTTGAACTGTTTGCGACATAAGGCCTCCAAAGCAGGGATTACGATTGTGCTGAGTTCGCACAATCGCTCAAAATGTTGGTAAAGATTGTGGCAGCCTTGCTCGGTAAGCGCAAAGGCAAGCTTTTGCCTTGTTCAATAGAGCTGAGCCGAGTAACATAGTTGCCCCTGTGATTCGCCCGAAGCACTAGAACAGGCGCATTAGGTTTTGCGTTAATCACCCCCACAATCTATTTATTTTAGCGGAGTTAAGCCGTGGATATTCGTGGCAGTATTGTTGCTTTAGTTACCCCCATGCATGAAGACGGTGCAGTGGACTGGGAACGTTTACATAAGTTAGTAGATTGGCATGTGGAACAAGGGACGCATGGTATTGTTGCGGTGGGTACCACGGGCGAATCTGCTACTTTAGGCTTTGAAGAACACGATATTGTGATTCGTGAAATTGTTGCCGCTGCCAATGGTCGCGTGCCCGTGATTGCTGGTACGGGTGCAAACGCCACGGCGGAAGCCATTCGTTTAACCCGAGAAGCCGAGGCGGCTGGCGCAGATGCTTGTCTGTCGGTGACACCGTATTACAACAAACCCACTCAGGAAGGTTTGTATCAGCACTTTAAGGCGATAGCCGAGGCGGTGGATATCCCCCAGATTTTATATAACGTGCCCGGCCGCACCTCTTGCGACATGCTGCCTGAAACTGTGGCGCGTTTAGCCAAGGTGCCTAATATTATTGGTATTAAAGAAGCCAAAGGTGAAGTGTCGCGTATCGAAGAGCTGTTGCGCCTATGTGGTGAAGACTTTTTGGTCTTTACCGGCGATGATGCTACCGCTGTGGATTCTATTTTAGTGGGTGGGCACGGCAATATTTCTGTGACAGCTAACGTGGCCCCCGCCTTGATGGCAGCCGCTTGCGAAGCAGCTTTAGCTAAAGATGAGGCGAAAGCCCGCGAACTTGATGCCAAAATGGCACCCTTGCACAATACCTTATTTATTGAGTCTAACCCCATTCCTGTAAAGTGGGCCTTGTATGAAATGGGCCACATCGCAGAAGGCATTCGTTTGCCGCTTACCCCCCTAGCGGAAAAATATCGCGCTACCCTACGTGAAGCACTGCAACAAAGTGGTGTATTGGAGAACAAATGAAACCCTTAGTTGTTGGTGTGACAGCTGCTGCGCTTATGCTCGGCGGCTGTGCGCTTTTCCCAGATCGCACGTTAAAATACCAAGAAGCTGAAACCATTAAAGAGATGGACGTCCCGAGTGATATGTCCTTTATTGGCTTCGATGACAAACATGCAGTGCGCAACGAGGATGAACGCTTAAAGCGCACGGTTAAGCGTAAAGACCGTTTTCAAGTGCCTGAGCCCCCACGTTTAGTCGCACTAGAAGAGGTCGCCCTTGAGCAAAGTAAGGGTCCAGAGCCTACCAATATGTCGGCCTTATTAGGGCGCGATGGTAATGGTTACCCCATTTTGATGATGAATACGGACTTTACTTGGGCTTGGGAATATGTGGAGCGTGCTATTAACAAAAGTACGTTTACGCTAGAGGACGTAAACCGTTCGATAGGCGTTTTTTATGTAAAACTACCCAAACGCTACGAAATAAAAGACAAACGTATCCAATTTAAATTGAGCCATACCGTGAACGGTATCCAAGTGGCTGCGTTGAATCGACGTGGCACCACACTGCTAGAAAAAGACATTAGCCAGCAACTGTTAGAGGCATTGCGCGAACAGCTGTGAAACTAGCGTCTTTAGGCAGTGGCAGCAAAGGCAACGCCACTTTGGTAGCTAGCAATAATGCTGTACTCATGGTGGATTGCGGTTTTACTATGCGCGAGACTTGTGCCCGTTTGGCCTCGTGTGAAGTTCAACCAGAACAGCTTGACGCTATTTTGGTGACCCATGAACATGGCGATCACGTGATGGGTGTTTTACCCTTAGCACGTAAGTTTGGCATCCCTGTGTATATGACGGTGGGCACGCAGTTAGCCATGCAGGCTACGGGGCGTCATAATTTTCAGCAGGTGGAAGTGCGCCACGTGCGTTTGGGCGAAGAGTTTAATGTGGGTGGGCTGGAGGTGTTTCCCGTAGCCGTGCCCCATGATGCGCGCGAACCTTGCCAGTTTGTTTTTCACCATCAGGGGAAGCAAGTGGGGGTGCTCACGGATTTGGGCGATATTACCCCACATATTATTGAAACCTATCGCCAATGCGACGTTATGCTACTAGAATTCAACCATGACGTGGCAATGCTAGCAGAGGGCCCTTATCCTTATTCACTTAAACAACGGGTAGGCGGCCGGCTAGGGCATTTAAATAATCAAGAAGCAGCCTATTTGTTGCAGCATGTGGAGCAGCAAAAGTTGCAGCACTTGGTGCTTTCGCACATAAGTGAGCAAAATAATCACCCTAAGCTTGCTTTAGCGGCGGCGGTTGAAGAGGGTGGTTTCGACGTACAACGCGTTTTGGTGGCTGATCAACAGCAAGGCTTTGATTGGCTAAATGTTCAATAAACACACGATGAGTCCGACTAATGGAAAAACGCAACGAGCTTTATGCCGGTAAAGCAAAATCTGTCTACACCACTGATGACGAAAACTTTTTGGTGCTAGCCTTCCGTAACGATACCTCAGCCTTCGATGGTAAAAAAATTGAGCAGCTAGACCGTAAAGGTGCGGTAAATAATCAGTTCAATGCTTTTATCATGCAAAAGCTCGAAGCTGCAGGCATTCCCACTCACTTTGAGCGTCTGCTTTCGCCAAGCGAATCTGTGGTAAAGCGTTTGCAGATGTTCCCCATTGAGTGTGTGGTGCGTAATATTTCTGCGGGTAGCATTTGCCGTCGTTTAGGCGTAGAAGAGGGTAAGGACCTTAACCCACCCACCTATGAGCTGTTTCTAAAGAATGATGAGCTTGGCGACCCTATGATTAACGAGTCCGTCGCTCACAGTTTTGGTTGGGCTGAGCCCGAGCATATGAAAACCATGCATGAACTTACGCTGAAAGTGAACGATGTGCTTAAGGCATTGTTCCTAGAAGGTAATTTACTACTGGTGGATTACAAGCTTGAGTTTGGTTTATTTGACGGTAAGGTGGTTTTGGGTGATGAATTCACCCCCGATGGTTGCCGTTTGTGGGATAAAGATACCCGCGAAAAGCTTGATAAAGACCGTTTCCGCCAAGGTTTAGGTGATGTGGTAGAGGGCTACGAAGAAGTGGGCCGCCGTCTTGGCATGACTTTTGAATATTAAAATGAAAAGCCACGGGTTGACGCATTTAACCTGTGGCTTTGTCTTGTGTGTCTCAAAATAATAAGAAAAAACTCTTATAGTAGGGCCTTGCTTGCTAATTACAAAAATAACAAGGGTTATTCCATGAATGTTTTTCTGCGTAGCTTAGCGTTGCTGGGCCTTTTTGCCGTGACTCCCGTGAAAGCCGAACTGCTTTATGGTGTGGGGTTTGCTAATAACTTGGTTGGGCCACAGCTCGAGTGGGCGGGGCGTCATTACACCGCCTATGTATTACCTGGCATGCTCGCCAAAGAAGGCGGCTTTGATGTAAAGGATTTGCGTTGGGTGGTGGGGGCACGCTATCGGTTAGATGGCGGTACCACTGTAACCGATGGCTTTTATGTGGGTGCTGTGGCGGGTGATTTAGGAAAACACAATCACGTGAAACGCTATGGCGCGGGTGTTGAATTAGGACACCAGTGGGTAACTACTAATTTGCGTTGGACACTAGGTGCTGGCGTTGCTGCCCTTGAAAGCAAAAAATGTGAAGACTATCGCTCTCGCGGGGCTTGTAGAAACGAAGACACAAAAAAAAGCACCGATAAAGACATCGAGCCAGCGCTTATTCTAACTGCTACTTTAATGCTTCGTCGTTAACTTAATGAGGTAAGCCATGCTGACAGCGGCCAGTGTAGGCATCGGGTTTTTGCGTCAAGGGTTTAAGGTGGGGCGCAGTCGCTCCGTGCGTGCTTGGCTTATTCTTCCAGTACTTGCCAATAGTATTTTGTTCTCCTTGGCGTGGTATTGGAGTGCCGGCTGGCTTGCAGACCTATTGCAAGGTTGGACGGGAACTTGGCAATTTACTGGTTTTTTTGAGTTTATCAACCCAGTTATTGATTTTTTGCGCAGCGTCATCAAATGGCTAGTTTGGCTATTGATGCTGGTGTTGTTAGCCAGTGTGTTTACCACTGTGGTGCAGCTAGTGAGCGCGCCTTTTATGGGCTTTTTATCTGCCAAAGTGGATGAACTGTATGCCCAAACCCCCTTGCCAGAAGAGGGTTTATGGGCCATGAGCAGGCGCGTGGTATGGCGCGAGCTGATTAAGCTGTATTACTGGAGCTGGCGTGCTTTGCTGGTGTTTATAGGCACCGCGGTGTTGTCATTTTTTTTAGCCGCTATTCCAGTGGTGAATTTAATTGGGCCAGCTATTTGGTTTTTGTGGGCAAGCTGGATGATGGGAATCCAGTACATGGATTACGGTGCTGATAACCGTATTATCCCTTTTAAGCAAGCCTTAACGCACTTCCGCCAGCAGCGTTGGCTGGTGATTGGTTTTGGTGGCGTGGTACTGGTGTTGACCATGGTGCCGCTCGTGAATTTGTTTATCATGCCAGTGGCAGTGATTGGCGGCACCTTGGCTTGGCTCTATATAGGTGGCTTTGCAGCGCCTAACGCCGACGTTTTCCCCAAGCGGCTTCAATCTGACGAGTCCGTGCCAGGGAGTCTTCCACTAACAAAGATTGATGCTCCGCAAACTCGCGAATAATTTCTAATGCGGAGCGCGGGTCGCGGCGGAAAATAGTTTCTATGGTGGCCTTAAAGAAAGCCAAGCACTCTTTAATTTCAGTCTCATTAAGATGAATGGCGATGTAATAGCATCGCTGTAAAGCAGGCTCTAGGTTTTGGAGCATGTCCGCCACATAAGGATTGTTGGCGTAAGGATAGAACAAGCGAATAAAACGGAAGCTATGGATGAAAAAGTTTTCCACATCTTTATCATTGGCCTGTTCTTGCAGTAAATGGATGAGCTCGATGAAAGGGTCTAGTTCTTCTTCTTTCATGGCGCGGATGGCTTTGCGCACAACCAAACCCAACAGTATTTGCATGATTTCGTAAAGGCTGCGCACTTGGCTTTCGGTGAGGTCCTGCACAGTGGCCCCGCGTCGCGGCAGAATTTCGATGAGATGCCGACGTTCTAAGAGTAACAAGGCCTCGCGCACGGAGCCACGGCTTACTTCGAGTTCTGAAGCGATACGCAGCTCCTGAATACGTTCACCAGGCGTGAGTTCACCACGAATGATTTGCTCCCCCAAGTGCTGGGCAATTTGCTCAGCTAAACTGGCACTGGCTTGAAACATGCCATTTCTCCTGTATTGTTCTACAACTTTGTTATTGTCCGACCATGCTACAACTTTTGTCATGAAGAGGGAAATAGTAAATGTTTGCTTTGTCAATAAAATGCTGACAGAAGTTACCCACAGTTTCTGTGGATAACTTTGTGGATTAGTGGCGGACAAACGCTTGGAAGCCGCATGGCTCTATGCTTTATAGCAACCTGGTGAAAAAATAAACAAAATCTTTACTTTATACAAAACAATCACTTACGTTGCTTTGTTGGAAAATTAAGCACTTACTATTAGGCTTGACATTGCTAAACGCTTGAATTCTTTGACTTGTGCAAAACTTTTCTCATTTTGTCAGTATTTTTACTGACAAACCTTGAGTTTGTCGTGTAAGCAAAAATAGTCACATAGTCAAAGTGTCAAGCAACTTGGGCACAAACGTATTCACTCATTTTATTTTTTTAGGTTACAATCGCGAGTCTTTGCTCCATGGATAGCGAATGAAATGGTGGATAGCCGTTTCAATAATAAATAGAGAATCATATCTTTTATGCGCTTAAAAAGTATTAAGTTGGCGGGTTTTAAATCCTTTGTGGATCCCACCACCGCAAAATTCCCCACCAACCTCACTGCCATAGTGGGGCCAAATGGGTGTGGAAAATCGAATATTATCGATGCGGTGCGCTGGGTGATGGGGGAATCCTCAGCCAAATACCTGCGTGGCGAATCCATGGCGGATGTGATCTTTAATGGTTCCAGTGCTCGCAAGCCCGTTTCACAGGCTTCCATTGAGCTCGTCTTTGAGAACAACCAAGGCCGCATTAGTGGAGAGTACGCAGCCTTTAGTGAAATTTCAGTGCGTCGACAAGTCACTCGCGATGGGCAGTCGCAATATTTTTTGAATGGCGCTCGCTGCCGCCGCCGTGATATTACCGATATTTTCCTAGGTACAGGGCTAGGACCGCGCAGCTATGCCATTATTGAGCAAGGAATGATTTCGCGCTTAATTGAAGCGCGCCCTGAAGAATTGCGTGTGTATATAGAAGAAGCGGCTGGAATTTCGCGTTATAAAGAGCGTCGTCGCGAGACAGAAAACCGAATGCGCCGCACCTTAGATAACCTAGACCGTTTAACCGACTTGCGTGAGGAGTTAGATCGCCAGCTAGAACGTTTGTCACGGCAAGCGGCTGCCGCAGAGCGCTATAAAATTTTAAAAAGCGAGGAGAAGCAGCTTAATGCACAATTGTTAGCTTTGCGGTGGCGTGCATTAGAAGCCCAGGAAGCTGAACTGCGATTAGCGGTGGGCGAGCAAGAAAAATCCTTGGCTGAATTGCAGCAAGGTCAAACCCAGCAAGAAAGCATTATTGAGATTAAGCGCGAAGAATACGCAGAGCATCAAGAGCGTTTAGATCAAGCTCAGCAACAATATTATAGCTTAGGCGCAGATGTGGCACGCCTTGAACAACAGCTACAACACCAGCGCCAACGCCAGCGTCAGTTAGAAAAAGAATTGGCCGACGCAAATCAAGCTTGGCTTCGTGCTGAGCAAGACAGTGAAGCTGAGCGCGCTGAATTGCTGCAATGGCAACAGGAATTAGCACAACGCTTACCCGAATGGCAGCAATTAGAAGAGAAGTTGGCCACCATTAATGAGCAGCTGAGCTCGGCAGAGCATCACAGCGAAGATACATTGATGGCATGGGAGCGATTCCAGCAGGAAGCGAGCCAACAGCAGCGCGATACTGAGATTCTACAATCGCGGATTCAATATTGGGAAGAATCCATCGCCCGTTTACATCATCGCGCAGAACGTTTAGCGAAAGAGCAAAGCGAACTTAACAGCGACGGCTTGATGCGTGAATTGGCCGAGCTAGAGGCTTTGTGCCAAGGCAAAGAAGAGCAAAAACTTGCTGCTGAAGAAGCGCTAGAAGCTCATCAAGAGGCCTATCAAAGCGCACGCCAAGCGCAGCAGTTGCTTGAACAACAGATTCAGCAATTACAACAGCAGATGCAAGCCCAGCAGGGCGAGTTAACCACTTTAACGGCTTTGCAAAAAGCGTCATTGGATGAGGAAGCGTTACAAGAATGGAAATCAGCCCATGGCTACTCGGAGCTGCCCACTTTAGCGTCCCAGCTGGCGGTGGAGCCGCAGTGGGAGAAAGCTGTTGAGCTAGTCTTGGATAAAGCCCTCCAAGGAATTTATGCACCGCTTGAGCAATTAGACACAGCAGATTTAGCTCAATTGACGGGCGGACACTTGTGGTGGTGGCATGGCCAAGAGAGTGCTAAACCCCAAGGTACCTTAGCTGCTTGTGTGACAGGGCCTGCGCCCGCTTGGCTGGCAACAATCCGTACTGTGCTCTCTGCGGAAGAGGCTTGGCAGCGTCGCAGCGAGCTAGCTCCAGGGGAATCTCTTATTACCCCTTGTGGTTTGTGGCTTGGCCATGATTGGCTACATCTTGCTGGTGGCGCAGCAGAAGAACAAGGCGTGCTATCCCGTGAACGGGACATTCGTTTGTTAACAGAACAAGTGGCAGAAATCCATGAGCGTTTAGCGCTGCTTGAAGAACAGCAAGTAGCAGGCCGTGAGCAGTTGCTGTATTTAGAGGAGCAACGCGAGCAAGCGCAGCAAGCGCTCACCGTACTACACCGTGAACACAGTGAATTAATGGCGCAGTACAGCGCAAAATCTCTGCGTGTGGAACAAGTTCAACAGCGCATGGAAAGGCTTGCCGAAGAAGTGGCTGAGGTTCAGCAGCAGCAAGAAGACGAGCTTCATCAGCTCAAGACTGGACGTGCCCAGCTAGAAGTGGCTGTGGAACGTATGTCGCAATACTCCGCCGAGCGTAGCAGCAAGCAAGAACAGCGTGAACAACAACAACGCCTGCTAACGGACTTGCGCCAACAAGCACGGCAATACCGAGAACAACATCATCAGCAAGCGTTATGGGTGGAAGGTGCGCGCACTAAGATTAGTGGTTTAGAGCAAAGTTTGACGCGGCTAGAAGGCCAGGTGGGGCAACTGCACAGCCGCCGTGAGCAACTTGAGCTTGCCATTAACACCGACCAAGAGCCCGATGCCTTGGTGTTAGCGCAGCTTGAAGAGGTGTTAGAACAACGCTTGCAAGCAGAAGAGCAGCTTGAACGCTGCCGCCGAGAACAGGGTGAGGTGGAGCATCAGCTACGCCAAGCAGAACGCTTGCGCACTGAAGCTGAACATCAGGTGCAGCAAGTGCGTGATAACCTCAACCAAAAGCGGATGCAATGGCAAGAGGCTATGGTGCGCCGCCAAACCGTGGAAGAGCAACTTGGCGAGGCGGGGTTTCACTTACAAACTTTATTGGCTAGTCTGCCGGAAGGCTTTACCGAAACGGCTTGCCAAGCAGAGCGGGAAGCAGTGGCACAGCGCATTAGCCGCTTAGGCCAAATCAACTTAGCGGCCATCGAAGAGCATAAAGTTCAGAGTGAGCGCAAAGAGTTTTTAGATTTGCAGCATCAGGATTTAATCGATGCGTTAGAAACTCTCGAAAATGCCATTAAAAAGATTGACCGTGAAACACGGGATAGATTTAAAAATTACTTTGATAAAATTAACTCAGGCTTGCAGGAGCTGTTCCCCAAGGTGTTTGGTGGCGGCAGTGCAAGCTTAACCTTAACGGGTGAAGATTTATTAGACACGGGAGTGGCCATTATGGCGCGCCCACCGGGTAAGCGAAACAGCACGATTCACTTATTATCTGGGGGTGAAAAAGCACTTACCGCACTGTCATTAGTTTTCGCGATTTTTCAGTTAAACCCTGCGCCATTCTGTATGCTTGACGAAGTGGATGCACCACTGGATGACGCTAACGTGGGCCGGTTCTGTAATTTGGTGCGTGAGATGTCCCAAAAAGTGCAGTTTATTTATATCTCACATAATAAAATCGCCATGGAAATGGCGGAGATATTAATGGGTGTTACCATGCATGAACCTGGCGTTTCCCGATTAGTTTCAGTGGATGTGGAAGAGGCAGTTGAGTTAGCAACTCAGTAGCAGCGCAGCAAAATGAGGAACGAGGCAGAGTAATGGGCCTAAATTTAGAAACCTTAGTAACGATTTTAGTCATTCTAACCTTAGTGATTTTAGCAGACGCCATGCGTCGTATGATTCGTGACCGCCGCTCACAATTCAAATTAAAAGGGTTAAGTAAAAACGCCCCTGATTTTGGTAACGATGAAGAGTTTGATAATCCTGAGCTGCCCTTTGGCGGCGCCCGTGTGGTGGCCCGCCGATTTACCCATGAAGCTAGCGCGGAGCCTTCTTCCCCTGAAGCTACTGTTGCGCCCAGTAGTTCCGAAAAGCCCAAGCCAGTATCAGAACCAGCTTCTGTTGCGGTAAAAGAGGTAGAAGAGGAAGTGGTATCGGCAGAGCCAGAAGAGCCTCAACCCTTAGCAGAGACGCCCGCAACGGTTGTGGCACCAGAACCAACAGCACCACAGGTAGATGAAGAGCCAGTACCAGAGCCAGTTCAGCCAGCTCGCCCGCGGGCGCCTAAGATAAAACTCCCGGAAGGTGAGGTGCCAGAGGTTTTGGTGGCAAGAGTCGTGCCGCCGAAAGGGTATAGCTTTGCTGGGCCTGGTCTGCTTGACTTGATTAAGCAGCATGGTCTCGAATTTGGCGATATGAATATTTTCCATGCTTATGGTGAAGGTGCTGACGCTAATGTGCAGCAATTTAGCATGGCCAATGCTGTGGAGCCCGGTACTTTTGATATTGATGCGTTCGACGAAACCGAGTTTTATGGATTTACGTTTTTTTTAATGCTGCCTGGGCCTTCTCGCCCCCTGATGGCCATTAACCAAATGCTCGATGTGGTTACCTCCTTAGCACAAGTGTTGGGTGCGGATTTAGAAGATGAGCACCGCAGTGTGCTAACCCCCCAAACCATGGAGCATTTGCGCGAGCGAGTGCGCGAGTTTGAGCGCCGTTCACGTTTGAAATAAGGGACATACATGTCTGTTACAGCACAGATAGCAAAGTTGCGTGAGCAGCTTGAAGAGTGGAGTTATCAGTATTACGCCTTGGGTAATTCCGAGGTGCCAGATGCGGAATATGACCGTTGGTTTCGTGAGCTCGAAGCCCTAGAGGCCAAGCATCCTGAACTTATTACCTCAGATTCACCTACCCAACGGGTGGGGGCTGCGCCACTAGAAAGTTTCCAACAGGTGGCGCATCAAGTGCCCATGTTGTCTTTAGGGAACGCTTTTGATGAGCAAGAGGTGCGTGATTTTCATCGTCGTATTTGCGAATTGCTCGATACCAGCGAACCCATTACCTATGTGGCAGAACCTAAGCTCGATGGCCTAGCTGTCAGCTTGATTTATCGTGATGGTACCCTTGCGCAAGCACTCACCCGCGGCGATGGACATACAGGCGAAGATATTACGCAAAACGTGCGCACCATTAAGAGTGTGCCCTTACGCTTGCGTGGCGCAGCACCCGGTGTGGTGGAGGTGCGCGGCGAAGTGGTGATGCAGCATGCAGGGTTTGAGCGTTTAAATGAACAACAAATAGAAGCGGGTTTACCCCCTTTTGCTAACCCGCGTAATGCCGCGGCAGGTAGTTTGCGACAGCTAGATTCTCGCGTGGTGGCACAACGCCCGTTGGATTTTTTTGCCTATAGCGTGGCACAACTCACTGCCATGGAGTGGCCAGCTACTCATAGTGCCTTACTTGCACAAGTGCGCGATTGGGGCTTGCAAGTGAGCCAAGAAGTTAAATTATGCACTGGGGTGGAAGAGCTCCTCACCTATTACTCCGCCTTGGCTGCTAAACGTGATGCATTGCCTTACGACATTGATGGCATCGTGTATAAAGTGGACCGCCTCGATTGGCAGGAAGATTTGGGTTATGTATCGCGCGCTCCTCGCTGGGCAGTGGCGCACAAGCTACCCGCTCAAGAGGAAGTAACCACTTTGTTGGATGTGGATTTCCAAGTGGGACGTACAGGAGCGGTAACGCCAGTGGCGCGCTTAAAGCCGGTGCAAGTGGGGGGCGTTACGGTGAGTAATGCCACCTTGCACAACATGGATGAAATCAAACGCTTAGATATTCATATTGGTGATGAAGTGGTGCTGTATCGCGCCGGTGATGTGATTCCTAAGATTGTATCCGTGGTGCTATCGCGCCGCCCTCAGGAAGCGAAAGCCATTACGCTGCCCACCGCTTGCCCCGAGTGTGGTAGCGAAATATTTACCCCAGAAGGGGAAGCCATAGCGCGCTGCACGGGCGGCTTGATCTGCCCGGCCCAACAAAAAGAAGCGCTGCGGCATTTTGTTTCTCGCCGCGCCATGGATATTGATGGATTAGGCATTAAGCTCATTGCTCAGTTGGTGGATAAAGGCTGGGTAAAAAGTGCAGCAGACTTGTATCAGTTGCAAGCCGAGGCGGTGGCTGGGCTTGAGCGAATGGGGCCAAAATCCGCCGAAAACCTCATTCAAGCGTTAGAGAAAAGTAAAAACACCACGCTGGCGCGTTTCTTATACGCTCTTGGTATTCGCGAAGTGGGTGAAGCCACAGCTGAGGCGTTGGCGAATCATTTTGGCTCGCTTAGCGCTGTAATGCAGGCGGATGAAGACGCATTGCAGCAAGTAGAGGATGTGGGTCCGATTGTGGCGGGCCGTATTCGCCATTTTTTTGCGGAGCCTCATAATCAAGCGGTTATTGCAGCCTTGCTCGACGCAGGCATTCATTTTCCTGAGGGTGAATTCAATGCGCCTCAAGAAGAACAGCCTCTTGAAGGCCAAACCTGGGTGCTCACTGGCACGTTAAGCGAGATGACACGAGGCGAAGCCAAAGAGGCGTTACAAGCTTTAGGTGCAAAAGTGAGCGGTAGTGTGTCGAAGCGAACCCATATTGTGGTGGCCGGCGAAGCTGCGGGCAGCAAGCTCACTCGTGCCCAAGAACTAGGCGTCACGGTGTGGGAAGAGAGTCAGCTGCTCGACTTACTCGCTCAATACAGAGAATAAACGCATGAAAAAAATGTGGCGGGTGCTGTTGCTGGCGCTATTGATGAGTGGCTGTGCGATGAAGCCGCCCTCTCAGGTGGGTGATGCTTGCGCCATTTATAAAGAGCGCAGTGGTTTACTCAATAGTTGGGAGCGACAAACCAAAAAAGCAGAACGTCGTTATGGTGTGCCAGCACCGATTTTGCTTGCCACTATTTATCAAGAATCCCGTTTTCACCCTCGCATTCGACCACCGCGTAAAAAGCTTATGGGCTTTATTCCATGGAAACGCCCCTCTAACGCCTATGGTTACGCCCAAGCATTAAAGGGAACTTGGAAGGAGTTCCAAGTGGAAGAGGGTAAGCCCATGGCGCGGCGCAACCGTTATAAACACGCGGTGCAGTTTGTGGGCTGGTATCACAATAAAACTCACCAACGCAATAAGGTGAGCAAGCAAGATGCGTATAACCTCTATTTGGCCTACTATTCGGGGCACGGTGGTTATGCGCGCCGCACCTACGCTAATAATCCAACGATTTTAGCGGCAGCACAGCGAGTGAACACCATGGCACAGCGCTACGACGCGCAACTCAGGCAATGTGGTAAACGCTAGGTTTTTGTTATGACATCTGAATCCATTGTTTATGGTTGTATCCAGCATTTGCCCTTTGGCGATCCCGTGGCGCGCCAAGCCTCTTGCCTGCACAACCGCCGCGTGTTGCGTACTTTGCCTTCCGTTGAGCTTGATACGTTGTTTTATCGGGAGCTGTTCACTGCACAAACCCCACTGGATAACCAAAGCTGGCGCTCTCAAGTGATTCATTTTGGCGCCTCTTACGAAAGCGTGGAATATGAGTGGGGGCACTGGATTCAGCAATTTGAACAGTTGCTCAAAGACATGTATTGGGTGAGCGCCGTGGTGCATTTAGAAACTGAGCTTTATGGCACTCATAGTTTTAACTGGCAGGCTGCCGAGGCTTACCACGCCCCAGGCGAAGCACCTTTGCAGGTGCGCTGCGAGTGGGCGCGCGAGGGAATATAGGGGCTAAGGTTTGCTTGGTGATGCTCTCGCTAGCAAGGCAGCAGTTTTAATGGTTTTGCTTTTTAAAAAGAGAGCATTTATTACTCAAAATAAGTATGTTGCTTTTGACGTGAAAAAGCTCTCTGTTATTGGTACACCTGATGACGGCGATGAAGCACTAGCTGTACCGTATCGGCCTAATAAAAACGCTCGGAAAATTGGATTTACCGAGCGTAAAACGGTGGCTTAACAAGCGGTCACCAATAAAACTGTCAATCAGTTAACAATTGTTTTGATGCGCTCTAACTTAAACATACCTTCGTCACCCAGGTTCCATGTCATGGTGTTTGCATCAATGTTATAAGGGATGGGGGTGTTAAATTCTTTGTCATCAAAATCATGCAAACCACCGCAGCCGTTGGTGTCCACAATTAGATTGCTAAGGTTAATGTTGCCTGCGTTAACGGTGTAATGGCCTGCTTCAACGCCGGGAAAACCACATGGATCTTCTCCAGGCTCTTCGTCGCCAAGAGGGTCAAACATCACATATTTACCATTATCAAAGAAGATAAACTGCTGCGTATGCAGTGAGGTTTCTGGGGTGTCTAACTCATGTTTTGCAGCCCATGCACCCACAATGTTGTTGCCAGTGGCGGGGACAAAGCGCTTAAATACAAAATCTTCGTCGCCATCGGTAATCAGCAGCTGGGTTTGGGTAGGCTTAAACAATAAATCGTCGGCATTATCTAAGCCAGCCACGCCCTTGGTTTCGCCATAGTGGTTTGTTTGAGTGTCCAAGCTAACCTCAATGTCACGCACTTCACCTGTTTTAACATCCCAATTGAGATTGCCCACCTCAATGCCCATCGCGCCATCGTCTTCGACAAGCTGGCCAACGGTATAGCCACCGTCGCTGTTAATGCGTAATACCGCATGAAAATCGCTGGCGTAATAAATACCAGCCAAGTCTTTGGCTCGCTGTGCTTCAAAGTGCGCCTTGGCATCTTCGGGTGATACCACAGAACCCTCTTCGGGCAGCGCATCAATAAGATCTTGGTTGGTAGCAAAGGTGGCTGGGTCGTCAATAAGCGTTAGGCTGTCGGCGCTAAAAGAGACGCCTGCATCAATGTTAATGCCATTGCTCGGATCGCCATCGGTGTCGAGCGATTGCAACAGCACCAGCAAGTTGGTAATAGCGTAGTCGCGATATGTGTCATCAGGTATGGCTTCTGTCAGCTCAACAGGAGTAACAGTTTCATCCGCATGTGTTGGTTTGTAACTGCCGAGAACGAATTCACCCAAGGAAAAAGTGATCTCATCGCCCACGATGTAGTCAAACTTACCACCGTTTTGGGTGACGCCTGTTTTACCGCTATCGGTACTATAGCTCACACCATCCACCGGGCTGTCACTCAACACGCCGGTGGTAGTTTTGGTGGTGGGGGTCGGGCTTTTGGAAGGTGAGCTGCTGCTACTGCTCCCACCGCAAGCGCTTAGCAATGCTGCTGTAGCTGATGCTAATAAGAGTTGTTGGTAGTGTTTCATGGTCTTACCTCTGCTGTATTTAATAATATTAAGCGGAGTATATGAAAAGCGTGGATAGCAAAAACACCCTCAAATGAGGGTGGAAATGCTTGTCTTGGGTGTAGGGTTGGGTCTTGCTACGGACGGTTTGATGTGTAATGAATCGATGATTTTAGGGATTAAATAATTGTTGCCGAAAGACCACCGTTGTGTGAATAATGTGCGAAAAATAAGAACAGTTTCAGGGATGGGAAAAGTGCCAAGTTACTCTGATGTGATTGGTAGTATTTATGATGCTGCGCTAGATTCTGCTTTGTGGGATAACGTCACAGCGTTGGTGGCGGATTATTGTGATGGTGAAAAAATTATGTTGGCCACCACAGATACGTTGCACCCTGATAGTAATTTGCAATTCACTCATAATATTCCCGAAGAGAAAATCGCCTTATGGCGCCAAGGCCTCGACGAAGAAGAAGTTGAGATGCACCGGCAATGGGGGGCAAGTGTGCCGCCAGGGACTCCTATTAGTAGCGATGATTATTTCGGTGGACCTGAGCAGTTCCGTGCGCAGGGTGGTGCCTTTGTGGAAATGCTCAACAGCCTTAATATCCGCCGCCAAATGGTCATGTTTTTTGAAATTGATCATTTTCGGTTATCCGGGCTAGGCCTGAATAATGATGCGCCTTTTGCCTCTTACGCTGCTGAACGTATGGGTGCATTGGCTATCCACTTGCGCCGTGCGTTTGAAATCCATCATCAATTCGCAAAAATAGAAAAAGAAAAGCAAAGCTTGTACCAACTATTAGAGCTGATGGATGTAGGAGTGATTTTGTTAGACGCTAAACATCGTTTACGTTACACCACACAAAAAGCACGACAAATGATCATTCTTAATAATGGTTTTGCTGTGCGCCAAGGTGTGCTTACGGTGAAAGAGGTGAGTTGTCAGAGAAAGCTTAGGTTATTGCTAACGGGGGCGTCCCAAATCGCTCAACGAGAGCCAAGTATAAGCGCTGGCGGGGTGTTGGGTGTAAAAGCGGCGAATGGATACAATTTATCGCTAAGCGTCGTGCCTTTATCGCAGTTAGCGGATTACCGTGAGCTTGAAAGCGATCGCATTACAACAGCTGTTTTCGTATCTCACCAACACAGTGAGGTGAGTTTGCCCTTAGGGGCTTTAGCGGATTTATATGGATTAACACCGCGTGAGCAACAGCTTTGTCAAGCCTTTGTAAATCATGTGGAGCTTGATGAAGTGGCGATACAGCTTAATCTTAAGCGAAGCTCTGTACGTAGTTTGTTGAAAAGTATTTACAGTAAAACGGAACAAAATTCACAAGCAGGTTTAATGCGCTTACTCATGTCAGCCAGGTTGAATTTTCGGCATATTAAAAATGATACTCATGAAAAAAGCCTCCCGTAGTGTTCACCACGAGAGGCTTCTAATAGCCTAGGCCACTAGAGATTAGGCATTGCGCTCGCGAAGAATCTTCGCCGCTTTTACCATCTTCTCAAGGGCGGGCTTGGTTTCTTCCCATGCACGGGTTTTTAGGCCGCAGTCTGGGTTAACCCAAATTTGCTCAACGGGTAGTTCTTTTACCGCTTTCTCGATGAGCTCTACCATCCACTCAACGGTGGGGATATTGGGGGAGTGAATGTCGTACACACCAGGACCAATATCGTTGGGGTAGTGGAAATCTTCAAACGCTTTAATTAACTCCATGTTAGAGCGTGAGGTTTCGATGGTGATCACGTCGGCATCCATGTCCGCAATGGCTTGCATAATGTTGTTGAATTCAGAGTAGCACATGTGAGTGTGAATCTGGGTGCTGTCCTTCACGCCAGAGGTGCTGATGCGGAAGCTTTCAGCTGCCCAATCTAAGTACTCTTTCCAGTCGGCCTGGCGTAACGGCAACCCTTCACGGAAGGCAGGCTCATCCACTTGAATCACAGTAATGCCAGCGGCTTCGAGGTCGTTCACTTCGTCACGAATGGCAAGAGCGATTTGCTGGCAGGTTTCTTTGCGCGTTTGGTCGTCACGCACGAAGGACCACTCAAGAATGGTAACAGGACCGGTGAGCATGCCTTTCATGGGGCGCTCGGTGAGGCTTTGCGCATACGCGCTCCACGCTACAGTCATGGGCTCAGGGCGGCTAACATCACCAAAAATAACGGGTGGCTTAACACAGCGTGAACCGTAGCTCTGTACCCAACCGAACTGAGTGAAAGCAAAGCCTTCGAGTAACTCGCCGAAGTATTCCACCATGTCATTACGCTCAGCTTCACCGTGTACAAGTACATCAATGTCCACGTCTTCCTGGTAGCGCACGCACTGCTCAATTTCTTTCTTCATTGCTGCCTCGTAGGTCTCGAAGTCAATGTCGCCACGTTTGAAATCGCGACGCACGGTACGGATTTCAGTGGTTTGTGGGAAAGAACCAATGGTAGTGGTGGGGAACAAGGGTAAGTTAAGTGCTTCGCGTTGTAGCTTAATACGCTCAGCGAACGGTGTACGCTGTGAAGATACTTCGCTTAGCTTGCTCATGCGCTCTTGTACCGCTGGATTGTGAATGCGGCTAGAGGTGTTGCGGTTTTCAATGGCAGCACGTTGCTCCGCTAAAGCAGCATCAGCGCTTGCATCTTTATCTAAGCCTTGACGCAATAATTGCAGTTCAGAAAGCTTTTGCTTAGCGAAGCTCAACCAGCTTTTGAGTTCATTGTCGAGCTTTTCTTCGCTATCAAGGTCCACAGGAACATGCAGCAAAGAGCAGGAGGGCGCTAACCATAGACGGTCGCCAAGCTGTTCTTTAATGGGGGTAAGCGTGTTAATGGCTTTGTCTAAGTCGGTGCGCCAGATGTTACGGCCATCGATTAAGCCCACAGACAATACTTTGTCATCACCAATGCGCTCAACCACTTTCGCGACTTCTTCAGGTGCACGAACACCATCAATGTGCAAGCCTTCCACAGCGAGTTCAAGGGCGGTGAAGAGGTTGTCTTGTAGGCCACCAAAGTAAGTGGCAACAATCACTTTAGGGGTGGCAACAGCGAGCTGCTCATAAGTGCGTAGGAAAGCACGCTGCCAGGTATCAGGTAAATCGAGTGCTAAGATTGGCTCATCGATTTGTACCCACTCAACGCCTTTTTCTGCGAGGCGGTTAAGTACTTCGCGGTACACAGGTACTAGGTTATCAAGTAGGGCAAGCTTGCCGGCATCGTCCACTTCAGGGAAGGCTTCACCCTTAGAGAGGTACAAGTAGGTGAGCGGGCCTGGGATAACGGGCTTCACGTTGTGGCCTAGCGCTTGTGCTTCAGCCACTTGCTCGAAGAAGGATTCACGCGCGATGCGGAACTGTTGGTTTTCTTCTAGCTCAGGCACAATGTAGTGATAGTTAGTGTCAAACCACTTAGTCATTTCGCTCGCAGCAGCAGGCTTGCCGCTAGGCGCACGGCCACGGGCAACGCGGAAGAGGGTGTCTAAATCCACCGGTGCGTTTTCATCTTGCTCAAAGCGAGCGGGGATAACACCCAGCAAGCAAGTCCACTCTAGGATGTGGTCGTACCAAGCAAAGTCGCCTACAGGGATTAAATCCACACCAGCGTCAGCTTGTAGTTGCCAGTGGCGCTCACGTAGCTCTTTGCCAATGCGCTCTAGCTCAGCAGCATCAATGTTGCCAGCCCAGTAAGCTTCCTGCGCAAACTTGAGTTCACGCTTCGCGCCAATACGCGGAAAACCTAAGTTATGAATGATAGTCATTTTTTCACCTTAATTTGAAATTGGCCCATCAACAATGGTGTGTTTTGGGATGAGGGTATTGTGCACACAATACAATGTGAGGCAAAATCAACTTTTACATCATTAGTATGAATTTTTCTCAAGGTGTGTAGATGATAGAGATTCGTCATTTAGAAACCCTCACTGCTATTCGTGAAACGGGGAGCATGGTGGAAGCTTCGGAGCGCCTGCATGTAACCCAGTCAGCATTATCGCATCAGTTACGAGATTTGGAGCATCGTTTAGATGTGCAGGTGCTTAATCGTCGCACGCGGCCCGTGCGCTTTACCACGGCAGGGTTGCGTTTATTAGCGTTGGCCGACGAAGTGCTGCCTAAAGTGCAGGCCACTCAGCGGGAGTTGCGACGTTTGTCGGCAGGGCAAACGGGTCGTTTGCATTTGGCTATTGAATGTCACTCATGCTTTCAATGGTTGATGCCCACGTTGGATTCGTTTCGCGGCCAGTGGCCCGAGGTGGAACTGGATTTAACCGCGGGTTTTGCCTTTGCACCCTTGCCCGCGTTGGTGCGTGGTGATTTGGATTTGGTGATTACCTCTGATCCCGTGGAGATGGATGCAGTCACCTATGTACCCTTATTTAAATATGAATTGGTGTTGGGGGTGCAAAAAGATAGTCCTTTAGCCAGGGTTCGCTTTATTGTGCCTGAGGATTTAGCTGATAAAACGCTCATCACTTACCCGGTGGAGCGTGAGCGATTGGATGTGTTTACCGCCTTTTTGGATCATGCCGGCGTTGAGCCACAAGCCATTCGTACTGCTGAGTTAACTACCATGATGGTACAGTTGGTGGCCAGTGGCCGTGGTGTTATAGCTTTGCCCAATTGGGCATTGACGGAATATTTGCAAATGAATCTCTTGGCCGCGGTACCTCTTGGCGAAGGAGGCGTGTGGCGCACTTTATATGCGGCTATTCGCGTAGAAGATGAAGAAGCGCCTTATATTCAAGATTTTTTTAGCTTGGCGAGAGAGCGCTGTTTTCAGGATTTGTCGGGCATAAAACAGCCATAGTGCACGCGTTTTAAGCGTCTTGTTCAAAAAACCAACGCTTAGTGTGGTTTTTGTTTTTTAATGCTTGACCTTGTCCCTGAAATTGCTAAACTTTGCGCCGTTCCAGAGACTACTGGAGTCCAGTGTCCCCTTCGTCTAGAGGCCTAGGACACCGCCCTTTCACGGCGGTAACAGGGGTTCGAATCCCCTAGGGGACGCCATGCGGGAATAGCTCAGTTGGTAGAGCACAACCTTGCCAAGGTTGGGGTCGCGAGTTCGAATCTCGTTTCCCGCTCCAAATTCTTAAAAGCCTACTTCAAAAGAAGTGGGCTTTTTTTTGTACAATCGGTGCATATATCTGACTTGAGTTAGTTTTTTCAACCTGCTTTCCTGTCTACTGTAAATAGCAATCCTTTTTTTCATCTACTTAATAGCAGAAGCATACCTTGAGATAGGTGCAGCGCTCATGTTTTATTAGGTGTTGATTATATTTGTAGCTGCTATATTAAAGTTTCATCTAGCTGTAGGAGTGTTATATGTATTATGTTGATATGCCTAGCCAACAGGAAATTGGCTTGTTGAACTCCACTCGTTCGGACGCATGTGTGTCCATTTACTTACCTACTACGCCACTTACACAAGAAATAGAAAAAAGCCGCATTAACCTAGGTAACTTGCTGAAAAAGGCCACCGCGCAATTAGAAAGCGCTGGATTTGAAAAGCGTAAGCTTGCTTCCCTTGAGCAGCAGTTCCAGCATTTGTTAGATGATGATGTGTTTTGGGCTTATCAAGCCAACAGCCTGGCAATTTTTGCAACCCCCGATGCTATTCGTACCTACCGGTTGGCCAATAAGCTGGCAGAAGCGGTGGAGGTATCAGATAGATTTCATATTATCCCTTTGCTGCGCGCCGTTACTTTCTCGCAAGCTGCTTATGTCTTAGCGTTGTCGGAAAACGCGGTAAGGGTGATTGAGGTGTCCGCTGACTTGCCAGCACAAGAGCTAGAAATACCTAATATGCCTTTAAATGCGGAAGAAGTATCTAATCGCGCTACCAATAAAAATTACACAGGCACGGGGCATCGCCATGGCTCGCAAGGTGAAAGCTTCCACTTACCTCGTTACTTGCGCTTAATTGATGCGGCGTTACGCCCAGTAGTGCAGGGCTCTGATAAGCCATTAATTCTTGCTACCACCAAACAGCTTGAGAATCTCTTTCGCTCTATTTCTGTAATACCTGCAGTGGATGAGGCCATCACAGGAAACCCAGAGCGTTTAAGCGCCTCTGAACTAGCAGATGCGGCGCGCCCCGTGCTAGACGCTTACTATGCTGAGTTAGTGAAAGCGTTTCACGCATTATACGAAGAGCGCTCTGGTCAGCAGCGTACCACTACGGATATAAGTGATGCCGCACGTCTGGCTACTTTTGGTGGTATCGATAAATTGCTTATTGATATGGACAGTGTGGTTGATGGTTTTATCGATGAAGAAACAGGTGAGGTGTCCTTTGGTGCAGAGGGCGATGCTCAAAACTACAGCATCATCGATGAGATTGCTGGCCGCGCATTGCGCACCGGCGCCAAAGTAATGGCGGTGCGCAAAGATGATATTCCAGGTCATCAGCAGCTTGCTGCTATTTTGCGCTACCCCATCTAAACTATAACCGCTGTTGGCCTGCTTAATGAGCGGGCCAGCAGCAACGCTATAGCGTTTTATCTAATCCAAACCTCTTTTTCAAAATCCTGTCCAGCACTTTTAACGGCAAGAGACGCCGTAACAAAGGCAGGGCCGTGCTGCCACTGCCGATACGCGTTTCGGCTTTTGGGTTTGCTTCTTCAATGGCTGCCACCATTTGCTTAACGAATGCTGCGGTGGAAGTGCTGTTTTGTTGCGAGGCATTAGCGCGCGCTTCGATAAAGGGCTTAAGCGGTTGGTACACAGAATTTTCAGGTAGGGTTGCTAATAAAGATTGTGTAGCATTATTGCCAAATTCAGATTCGATGGCGCCCGGTTGTATGGTAATTACTTGAATGCCAAATGGCGCCAACTCCATGCGCAAGGCATCGGAAATACTATGCAAAGCCGCTTTGGTGGCGCAGTAAGCACCAGAAAAAGGCGTGGTGAGAATACCCGACACACTGCCCAGATTCACAATGGTGGCTCTAGGACTTTGGCGCAACAGTGGAAAGCAAAGCTGTGCTAAGGCAAGCGGTGCAAATACGTTGGTGGCGAACTGTTGCTTAAGCTCTGTTTCTGGCATTTCAATCATAGGGCCCATGGCGCCATAACCAGCGTTATTCACCAACAAATCAAGGCGCCCATGCTGTGTTAACTGTGCTAATAGGCTTTCTCTTTGAGCGGCGTCATTAACATCTAGAGCCACCACGGTGAATTTAGCCTGATTCTCAAATTCCTTGAGCGCTTCTATTTTTCGTGCGCTGACGAACACATGCCAGCCTTTATGGTGAAGCTGCTTAGCTAGCTCGCGCCCAATGCCTGTGGAGCAGCCTGTGATTAAAGCGGTGTAAGCCATATAAACCTCAGAGTAAGTGTGCTGATGAAAGCGTCAATGTACACTAACTAAGCGTCAGAATTAACGCTAACGTATTTATTAACGCTTCTTTATCCCAAATGCTATTAATTGCTCTATAATGCCCCGTATAAAAACTTACCCCTCACTTTTAGCTACAAAACAAGGAGTTAGCCTTGTCCGAAAATAGCCGCCAAGCAGCCCTCACTTACCATGAAAAACCTACCCCTGGCAAAACCGCCATTGTGGCTACTAAGCCCCTAAGCAACCAAAGCGATTTGGCTTTAGCTTATTCGCCGGGAGTGGCATATGCCTGTGAAGAAATAGTCAAAGATGAAAGAAATGCAGCGCGCTACACGGGGCGAGCCAATCTCGTGGGCGTGATTACTAACGGTAGTGCGGTGCTTGGGTTGGGCAATATTGGCGCCTTGGCCTCTAAGCCAGTGATGGAAGGAAAGGCGGTATTATTCAAAAAATTTAGCGGCCTAGATGTTTTTGATATTGAGATTAATGAAAGCGACCCCGATAAACTTGTCGATATTATTGCAGCGCTTGAGCCCACATTTGGCGGTATTAACCTTGAAGACATTAAAGCACCAGAATGTTTTGAAGTAGAACGAAAGCTTCGTGAGCGCATGTCCATACCTGTATTCCACGATGACCAACATGGCACAGCCATTACTGTGAGCGCTGCCTTTATTAATGGGCTCGAAGTGGTGGGCAAAAAAATCGATGAAGTGAAAGTTGTGGTATCGGGAGCAGGTGCCGCGGCCATTGCATGCTTGGAGTTAATGGTGGATTTAGGCTTACCACGGGAAAATATCTGGCTGTCGGATATCGAAGGCGTGGTCTATGAAGGGCGTACAGCCCTGATGGATGTGCAGAAAGAGAGATTCGCTCAAGCCACCGCTTTACGGACTTTAGGTGAGATTATCGATGAAGCGGATGTGTTTTTGGGCCTGTCGGCGGGTGGCGTATTAAAGCCCGACATGGTGAGCCGCATGGCGGATAATCCATTGATTTTAGCCTTAGCCAACCCTTATCCAGAAATCACCCCGGAAGAAGCACACCAGGTTCGAGATGACGTGGTGATGGCCACAGGGCGCTCGGATTACCCTAACCAAGTAAATAACGTTCTATGTTTCCCTTATATTTTTCGCGGCGCTTTGGATGCAGGCGCCACAAGTATTACTCGCGGCATGGAAAAGGCAGCAGTGTATGCCATCGCTAATCTAGCACGTGAGGAACAAAACGAGCGCGTGGCAGCAGCTTATGGTAACCAAGAGTTGAGCTTTGGCAGAGAATATTTAATCCCCAAGCCTTTTGACCCGCGGTTAATTGTACGTATTGCACCTGCAGTGGCAAAAGCGGCCATGGAAGAGGGGGTTGCTACACAGCCGATTCAAAATATGCGTGAATACACGGCTCAGCTTGAGCAGTTCGTGTATCAATCGGGCGCTTTTATGAGCCCTATATTCGCGGCGGCCAAGCAACTGGTGGCTGATGGTAGAAAAGCTCGCATTGTGTTTACCGAGGGTGAAGATGAGCGTGTGCTGCGTGCAGTTCAGGTGATTGTGGATGAGGGCCTTGCGAAGCCGATTTTATTGGGTCGTCCAGAAGTAATAGCACGTCGAGCCAAGCGCTATGGCTTGCGTTTGAACCTAGAAACAGATGTGGAAATCACTGATTCACAAAAAGATAAGCGTTTCCACACCTATTGGAACACCTATTGGGAGATGCGCAGCCGCAATGGCATTACTCGAGATATGGCGCGCACCGAAGTTCGCCGTCGTATGACATTAATTGGGGCGCTGATGGTACATCTTGGCGAAGCCGATGGCATGGTGTGTGGCACCGTAGGGGATTTCAGCGAGCATTTACGGTATGTGGACCAGGTCATTGGGCGTGCCGCTGATGCGGAGACCTATGCCGCCATGAATATTCTATTGCTGCCCAGCCGCACCGTGGCGGTGGTAGATACCCATATCAACGAGTCGCCTACTGCGGAGCAAATTGCTGAGTTTACCATTGCAGCAGCGGAACAAATGCGGCGTTTGGATATAGTGCCCAAGGCGGCTTTGCTTTCACATTCAAATTTTGGCACTAGTGATAGCAAAACAGCGCAAACCATGCGCCGCGCTTTGCAGCTTATTCGAGAAAAAGCGCCAACATTAGAAATAGATGGCGAAATGCACGCAGACTGCGCCATGAATGAGGCCGTGCGTTCTCAACTACTACCAAATAACTATCTCGAAGGTGAAGCAAACCTGCTAGTGTGTCCCAATATTGAGTCCGGCAACATTGCATATAATTTGCTAAAGAGTGCTGTGGGCGGCAATATCGCGGTAGGACCATTTTTACTCGGTGTGAAATCACCCGTAACAATATTGACCTCTAGCGCGACGGTGCGGCGCATTATAAATATGGCGGCGATCACTGTGGTGAGAGCTAATCGTGAGGTTGACCACGTATTGATACACAGAGGCTAGCGCCTTTATGTATTCATATTGGTGTAATAACAAGAAGTTAGTTTGTCGTTACACTAATAGCAAGGAGCCTAGCTCTTTGTGCCCACTGCCGAATATCGGTAGGGTGATAGCGTTAAACTCCGCGCTTTTGAAAAAAATGCAAAAGCCTGTCCACCAACAGGCCTATGTACAAACTACAAAGAGCGGGGAGGGGGTGCTGGTTTACACAACGTAGCACCAGGAGGGCGGGCCTAACGCCTTAACCAGGTGGCCCAACCCAAATTCCACAAGAATGATTATGCTGTATTAGGAGCCTGTTTTATGAGCAACAAATCTCCAACCATTGTTTATACCAAAACGGACGAAGCCCCAGCACTTGCCACGGGTTCGCTACTTCCCATAGTGCGCGCCTTTGCCAAAACCGCTGATATTAATGTAGAAACGAGTGATATCAGCTTAGCTGCTCGTATCCTTGCTCAATTCCCCGATTATTTAACCGAGGAACAGCGCGTTCCAGATAATTTAAAGGCGCTTGGTGAACTTACGCTTAAACCAGAAGCGAATATTATTAAATTACCGAATATCAGTGCTTCTGTTTCTCAGCTGCACAAAGCTATTAAAGAGCTGCAGGACAAAGGGTATGCTATTCCTGATTACCCCGAAGAGCCAAAAACTGAAGAAGAGAAAGAGATTCATGCCCGCTACAGCAAGTGCATCGGTAGTGCGGTAAACCCTGTTCTGCGTCAAGGTAACTCGGATCGCCGTGCACCCGCTGCTGTTAAAGAGTATGCACGCAAGCACCCGCACTATATGGCACCTTGGAGTCAGGCGTCGCGCTCTCATGTATCGCATATGCACCACGGCGACTTTTATTCCAGCGAAAAATCCATGACCCTGGATGGAGCGCGGAAGGTAAAAATGGAGCTGATTACTAAAAGCGGCAAGAACATAGTGCTTAAGCCTGAGGTGGCGTTGCAAGACCGCGAAGTGATTGATTCCATGTTTATGAGCAAAAAGGCATTGCTCGATTTTTATGAAGAACAAATTCAAGACGCCTATGAAACTGGTGTGATGTTCTCGTTGCACGTTAAAGCCACCATGATGAAGGTGTCGCATCCTATTGTTTTTGGTCACTGCGTACGTATGTTCTATCGCGATGCCTTTGAAAAGCATCATGATTTGTTTGAAGAGCTAGGCGTTAACGTTAACTACGGGATGGTGGACTTATATAATAAAATCGAAACCTTGCCGCGCAGTTTGCAGGAAGAAATTCGTGAGGATTTGCACGCTTGTCATGCCACGCGCCCTGAGTTAGCGATGGTGGATTCTAATAAAGGTATTACCAACTTTTATTCACCTAATGATGTGATAGTGGATGCCTCCATGCCCGCCATGATTCGCAACGGCGGAAAAATGTACGGTGCAGATGGACGTTTAAAAGACGTAAAGGCAGTGATGCCTGAGAGTACTTTTGCACGCATTTATCAGGAAATGATTAACTTCTGTAAGTGGCATGGTGCTTTTGACCCAGCTACTATGGGTACTGTACCAAACGTGGGCTTAATGGCTCAAAAGGCTGAGGAATATGGTTCCCACGATAAAACTTTTGAAATCCCAGAGGCAGGCACCGCTAATATTACCGACCTCGAAACCGGTGAGGTATTAATGAGCCAGGAAGTGGAAGAGGGTGATATTTGGCGTATGTGCCAAGTGAAAGATGCCCCCATTCGCGACTGGGTAAGATTAGCGGTTGAACGAGCACGATTGTCAGGTATGCCTGTCGTGTTTTGGTTAGATCCTTATCGTCCTCACGAAGCTGAGTTAATCCGCAAGGTGAAAATGTATCTGCATGAGCATGATACGAAAGGTCTAAATATTCATATCATGAGCCAAGTGCGCGCCATGCGATACACACTAGAGCGAGTGGTAAGAGGGTTAGATACTATCAGTGCAACGGGCAATATTCTGCGCGACTATCTCACTGACTTGTTCCCTATTATGGAGCTTGGCACCAGCGCCAAAATGCTTTCGATTGTGCCCTTAATGGCGGGCGGTGGTATGTATGAAACAGGTGCCGGTGGTTCAGCACCTAAGCATGTGGAGCAGCTAGTGGAAGAAAACCACTTGCGTTGGGATTCTTTAGGTGAATTCTTAGCGCTTTCGGCAAGCCTTGATGATTTAGGTCGTAAGAACAACAATCCACGAGCTTCTGTTCTAGGTAAGGCCCTCGATGTAGCTATTGGCAAGTTGCTCGAAAATGATAAAAGCCCAAGCCGCAAGACAGGAGAACTAGATAACCGAGGCAGCCACTTCTACTTATCCTTGTATTGGGCACAGGAATTAGCAGCCCAAGACCAAGATAAAGAACTAGCAGCCAGGTTCGCCACCCTTGCTAAAGAACTAGCGGATAATGAAGAAGCTATTATCAAAGAGCTAGCAGAGGTGCAGGGTGAAAGCGTGGATATTGGTGGGTACTACCTCACTGATCCTGAAAAAATTAGCGCAGTTATGCGCCCTTGCCAACGCTTTAACGAGCTTATTGATAGCTTGATAGAAGAGTAAGGGGCAAACAAAGCCTCGCCAACTATATGCTGGCGAGGCTTTTTTGTGCCCTTAGATTAAGCGGAACGCGGCTCGAGCCAGTCGGCAATTAAGCGCCAGGTGGTATCGGGTGCTGTGCTGCCTGCAAAAACACCAGCATGGCCACCTGGCACCACTTCAAAACGTTTTTCTTTGCTGCCAACGATTCGCAATGCATCACGGGCGGCGCCTAAGGTGCAAATGTTATCGGTTTGCCCCGCAATGGCGAGAAGGTCTTGCTTGATTTTGGCGAATTCCACTTGTCTGTCACCAATAATAATGGCGTCTTTTGCCAAGTTATTACTGATTATCATTTTGGCGATGACTTCGCGTACTGTGTTGCCAGGATAATCCACCATATTGTTAAACCATTGGCCCATGGTCATGTGGCCGATGACAAACTCACGATCAGTAATGTTTCGCACTAAATCAAGATAGGATTTTACGACGCCCGGTGGGTTGGTGAGTTTGAAACCAACCGAAACAAGCTTGCCTGGAATGTGAAACAAGCGGCTATCAAAAGGATCCAAAGTAACACGGAAGAGTTCATTAATTTTAAGCGCGGGTTTACTAATTAGGCTAGCCAATAAACCCAAGGTACCACCACGATGAAAGTTGATCGGGCTTGCAATGGTGCTAATTGCTTTTACTGGGGCATTGGGATGACTGCCAAGATACATCAACGATAAGAGCCCGCCCATGCAGTAGCCCACCATATTAATTTGCTGTGCATCGGTGTGACGTCGTACCGCTTCCACTGCCAAGGGCATCCATTGGTTTACATAGGTGGCAAGACTTAAATGACGATTAGATTGAGAGGGTGAGCCCCAGTCAATAACAAACACGTCAAAGCCGCGGGCCATCAAATAACGCACCATGCTGCGGCTTGGCATAATATCAAAGGTCCAAGAATGAATGCCCAGTGCTGTCACCAAGAGCAATGGGGTGCGGTGTTTCTGTGTGGTAACGGGAAGTGCTTTGTCGCCGATGTGGATGGTGTTTCCTTCTGGCAAAGAATAGTGTCGCACCGACATAATGCCGTCACGATAAATTTCTTGCCAAGGCGTTTTGTTTACTTGAATAAACTTTTCAGGGTGGCGACGGCGTTCATACGCAGTACTGAGTGCTGAAATGCTCCACTTCACCCGTTGCTTAAATGCCATAATCCTTAATGCCTCATATGAATAAGTGCCGATGTCCACAAGAAAGGCGGCTGAATGAGGGGCATACTACCGCTTTTAGCTGCTTGGGCTATGGCTTTTACGATATTGCCAATAGGCGTTTTGGCACATTTTGTTTTTTGTTGGCTGATGTCTTACGTGTTGAAAAAGTGCTCTCTTTGCTGTTGTAGCTGCCAAGCCTCTTCTAAGCTGCCTTGCGAAAACTGAATGGTGTGCCCAGGTGCGCATTGCGCTAAAAGCCCTAAATCAACGCGATAAACAACCCCGATTTTTGAGTAACCACCAATATTTTGCCGATCGCTAAGGAGCACTATGGGTTGGCCCTGTGCATCCAACTGAATACTGCCTAAAGCAATTCCCTCAGAGGTAATATTCGTCGCGGGAACGGCAATAGCTTCTCCTTGTAAACGAAAACCCATACGATCCATTTGTGGACTTAATTGATAAGTTATTCGGCAAAACCGTTCTCGTTCTGCTTGCTCGAAACTAGCAAACTGGTAGCTAGGGATAAAACGTAGCAGTTGCTGTGGGGCGGGAAGCTTTTGCAGCGCCACAGGTGTGGTGCGTTTAGGTTGGGGTGAGCTAGCTGTAAAACAAAGCGTTTGGCCAACGGCAAGCGGCGCCCCTTGCGCATGTCCGCCAAGCTGTTCTCGAACAACGCAGCTCTTAGACTGAAAAAAACTAGGTGCTTCGAAGCCGTGTTTAACGGCTAAATACAGGCGTGTCCCTTGGCCTTGATAGAAGCCAACGGTGATTTTATCACCTGCTTTAATAGTGGTGCTGCTCCAGGGCGACAGGATGCGCTGATTGACCTGAACGGGTATATGAGCGCCTGTAATGGCAATGGTTGTGTTCGCTGTAGCAATTAAGGTGAGCGGGCCTAGAGTAATTTCTAAAGCAGCTGCATTAGCGGGGTTGCCAAGTAAGCGATTGGCCCATAGGTAGCTATATTCGTCTAAAGCTCCACCCTGGGTTAAGCCTGCTGCTTGCGCGTGCACGCGACCTCTATCCACAAGGATGCTTTGGCCTTTGGCTGCTTTCACAACAAAGCTCATAATTCACCCCCCAGCTGTAAAAACTCATCACGTGAAATCGGCTGGAACTTCACTTCATCGCCTATGCTTAATAGGTTTGGCGGCGACTTATCCGCCGAGAATAGTAGGGTGGGGCAGCGTCCGATAAGATGCCAACCACCAGGGCTCGGCTGGGGGTAAACAGCTGTTTGATTATGGGCAATGGCAACAGAGCCCGCTGGCAAACTAGTTCTGGGAGTTTTGCGGCGCGGTAATTGCAGTGCTTCAGGCAGTTCGCCTAAAAAAGCAAACCCTGGGCTAAAGCCAAGAGCGTAGACGTAATAGCTCTGAGTACTGTGCAATTCAATGAGAGCTTCTGCGCTAAGTTGGGTTTTCTGACAAACTGCGGTGAAATCTGCCCCAGCTTCTGGGCCGTAATAGACAGGCAGTATCATGGTTTGGTGCTGGGTTTGGTGCCGTGGAGGAAGCGCCATAAGCTGTTCTAATTGTTGCTTCACTAATAGTACTCGCTGCTGGGGTGAGCGCGGGTCCTGGGGTGAAAAACAGAGCAGCAAGCTACGGTAAGCGAGCACGCTATCGATTAGTGCCACGGATAATTGCTGCTGAAGCAATAGCTGCAAGTGCCTTAGTTGTTGAATTAGCGCGGGGCTGAGAGCGGCATTAAAGCGAACCAGCACGTCGGTTTCGCTAACAGCTTCAACACTCATAGCCTCAACAACTAGCGCGTTATTCATGTGCTCAGTGCTTTCTTTAGTGCTTTGATGGTGGCTACAGCAGCGGGATTATCGCCGTGTAC
>Ga0209487_1000175_pt1 | contig 59786 bp, 52 predicted proteins | sample Poulit2012_FD_187524 | JGI IMG/M metagenome (GOLD analysis project Ga0209487, IMG submission 187524) | Agricultural soil microbial communities from Georgia to study Nitrogen management - Poultry litter 2012 (SPAdes) (version 2) | ecosystem: Environmental > Terrestrial > Soil > Agricultural land... | reverse complement strand
GCTCGCGGTCATCGTCCTGGCGCTGAGCAGCGTGGCACGCCGGCTGGACCGGTTGCACCGCAGAGAGAGTCGGTCCCGGGCCACTCTCGAGACCCAGCTGGTGCACCGTGCTGAGGCCGCGATGGCACTGACCGAGACCGACCTGCTCGACCCGGCCAGCGTGCTGATCCTGACCGACGTCGGCTGGCGGGCCGCGATCAGCGCTCCCCGTCTGCTCGGTGAGGACTCCTTGGACGCGGCCGAGGAACGCGGCCTGGTGGAGAGCGAGCTCACCCGGTCGCTGCGTGCCGCCCTCGGCCCGGTCGCCGACCAACGTGACTGGGCGAGCACGACGGAGGGCGCAGAGCTGCTCGCACAGCTGGCCACGGCGAGCTACCGGGTGCAGCTGGCACGCCGGTTCCACAACGATGCAGTGGTGCAGATCCGGCGCATCCGGCGCAACGTGCTGGTGCGGTTCTTCCACCTCGCCGGCCGGGCACCGCTGCCGCAGACGTTCGAGATGGACGACGAGCTCACCGTGCTCGACCCCACATCGGGTACGAGTCCGGCCGCCGGCTCCTGAACTACGCTGACGGTCATGTCCGCGCCGCCTCCGCAGGGTCCGCCCCGCCGCGAGTACCCTCGAGCCGCCCGACCCGCGACGGCGCCGCCTACCGCTGGCCAGCCGCCAGGTGGCTACCCGCCCGGCGGAAGTTATCCGCCCGCCGGTGCCTACCCGCCCGCCTACCGGCCGCAGGCGTTCGCACCCGAGCCGGCCGTCCGGGGGACGCTGAACGCCGCCTACGCACCGCCCCCGAACACCACCGGACCGATCGAGCAGGTCTGGACCCCGGGCCAGCGCACCAGCAACCGGCTGGTGTTCAACGTGGTGATCTACGTCGTCGGCGGGCTCGCGATGCTGATCGCCCTGGGCTACATCGCCCTGGCCACCGGGCTGTCGTCCACCTCGATCGCCTTTGTCCTCGCACTGGTGCCCCTGACCATCGTGCTGCTCGGGGTGCGCTGGCTGGACCGGTGGGAACCGGAGCCGAAGACGATGCTGCTGGTCGCTCTGCTCTGGGGTGCCGGCGTGGCCGTGCTCAGTGCGCTGGTGCTGAACACTGCGATCCAGCAGTGGATCTACGAGAGCACCGGTGACCCGCAGAGCACCACCACCACGACCACGGTCATCGTCGCCCCGATCGTGGAGGAGATCGTCAAAGGTCTGGGCGTGCTGGCCATCTACCTGTTCCGGCGCCAGCAGTTCGACGGCCCGGTCGACGGTGTGGTCTACGCGGCCACGGTCGCCGCCGGCTTCGCCTTCACCGAGAACATCCTGTACTTCTCCCAGTACGCGGACTTCGTGGCCGAGGTGTTCGTGATGCGGGGGATCTTCTCTCCGTTCGCCCATGCGCTGTTCACCTCCTGCATCGGGATCGCCGTGGGGCTGGCGGCCCGCTCCTCACGGACCGGCGTGATCCTGATCGCTTTTCCTGCCGGACTGGTCGGGGCGATGGGCCTGCACGCGCTGTGGAACGGCTCAGCGCTGATCGGGAACAACTTCCTGCTCATCTACGCCGTGATCCAGCTGCCGCTGTTCCTGGCGATGCTGGCACTGCTGATCTGGCTGCGCCGGCAGGAGTCGAACGTGATCCGGTCCCGGTTGACGGAGTATTCCCAAGCCGGCTGGTTCGCCCCGCACGAGGTGGAGATGCTCGCCTCGATGCGGCTGCGCAGCCAGGCGAAGCTCTGGGCCTCCGGCTACGGCGAGCGGGCGAAGGCGGCGATGGTCTCCTTCCAGCGCAACGCCACTGTGCTCGCGTTCCGTCGCCAGCAGGTGCTCAGCCACCGGCTGCGGGAGAACAGCACCGAGCACGAGCTGCTCGGTGCGGTGCAGCGGGACCGGCATGCCTTCGCCCAGGCCGCGCTCGGCCGGTGACCAGGCCTCCGGAAGCGACCATCTCCGCATCGAGCGTGCGCTGGTGTGGACGATCGCTGCTGTCCTGACTGCAGCAGCTTTCCACACCAACGGCGCCAGACGGCTCCATCACCTGAGCTGGGCGCCGCCGCGGCGGTCGAGGTGCTGGTCCCGGCGGTAAACTGGGCACGCCTGTCCCGCCACCGAGAGCCACGAGGTCACCGTGTCCGACACTGTCAGCACCCCCACCAGCCCGTCCGCCCCCGACCGCGGCACCACCCGGGTGAAGCGCGGTATGGCTGACATGCTCAAGGGTGGGGTGATCATGGACGTGGTCACCCCGGAGCAGGCGAAGATCGCCGAGGACGCAGGCGCCGTGGCCGTGATGGCCCTGGAGCGGGTCCCGGCGGACATCCGCGCCCAGGGTGGTGTGGCCCGGATGAGCGACCCGGAGATGATCACCGGCATCGTCGAGGCAGTGTCCGTCCCGGTGATGGCCAAGGCCCGGATCGGGCACTTCGTCGAGGCGCAGGTGCTGCAGTCCCTGGGGGTCGACTACGTGGACGAGTCCGAGGTGCTCACTCCCGCGGACTACACCCACCACATCGACAAGTGGGCATTCACCGTGCCGTTCGTCTGCGGTGCCACCAACCTGGGTGAGGCGTTGCGCCGGATCACCGAGGGCGCGGCGATGATCCGGTCCAAGGGCGAGGCCGGCACCGGGGACGTGTCCAACGCCACCACGCACATGCGCACCATCCGCGCGGAGATCGCCCGGCTGTCCTCGCTGCCGAAGGACGAGCTGTACGTGGCCGCGAAGGAGCTGCAGGCACCGCACGCGCTGGTCGCCGAGGTGGCTGAGGCGGGCAGGCTGCCGGTGGTGCTGTTCACCGCCGGTGGGATCGCCTCTCCGGCAGATGCGGCGATGATGATGCAGCTCGGCGCCGAAGGAGTGTTCGTCGGATCCGGGATCTTCAAGTCCGGAAACCCGGCTGAACGTGCGGCGGCGATCGTGCGTGCCACCACCTTCTACGACGACCCGGACGAGATCGCCAAGGCTTCCCGCGGGCTCGGCGAGGCGATGGTCGGCATCAACGTCGACGACATCCCCGTCCCGCACCGGCTCGCCGAGCGCGGCTGGTGACCACCTCCGCGTGAGCAATCTCGGCCCCGACTGGCAGCGGCTCCCGGACGGCACCGCCTACCGGCGAGCGGCGCGGGTCGTGGTGTTCGATGCTGACGGCCGGGTGCTGCTCGTCCGCGGCCATGACGCCGACCAGGTCGAGCGCACCTGGTGGTTCACCATCGGCGGTGGTATCGAACCGGGGGAGACCCCGCGGGCGGCTGCCGTGCGCGAGCTGGCCGAGGAGTCCGGGCTGCAGCTGAGCGAGGCCGACCTGGTCGGGCCCGTGCTCACCCGGGAGGCGGAGTTCGACTTCTTCGCCGAGACCGTCCGACAGGACGAGGTGTTCTTCCTCGCCCGCACCCGCGGGCAGGTGAGCCTCAGTACCGACGGGTGGACCGCCGTCGAGCAGGGATTCATGGACGAGCTGGACTGGTGGCACGCCGAGGACCTCGCTCAGGTGCAGGTGGAGGTCTTCCCGGTCCAGCTGCCCCAGCTGGTACGCAGCTGGCGGGCCGGCTGGGACGGGCAGGTGCTGCACCTGGGCTTCCAGGACGACGACGCCGCCCGGGGTGCTCGGTGACGTCACCTGTCGTGGGGGTGCTCGCCCTGCAGGGTGACGTGCAAGAGCACCGCCGTGCCCTGGCCGCGTGCGGAGCTCAGGTGGTCTCGGTGCGCCGGCCCGCGGACCTGGCCGGTCTGGACGCCCTGGTGCTGCCCGGCGGGGAGTCGACCACGATGGACAAGCTGCTGCGCCGGTATGAGCTGATGACGCCGCTACGGGCACAGGTCGCTGACGGACTTCCGGTGTACGGCTCGTGTGCCGGGATGATCCTGCTCGCCGACCGGATCGCCGACGGTATCGAGGGGCAGCAGACCATCGGCGGACTGGACGTGACCGTCCGGCGGAACGCCTTCGGCCGCCAGGTGGACTCCTTCGAGGAGCCCCTCGACGCACCAGCTCTTGGTGCCGGGGCGGAGGATCCGGAGCTGCGGGCAGTGTTCATCCGCGCCCCCTGGGTGAGCGAGTGCGGACCCCAGGTGGAGGTGCTCGCCACGGTGAGCACAGGTCCGGCGGCAGGTAGGATCGTAGCGGTGCGCCAGGGCGCGTTGATGGCAACGGCATTCCACCCGGAGATCAGCGGCGACCTGAGGATCCACCGTGCGTTCCTCGGGACGATCTCCCGGCGGTAGGCGGCGCAGAAGTGACGAACGAGAGGTAACCACCATGGCGGGGCACTCCAAGTGGGCGACGACCAAGCACAAGAAGGCGGCGATCGACGCCAAGCGCGGCAAGCTGTTCGCCCGACTGATCAAGAACATCGAGGTGGCTGCCCGTACCGGTGGTGGTGACCCGGCCGGCAACCCGACCCTGTACGACGCCATCCAGAAGGCGAAGAAGTCCTCTGTGCCCGGGGACAACATCGACCGTGCCGTCAAGCGCGGCTCCGGCCTGGAGGCTGGCGGCGCTGACTACCAGACGGTGATGTACGAGGGGTACGCGCCTGGCGGTGTGGCCGTGCTGGTGGAGTGCCTCACCGACAACCGCAACCGGGCCGCCTCGGACGTGCGGGTGGCGTTCACCCGCAACGGCGGGTCGCTGGCAGACCCGGGCAGCGTGTCCTACCTGTTCACCCGCAAGGGCGTCATCCTGGTGCCAAAGGCCGACGGGGTGGGCGAGGACGATGTCCTCACCGCTGTGCTGGAGGCCGGCGCCGAGGAGGTCAACGACCACGGCGAGATGTTCGAAGTGATCAGCGAGGCCGGCGACCTGGTAGATGTGCGCACCGCGCTGCAGGCCGCCGAGCTGGACTACGACTTTGCCGAGGCACAGTTCGTGCCGGCCACCCAGATCGAGGTGGACACCGACGGCGCCCGCAAGGTGCTGCGCCTCATCGACGCACTCGAGGACAGCGACGACGTGCAGAACGTGTTCGCGAACTTCGATGCTTCCGATGAGGTGCTCGCCGAGCTCGAGCAGGACGACTGAGCCGGCCGGCGACCGCCGCTGGGGTCCCGGCCACCGGTAGGCGCCGCGATACCCGGCCCGCCGGTGGCAGGAATTTCGATACCTGGCGCGCCGGGGCGATACCGCGGAGCACGACCTCACGCAGCAACTACCGCCTGAATCGTTTCACCAACGAGGGGCGGGTGTTGGTGGCCGGCGGCGGGCTCGGTACCTGAGAACCTGGGGGAGTGAGCTTCCGCATCCTCGGCGTCGACCCCGGGCTGACCCGCTGCGGCCTCGGCGTGGTGGACGCCAGCCGCGGCCGCGCGCTGCGCCTGGTGGACGTGACCGTCGCGCGCACCAGCTCCGAGGAGGACCCGGCGCAGCGGCTGGTGCGCATCGGGGACGAGATCGAGGCCTGGATCACCCGGCTGTCCCCGGACGCGGTGGCCGTGGAGCGGGTGTTCGCCCAGCACAACGTACGCACCATCACCGGCACCGCGCAGGTGGCCGGCCTGGCGATGGTGGCAGCCGCCCGCGCCCAGATCCCGCTCGCCCTGCACACCCCGAGCGAGGTGAAGGCGGCCGTCACCGGCAACGGCCGCGCGGAGAAGGCGCAGGTGCAGGAGATGGTCCGCCGGCTGCTGGACCTGCAGCAGGCGCCCAAGCCCGCCGATGCCGCCGATGCGCTCGCGCTGGCGATCACACATGCCTGGCGAGCCCACGCAGTCGGGACCGCGCACGCGGCCGGCGGCGGGCAGCAGACCGCTGCGCAACGAGCCTGGGCCCAGGCGGAGACCCGCGCCCGGTCGGCGCGCCGCTATCCTCGCCGCACCGTCACCCGGTAACGTGACCGTAGTACAGATGTTCTCACGCGGAGGGATGGCACGATGATCGCATCGGTCTCGGGGCAGGTGGACCAGGTGGGCCTGGACGCCTGCGTGGTGGTCGCCGGTGGGATCGGTTACCGGGTGCACACCACTCCGGCGACGCTGGCGACCGTGCGTACCGGCGCGCAGGCCACCCTGGCCACCAGCATGGTGGTCCGGGAGGACTCGATGACCCTGTTCGGCTTCGCCGAGGCCGAGGAACGGGACGTGTTCGAGCTGCTGCAGACGGTCAGCGGCGTCGGTCCGCGGCTGGCGCTGGCGATGCTTGCCGTGCACACCCCGGACGACCTCCGCCGCGCCGTGGCCGCCGAGGACATCAAGGCGCTGACGATGGTGCCCGGGATCGGGCAGAAGGGTGCAAGACGCATCCTGCTCGAGCTCGGCGACCGGCTTGGCCCGGCCAGCGACGCGACCCCGCCGGCCACCGCCGCGGCACCGGCTGGTGGCACCCGCACCGACGTGGTCACCGCACTGACCGGGCTGGGCTGGCCGGCGAAGTCGGCCGAGCAGGCGGTGGACGCCGTGCTCGCCGAGGCAGGTGACGGCGCGGACACCGCGGAGCTGCTCCGCGCGGCGCTGCAGCAGCTGGGTGGTAACCGCCATGGCTGACCCGGAGGACCGGATGCTGGCCGCCGAGGCGGACGAGCTGGACCGAGCGGCCGAGGCGGCACTGCGCCCCCGCCGGCTGGACGAGTTCATCGGTCAGCCGGTGGTGCGCGACCAGCTCTCCTTGGTGCTGGATGCTGCTGTGGCCCGCTCCCGCCCCCCGGACCACGTGCTGCTCGCCGGCCCACCGGGGCTGGGCAAGACCACGTTGGCGATGATCGTCGCCAGCGAGGTCAACGGTGCGCTGCGGATCACCTCCGGACCGGCAGTGCAGCACGCCGGCGACCTGGCCGCGATCCTGTCCTCGGTGCAGGAGCACGATGTGCTGTTCATCGACGAGATCCACCGACTGGCGCGCCCCGCCGAGGAGATGCTCTACCTGGCCATGGAGGACTTCCGGGTGGACGTGGTGGTCGGCAAGGGTCCCGGCGCCACAGCGATCCCACTGACGTTGCCGCCGTTCACCGTGGTGGGTGCCACCACCCGCTCCGGTCTGCTGCCGGCACCGCTGCGGGACCGGTTCGGGTTCACCGCGCACATGGACTTCTACTCCACCGAGGAGCTGGAGCAGGTCCTCACCCGGTCCGCCCGGCTGCTGGATGCCGACCTGCACACCGATGCCGCCGCCCAGATAGCGGCCCGATCCCGCGGCACCCCGCGGATCGCGAACCGGTTGCTGCGCCGGGTGCAGGACTGGGCGCAGGTACGCGGCACCGGTGTGCTGGACCTGGCCGCGGCGATGGCCGCACTGGAGGTCTTCGAGGTGGACCCACGTGGGCTGGACCGGTTGGACCGGGCTGTGCTGGACGCGCTGTGCCGCCGGTTCGCTGGTGGCCCCACCGGACTGACCACCCTGGCGGTGGCGATCGGGGAGGAGCCGGAGACGGTAGAGACAGTGGCGGAACCGTTCCTGGTGCGGGAGGGCTTCATGGCGCGCACGCCCCGTGGACGGGTCGCCACCTCCGCCGCGTTCGCCCACCTGGACCTACCACAGCCGGCGGGGCCAGCGACGCTCTGGGACTGACCCGGCTGAGGGCGATCCCGGACGCTTGTGTCCTTCGCTGGTAGGGTCCGGGTGGTTCGTCGCGCGTTCGATCTCACCTAGAATCGGGCGGAAGCCGATCTCAACGCACTGGAGTGTGCCCACTCATGGACCCCTTTCTCCTGATCATCCTGGTCGTCGGTCTCGGCGGCTTGCTCCTGCTGAACTGGCGCACCCGGAAGAAGCAGCAGGAGCAGCTCTCCTTCCGCGACCGGCTGCAGATCGGGCAGCAGGTGCAGACCATCGGTCTGGTGATCGGCACCATCACCGCACTCGACGGCGACCACGTGACCATCGAGACCACCCCGGGCACGCAGATCGTGTTCCACAAGCAGGCGATGGCTCGGCTGCTCGATGACGAGTCTGCACCGGAGTCCGACGAGGACTACCCGGACGGTGCTGTCGACGAGGACGCGGAGACGACCGCTGACCACGGCGCGGAGACCGAACGGGTCGAGGACGCCGTCGCGCGCAGCCCGGAGGTGCCCAGCGAGACACACACGAGCGTGTCCCCGGACTCCGGCGACGACGACACCCCGCGCAGCACCCAGAACTGACGTCCCGGCTCCGCCGCCGGCAGCACACGGAAGAAGACCCCGTTGGCAACTCGAACACGACGAGTGCGTCCGCTGCGCACTCTGACCGCCCTGTTGTTCCTCCTCGTCCTCGTCTATGGCGGCTTGGCGGCGAACAGCATGTGGGGCAAGGGCTCGATGTCGCCCGGGCTGGCGCTGGACCTGGAGGGCGGCACCCAGCTGATCCTCACTCCGAGCGCCGAAGGTGCCGAGATCACCGACACGCAGATCAAGGAAGCCATCCGCATCATGCGGCAACGGGTGGATGCCTCCGGTGTGTCGGAGGCAGAGATCTCCAGCCAGGGTGGCACGAACATCGTGGTCCAGCTGCCCGGCAGTCCCAGCCAGGAGACCATCGACCTGGTGCAGTCTGCGGCCCAGCTGCGGTTCCGGGCGGTGCTCACCGAGGCCGGGCCGGCGCAGATCGACCCTGCCGCTCTGGAAGAGCAGCAGCAGGAGCAGTCCGACGGCGGAGCTTCCGGAGACCAGGACAGCTCCGGGGACCAGGCGTCCTCCGGGCAGGGGGCTAGCGAGGACTCCGGGGACGACGCGGCCGGGGGGTCCTCGGGGGGCACGGTCGGCGGGGCTGTGGCCCGGGCCACCGGCGACGACCCGAGCGACGGGGCCACCGAGGAGGCGAGTGACCCCGCCACCGACGACGCCGAGGACGCCGGCGAGCAGCCCAGCGACACTCCGAGCGAGCAGCCCCAGAACTACACCCAGGAGGAGATCGAGGCCGCAGCGAAGGAGGCCGCGGACACCGACGGGGACGGTGAGCTCGCCGATACCCCGGCCACCGAGCCGACGAGTCCTTCGGACACCGCCTGGATCACCGAGCAGGTGATGTACGACTTCTACATGCTGGACTGCACCGACCCGGCCAACCTGGCCGGCGGTGGTGGCGATGACCCGGAGCAGCCGCTGGTGGCCTGCTCCCAGGAGGGTGACGCCAAGTACATCCTCGGACCCGTCGAGCTGGAGGGTACCGACGTCGCCTCGGCGAACTCCGCCCTGGGCACCACCGAGTCGGGCACGGTGACCAACCAGTACGTGGTGCAGCTGGACTTCACCTCCGAGGGGGGTCAGAAGTTCAAGGAGGTCACCCAGCGGCTGGCCACGCTCGTCTCCTCCGGCCAGAACCGGTTCGCGATCGTGCTGGACCGGCTGGTCATCTCCGCCCCGTCGGTGGAGAACGTGATCGGGGGTGGGCAGGCGGAGATCTCCGCACCGCCGACGGCACCGTTCACCCAGGACCAGACGGTGGCGCTGGCGAACCAGCTGAACTACGGGTCGCTGCCGATCACGTTCGAGCTGCGCAGCCAGGAGGAGATCTCCGCGACGCTGGGCACCGAGCAGCTGGAGCGCGGGATCCTCGCTGGTCTCATCGGTCTGGGACTCGTGGTGGTCTACTCGGTCGTGCAGTACCGCGGGCTGGCGATCGTCACCCTGCTGAGCCTTACCGTGGCCGGGGCGCTCACCTACGGGTCCATCACCGCGCTCTCCGAGCTGATCGGGTACCGGCTGTCCCTGGCCGGTGTGGCCGGTCTGATCATCGCCATCGGTATCACCGCTGACTCCTTCATCGTCTACTTCGAGCGAATACGTGACGAGGTACGCGAGGGCAGACGGCTGGAGGATGCCGTCGAGCTCGGCTGGGCACGCGCCCGGCGCACCATCCTCGCCTCGGACGCGGTGAACCTGCTGGCCGCAGTGGTGCTGTACACGCTGGCGGTCGGCGGCGTGCGCGGGTTCGCCTTCACCCTCGGTCTGACCACGGTGATCGACGTGCTCGTGGTCATCCTGTTCACCCATCCGATGGTGCAGGCACTGGTGCGCACCAAGTTCTTCGGCGACGGGCACCGGTTCTCCGGGCTGGACCCGGTGCACCTGGGTTCCACCGTGCCCATCTACCGCGGCCGCGGCCGGGTGCGCACGGGGGAGTCGATCGCCGAGCGGCGCCGGGCCGCCGAGCTCGCCGCCGCTCAGGCCGACGACCAGGAGCCGGGGGAGTCCTCGAGTCCCGACGACGGTGATCCGCCGGGCGGGTCCGGCGACGGCGACTCACCAGGCGGTTCCGACGATGCCGAGCTTTCCTCCACCGGCCGGAAGGGTGATCGCTGATGGCCAGCTTCGCCAAGTTCGGGAACGACCTGTACTCCGGACGGCGTTCCTACGACATCGTCGGCAAGCGCCGGGTCTGGTTCATCACCGGCCTGGTGATCATGGTGCTCTGCGGCCTGCTGCTGGGTATCCGCGGGCTGAACCCGGGCATCGACTTCCGTGGCGGGTCGGAGTTCACCATCTCCAACACCCAGACGCTGGACCAGAGCCTGGCGCAGACAGCCCTGGACGAGGTGGTCAGCGACCAGGTGGCGCGGGTGAGCAGCGTGGGCGGCTCCACGGTGCGGGTGCAGACGGAGTCCCTCACCGAGGAGCAGACCGCTCAGCTCAGCGAGCTGCTCGCCGAGGCCTACGGCACCACACCGGACGACGTCACCTCCTCCTTCGTGGGCCCGACCTGGGGGCAGGATGTCACCGGGAAAGCGATCCAGGGCCTGGTGATCTTCCTCGTCCTGGTCTCCGTGGTGATGACCCTGTACTTCCGCCGCTGGACGATGGCCGCCGGGGCTCTGGTCGCCCTGCTGCACGACATGGTGATCACCGCCGGTGTCTATGCCCTGGTCGGTTTCGAGATCACCCCAGCCACGGTGATCGGGTTCCTCACCATCCTCGGCTACTCCCTGTACGACACGGTGGTGGTCTTCGACAAGGTCCGGGAGAACACCGACAGCGTCACCGAGCAGACCCGGTTCACCTATGCCGAGGGGGCGAACCTGGCGGTGAACCAGACCCTGGTGCGCTCGATCAACACCTCGGTGGTCGCAGTGCTGCCGGTGGCCTCGATCTTGTTCGTCGGCGCGTTCCTGCTCGGCGCCGGCACGTTGCGCGACATCGCCCTGGTCCTGTTCATCGGCATGCTGATCGGCACGTTCTCCTCGATCTTCATCGCGACCCCGGTCCAGGTGGCGCTCTACCACCGCAACCCGGTGATCAAGGAGCACACCGAGAAGGTGCTCGCCCTGCGGGAGCGGCGGCTGTCGGAGGCGGAGGCGGAGGGGCTGCCGGCAGCCTCGGTCGCCACCGGGGCCGCAGGTCTGCGGGCCGGGTCGCACCAGGGGCAGCAGGCGCAGCCGCGGCGCAGACCGAAGAGCAAGCGGTGACTCCGGCAGCGGTCTCTCCTCGGCTGCAGGACCTGATCGCCAGCCGGGTGCGGGACGTCCCGGGGTTCCCTGAACCGGACGTGCTGTTCCGAGACATCACCCCGTTGCTGGCGGACGCCACGGCGTTCTCCGCGGTGATCTCCAACCTGGCCGACACCTTCGGCGGCGAGGTGGACGCCGTAGCCGGGATCGAGGCCCGCGGGTTCCTGTTCGCCGCGCCGCTGGCTGCGGTCCTCGGCTGCTCCTTGATCGCCGTGCGCAAGGCCGGCAAGCTGCCGCCGCCGGTCGTCCGCGCGGAGTACCGGCTGGAGTATGGCAACGCGGTGCTGGAGGTCTCCGAGCACGCGGTCGGCGAGGGAGCCAAGGTGGCGGTGCTGGACGACGTGCTGGCCACCGGCGGCACAGCGGCAGCGGCCTGCACGCTGCTCGAGCAGTGCGGTGCCACCGTGGCCGGGCTGGGCTTCCTGCTGGAGCTCTCCGAGCTGGATGGGCGCGCGCAGCTCACCGACCGGGACGTGCACACGCTGCTCACCTACTGACCCCGCCCACACCCCCACCCACACCCCACCGACGGGGGACGTCACGTCGGGAGTGCGCCACGGCGCACGTCGGACAGGACGACCCACCCGGGAGGGGCGGGGCGAGAGCCAGGGTCTTGCGGCGTATCATGGCCGGATGAGTGAGGATCTGGCCGCCGACACAGCACAGGACGCCCGCCCGGGCCATGCTGTGCCGCCGGCGCGGGTCCGCTCCCGGCTGGTGCGCTTCGGTGGGCGCGGTCACTCCACCCCGGCGGCGATCGAGCCGCTGATCCGGGTGGTGCGGACGAACCACCCCCGGGTGGACACCTCGATCATCGAACGCGCTTACGGTGTCGCTGAACGAGCGCACACCGGGCAGGTGCGCAAGAGCGGCGACCCGTACATCACCCACCCGGTGGCCGTGGCGACGATCCTCGCCGAGCTGGGCATGACGCCGTCCACCTTGGCTGCAGCCCTGCTGCACGACACGGTGGAGGACACCAGCTACACGCTGGAGGACCTGCGCAAGGATTTCGGGGACGAGATCGCCCTGCTCGTGGACGGCGTGACCAAGCTGGACAAGGTCACCTTCGGCGAGGCGGCCCAGGCCGAGACAGTGCGCAAGATGGTCATCGCGATGGCCCGGGACATCCGGGTGCTGGTGATCAAGCTCGCCGACCGGCTGCACAACGCCCGCACCTGGAAGTACGTCTCCGCCGCCTCCGCCGCGCGCAAGGCCCGGGAGACGCTGGAGATCTACGCCCCGCTGGCCCACCGGCTGGGTATGAACACCATCAAGTGGGAGCTGGAGGACCTGTCCTTCGCCACCCTGTACCCGAAGGTGTACAGCGAGATCGTGCACCTGGTCACCGAGCGGGCCCCGGCCCGGGAGGAGTTCCTCGCCCTGGTGCGCGACCAGGTGATCGAGGACCTGCGCGCGGCGAAGATCAAGGCCACGGTCACCGGGCGGCCGAAGCACTACTACTCGATCTACCAGAAGATGATCGTGCGCGGCCGGGACTTCGGGGACATCTACGACCTGGTCGGTGTGCGGGTGCTGGTGGACAGCGTCCGGGACTGCTACGCGGCGCTGGGGGCGCTGCACGCACGGTGGAACCCCGTGCCGGGACGGTTCAAGGACTACATCGCGATGCCGAAGTTCAACATGTACCAGTCGCTGCACACCACGGTGATCGGACCGACCGGCAAGCCGGTGGAGATCCAGATCCGCAGCCACGACATGCACCGGCGCGCCGAGTACGGGGTCGCGGCTCACTGGAAGTACAAGGAGTCCGCCCGGCAGGGGGCGAAGACTGCGACCGCTGAGGCCGACTCGATGCCGTGGCTGCGCCAGCTGGTGGACTGGCAGCGGGAGACCGCCGACCCGGGGGAGTTCCTGGACTCGCTGCGCTATGAGATGTCCGGTGCGCAGGTGTATGTGTTCACCCCGAAGGGGGATGTGATGGCGTTGGCCGCCGGGGCCACCCCGGTGGACTTCGCCTACGCCGTGCACACCGAGGTCGGCCACCGCACCGTCGGGGCGAGGGTGAACGGCCGGCTGGTGCCGCTGGACTCCACCCTGGAGAACGGCGACACCGTGGAGGTGTTCACCTCCAAGGCCGACGGCGCCGGCCCGAGCCACGACTGGCTCAGCTTCGTCAAGACCCCGCGGGCGCGCAACAAGATCAGGTCGCACTTCTCCAAGGAGCGCCGCGAGGAGGCAGTGGAGACCGGGAAGACCCGGATCGCCAAGGCGCTGCGCAAGCAGAACCTGCCGATGCAACGACTGCTGAACCACAACACGCTCGTCGCGCTGGCCGACGAGATGCGCTACGCAGACGTCTCGGCGCTGTACGCCGCGGTCGGTGAGGGGCACGTCTCCGCGGCGAACGTCGTCAAACGGCTGGTCGCCTCTCTCGGCGGGGAAGATGCCGCCGAGGAGGACATGGCCGAGGTCACCCGGCCGGGCACCCGCAGCCGCACCGCTGCGCTCGGCGACCCCGGTGTGGTGGTCAAGGGTATGGACGTCGGCGACATGTGGACCAAGCTGGCCAAGTGCTGCACCCCGGTGCCCGGCGACCCGATCGTCGGGTTCGTCACCCGCGGCGCAGGCGTCTCGGTGCACCGGGAGGACTGTACGAACGTGGCCGGGCTGCGCCGCCAGCCGGAGCGGATGATCGACGTGGAGTGGGCCCCGGGCGCGCAGAGCGTGTTCCTGGTGCAGATCCAGGTGGAGGCGCTGGACCGCAACGGGCTGCTCTCCGACGTCACCAAGGTGCTCTCGGACAACCACGTGAACATCCTGTCCGCGAACGTGGCCACCTCCCGGGACCGCACCGCCAAGTCCCGGTTCGTGTTCGAGATGGCCGAACCCTCCCACCTGGGGCACGTGCTGCGGGCAGTGCGCAACATCGACGGTGTCTACGACGTGTTCCGGTTCACCGGTAGCTCCACGCGGCAGACGTCCTCCGCCGACGTCTGACCTCCGGCACCTGTCCGCCAACGCTCTGGAATACGACCCTGAGCAGGGTGAGCGCCGCTAGAGCGAGCGCTCGCGGACCAGTGCTGGCTGGTCAGCGGGCGTCGTCGGCGGCCCGCTGCACCTGCTCCAACCAGGCGCGGCGGGCGTCCAGCGCCTCCTGGGCGCGTTGGATCTTCTTCTCGTCGCCGCTGTCCTGTGCGGTGGCCAGGTCCTTCTCCAGGGCTGCGATGGCCTCTTCCAGCTGTGCGGCGGCGCCTTCAGCACGGGCACGCACCCGCGGGTTCTTCCGCCGCCACTCGTGCTGGTCGGCGTCGCGGACCGCCTGCTCCACAGCGCGCATCCGACCCTCGACCCGCTGCAGGTCCCCACGCGGTACCTTCCCGGCCTCTTCCCAGCGGTCCTGGATGTCGCGGAGCTTGGCCTTGGCCGCCCTGAGGTCCTTGATCGGCAACAGTGCCTCAGCCTCGGCGAGGAGCGCCTCCTTGACCTTGAGGTTCTCCCCGTACTCGGCGTCGATCTGGGCGTTCTGGGCGTTGCGGGCCTCGAAGAACACGTCCTGGGCGGCGCGGAACCGGGCCCACAGGGCGTCGTCGTCCTTGCGCGAGGCACGGCCGGCGGCTTTCCACTCAGCCATCAGGTCGCGGTAGGCGATCGTGGTCGGCCCCCACTCGGTAGAGCCGGACATCGCCTCGGCGCGGGCAATCAGGCGCTCCTTGATCTCCTTCGCCTGGGCATGGGCCTTGTCCAGCTCGGCGAAGTACTGCCGCCGCTGCCGGTCGAACGCGGAGCGTGCTGCGGCGAACCGCTTCCACAGGGCGTCTTCGCTCGGCCGGTCCAGCCGCGGACCTGCCTTCTGCGCCTGCTTCCACTCCTCGAGCAGGCTGCGCAGCTGCTCGCCCTGTGCTCGCCACTGCATCCGTGCCGGGTCCGTCGCGGCGATCGCCTCGGCCCGTTCCACGATCGTGGTGCGCTCCGCCAGTGCCGCAGCGCGTGCCTTCTCCCGTTCGGTGTTGATCTCCCGACGGCGGTCCTTGGCGTGCTCCTTCAGCTCACCGAGCCGGGTCCGCAGGGCGTCCAGGTCACCGACGGCCGCCGGTTCCGCCAGGGCCTCGGTGAGAGTGCGCAACGTGTTGTCGATGTCCTTGATGGTCAGCTGCGCGAGCCGGGTGCCGAACAGCTCGACCTGTGCCTTGAGGTCCAGGTAGCGGCGGATGTACAGGGACAGGGCCTCGTCCTCGCTGACGTCCGGGAACTGCCCGACGACGCGCTCACCGGAGGCGTCTCGGACATAGACGGTGCCGTCCTCGGCGACCCGTCCGTGCTCGCGGGCGGCGGCCACCTCGACCGGGTCCATCGCCGGCGCCTCCGGCTCGGTGACCGGAGCGACCGGAGCCGGGGCGGGCGCGCTCGGGGAACCTCCGGCCGGTGGGGTAGGCCGCGGCCGGGCCATCATCTTCGGGGTGGGGATCTGCGCCGGAGTAGGGATCTGGGCCGGCGTGGGGATGCTCGATGGCTTCGGCGCGGGTGGTGCCGGGGGCGCTGCCTCAGCGGGGCTTTCGGGCACAGCCGGCGCCTCGTCCCCCTGCGCAGCCGGAGCTTCGGCACCAGGGGCAGCGGGCGCTTCGGCACCAGGGGCAGCCGGAACTTCGGGCGCAGCAGGCGTCTCCTGCGCTGGGCCGGTCGAGGCAGGGGAGGGCTCCTGACCCGCCTGGGCTGCGCCGTCACCCACTCCAGGGGAGGGCTCCTGACCCGCCTGGGCTGCGCCGTCAGGAGCGGACGCCACCTGCGGGGCGGCTGCCGGCGCCGCCTCCTCGGCAGGCGCGGGGGAGTCGGACAGATTCTGCTCGTTCACGGCGTTCTCACTCGTCTCGGTGGCCGGGTCCTGGTCAGGGTGCTGCTGATCGGTCACTGGATGTCCACACTCTCGATGATGACGTTCTCGGCGGGGTGCTCACTGCCGTCGTCTGCGGTCCCAGCAGCGCCGATCTGCTGGAGGATGTCCAGGCCGCCGGTGATCTGACCGAACACCGTGTAGCCGCCGGCGCTGTCGCTGGGCAGGGTGACGTCGTCGAAGACCAGGAAGAACTGCGACCCCATGCTCTCGCCGTCGTTGCCCTGCCGCGCCATCGCCAACGTCCCAGCCGGGTAGACGTCGTCGCTCGGCGCGTTCTCGACCGGACCGAACGAGTACCCGGGGCCGCCGGTGCCGGTCGCGGTCGGGTCACCGCACTGCAGCAAAGAGTCGGGCAGCAGCCGGTGGCAAGCCGTACCGTCGAAGAAGCCGTCCCCGGCGAGCATCAGGAACGAGGACACCGCCTGCGGTGCGTCCACACCGTCCAGGGTGAGGTCGATGTCCCCCATGTTCGTGTGGATGGTGGCCTGCCACTCGGTGTCCAGGGCATCGGTCTCCGGTGGCGGAGCCTCGTAGGTGCGCGGGTCGGTGGTCGGCAGCGAGTCCGATCCGTCCTGCTCGCCAGGTGTGGCTGGCTCGGTCGCCGGGTCGGTGGCAGCAGACGGGCTACCCGCCTCCGGCGCGGGCTCCTCGCCCTGGGTGAGGATCAGGGTCACCGCACCCGCGACCACCACCACGGCAACCACTACCGCGGCGATGATGCGGTTGCGCCGGGCGATCCGGCGGGCCCGTTCCTGGCGAGCGAGTCGCTTCTGGTATCGACGGCGCGCATACTCACGTTCGCGCTTGCTCGGGGACACCCCGCCTCCTTCGTCATCGATCATCGTCGAGCAGCGCAGCCGGACCGGCTCCACCTGGCTCTTCAGATCGCAGCACGAACGTGCTGGCCTGGCCAATACTAGGCAAGGCTGCCACACCGCTGGGCCCCTCGGTGCCGCGGGCCGGGTCACGGGATGGTCACAACTGGGCAACCGGGCGGTGTCCGGAGCCAGGTCGAACCGGTGGGAAGATGGCGTCATGGCACGAATCGCACCCCTGTCCGGATTCCCCGAGTGGCTGCCCGCCGGGCGGATCGTGGAGACGTCCATCCTGGAGCAGATCCGCCGGGTGTTCGAGCTGCACGGGTTCGCCGGGATCGAGACCCGCGCTGTGGAGCCGCTGGACCGGCTGCTCAGCAAGGGGGAGACGTCCAAGGAGGTCTACCTGCTGCGCCGCCTGCAGGCTGAGAAACAGGAGGACGAGGAGCACACCGCCCGGTCGCTCGGGCTGCACTTCGACCTGACCGTGCCGTTCGCCCGGTACGTGCTGGAGAACGCCGGGCACCTGGTCTTTCCGTTCAAGCGGTACCAGATCCAGAAGGTCTGGCGCGGTGAACGCCCGCAGGAGGGCCGGTTCCGGGAGTTCACCCAGGCGGACATCGACGTGGTCGGCTCCGGCAGCCTGCCGTTCCACTACGAGGTGGAGCTTCCGCTGGTGATCGCCGAGGTGTTCACGGCACTGGCCGAGCTGGGCCTGCCGCCGGTGCAGATCCTGGTGAACAACCGCAAGGTGGCGCAGGGCTTCTACGAAGGTCTGGGCATCGAGGACGTCGAAGGTGTGCTGCGCACGATCGACAAGCTGGACAAGATCGGGCCGGACGGTGTGCGCGAGGCTCTGCAGCAGGAGAACGGCGCCACTGCGGACCAGGCGCAGGCGTGCCTGGACCTGGCCGGTATCTCCGGGACCGACCACACCGTGGCCGAACAGGTACGCGGTCTCGGCGTCACCTCCGAGCTGCTCGAGGAGGGGCTGGGCGAGCTGATGGCGCTGATCGAGGCCGCCGAGAAGCGTCTGCCCGGTGTGGTGGTCGCCGACCTACGGATCGCCCGCGGTCTGGACTACTACACCGGAACCGTGTACGAGACAGTGCTGGTGGGACACGAGTCGCTCGGGTCCATCTGCTCCGGTGGCCGGTACGACTCGCTCGCCTCCGACGGCGCCACCACCTATCCCGGGGTGGGGCTGAGCATCGGGGTCTCCCGACTGGTCTCGCGCATCCTCGCCGGGGACCTGGCCCAGGCCACCCGGCCGGTACCGACCGCGGTGCTGGTGGCGGTCGCCGACGAGGAGCACCGGGAGGCCAGCAACCAGGTGGCCCACGCGCTGCGCTCCCGCGGGATCCCCACCGACGTGGCACCGACCGCCGCCAAGTTCGGCAAGCAGATCCGGTTCGCCGACCGCCGCTCGATCCCGTTCGTCTGGTTCCAGACCGAGAGCGGGCACGAGGTCAAGGACATCCGCTCCGGGGAGCAGGTGCCGGCCGATCCGGCTACCTGGACCCCACCGGCCGAGGACCTGTGGCCACGGGTGGTACCCACCGGCGGCTGACCCGGCAGCCCGCGGGTGCGTCGGCGACTGCCCGCGTCGTCGGCTGATCCGGCAGCCGGCGGGCCCGCCTGGTGCGGGCCTCAGCGGCCGGCGCGGTCCTTGCGGCGGAAGCCGTCCCGGCGGGCGCTCGGTCCACGGCGGGAGTCCGGTCCACGGCGCCGGTCCGGCCGGTGGGAGTCCCGTCGCGGCTTGTCGCCGCCAGTGCGACCGCCCGGGCCTTCGTCCGGCCGGATCCGCAGCTGCTGACCGGCCACCCGGGCCGAGCCGATGCGGCGCAGCGCCTCCGGCCCCACGTCGATGGTGATCTGCACCAGGGAGAACCGGGAGAAGATGGAGATCTTGCCCAGGTCGCTGCCGCGCAGCCCGCCCTCACCGGTGATCGCACCGACGATGTCCTGCGGGCGTGCTCCGTGGGTGTGCCCGACCGCCACCCGGTAGACCGTCCCCGGTCCGGAGAACTGCGCCGGGCCGCCGGAGCGCGCCCCGCCACGGGGGCCGTTGCGGCGTTGCTCGCGGTCGCCGAACCTTCCGGAGTCTGCCTCGAAGCCCTGGGTGGGGATCTCTTCGTCGTCCCGGGCGCGCTGCGGACCCTGGTCACCCACGCTCTGGGCGAGCAGAGCGGCCGCGACATCCAGCAGGTCACCGTCGCCGGTCTGCGCGGTGAGCAGCTCCCGGTAGAGGTCCAGCCGGCCGGCACCCACCCGCTCCGGCACCGACGCCAGCACCCGGCGGGCGCGGTGCTCGCTGACCTGCGCCGGGGTGGGGATGGCGGCCTCGGTCATGGTGGCACCGGTGTGCCGCTCGATCATCCGCAGCCGGGTGCGCTCCCGCGGAGTGAAGAAGGTCAGCGCCCGACCCTCGCGGCCGGCCCGGCCGGTGCGGCCGATGCGGTGCACGTAGGCCTCCGCCTCGCGCGGGATGTCGAAGTTGACCACCAGGCCGATCCGGTCCACGTCCATGCCGCGGGCGGCCACATCGGTGGCGACCAGCACCTGCACCAGGCCGGTGCGCAGCCGTTCGATGATCCGCTCCCGGTCCTTCTGCGCCACGTCGCCGCTGATCGCCGCCGCGGAGACTCCGCGCTCCAGCAGCGCGTTGCCGACGTCCTCGGCGGTCTGCCGGGTGCGCACGAACACCACTGCGGCCTCCGCCTCGGAGGTGGCCAGCACCCGCGCGAGGGCACCGATCTTGTGCCGGAACGGCACCACCGCGTAGGTCTGGGTGATCGTCGTGGTGGTCGAGGACGGCCGGGAGGTGGCCACCTCCACCGGGTCGTTCATGTGCTCCCGGGCCACGGCGCGGATGGCGCGCGGCATGGTGGCGGAGAACAGGGCGGTCTGCCGGGTGGGGGCGGCGGAGGCGAGGATCCGGTCCACGTCCTCGGCGAACCCCATCCGCAGCATCTCGTCGGCCTCGTCCAGCACCAGGTAGGCGAGCTCGGACAGGTCCAGGGCGCTCTTGTCCAGCATGTCGATCACCCGGCCCGGTGTGCCCACCACCACCTGGGCGCCCGCACCCAGACCCCGCAGCTGCGGGCCGTAGGGGGCGCCGCCGTAGATGGCCAGCACCCGCGCCAGACCCCGCGGGGTCATCGACTCGATGGCGTCGGCCACCTGGATCGCCAGCTCGCGGGTGGGTACCAGCACCAGGGCCTGCACCCGCCGGGCAGCAGGGTCCAGGCGGGCGAGCATCGGCAGGGCGAAGGCCGCCGTCTTCCCGGTGCCGGTCTGGGCGACGCCGGTCACGTCCCGGCCGGCGAGCAGGGCCGGGATGGTCGCCGCCTGGATCTCGGTGGGGGTGGTGAAGCCGAGCGCACCGATGGTCGCGAGCAGTTCAGCGGGCAGGTCGAGGCCGGCGAACGTGGGCCCGCCGTCCGGGAGGGCCGCCGCCTCCTGCTCAGAGCGTGCGTCAGAGCGTGCGGAGGCGGGGGCAGTATCGATCGTCATAGCAGAGCGCAAGCACTTTCATCGGGGCTGGAGGCGGCGGACCGGCGGGCCCTGCTCCGCCTCAGCCCGACGTCCCGGACCGCCTCGTGCGATCGGGGTCAGCCGACCTGGCGGCTGAGATCTGGGGGCGAGCTTGCGCCCGGTGCCAGAAGAAGTAAGGGCTTGTCCGCGGGATGTGCGCTCCAAGTGGTGTCAGTCTACCGGCCGTTCGCCCAGGTTCGCGGGCACTGTGCGCAACCTCACCAGTGCGCGGCAGCGGCCGGACCGGTCGCCAGGGGGCACCGGGCCGAGCGACCGTCGGTGTCCCGCACCTGGCATGATCGCGGCATGGACGCAGCGTTGAGGGCCCTGCGAGAGGCCGTCGAAGGGGCCAGGCTGCCACTCCAGCTGCCCGGTGCTGACGCTGCCCGCCGGGACCGTGCGCTGCTCCTGGACCAGCTCGAGGACTACCTGCTGCCCCGCGCGGCGAGCCTGGATGCGCCGTTGCTGGCAGTGGTCGGCGGGTCCACCGGGGCCGGGAAGTCCACCCTGGTGAACGCCCTGGTGGGGGACGTGCTCACCCGCACCGGTGCCATCCGGCCGACCACCCGCGATCCAGTGCTGATCCACCATCCGCACGATGCGCACTGGTTTACCGAGCCGCGCATCCTGCCGCACCTGCCCCGGCTGCGCAGCACGCCGGTGGGGCAGGAACCGGCCACCGGCCAGGGCACTGCCGCGGGCGAGGGCACTACCCCGGGCCGGGAGCCCCGCACCGGGGCGTCGCAGGTGCTGCGACTGACCGCCTCGGCGGCGGTCGGTCCGGGTCTGGCGCTGCTGGACGCCCCCGACATCGACTCGGTGGTGGACGCCAACCGCCACCTGGCCACCCAGCTCCTCGCCGCGGCGGACCTGTGGTTGTTCGTCACCACCGCGCACCGGTACGCCGACGCGGTGCCCTGGGACCTGCTCACCACCGCGGCAGAGCGGGACGTGGTGGTGGCGGTGGTGCTGGACCGGATCCCACCGCCGGTCCTCCGCGAGGTCAGCGACGACCTGGCGGGGATGCTCGCTGACCACGGACTCGGCCGAGCGCCGCTGTTCCTGCTCACCGAGACCGATCTGGACGTGCGCGGCATGCTCCCGCCGGAGGCGGTGGGGGACCTGCACCGCTGGCTCACCAGCCTCACCGACGATGCTGCCGCCCGGACCGAGGTGGCTCGACGCACGCTGGTAGGTGCCGTGCGCAGCGCTACCGCCGCCGCCGGCTCGCTCGCGGCCTCGGTCGGCGAGCAGGCAGTGGCCACCGAGGAGATGGCCGACCAGCTGGCACAGGTCTTCGACGTCACCGAGCTGCTCACCCGGGTCACGGACGGCGCACTGTTACGAGGCGAGGTGCTCTCCCGTTGGCAGGACTTCGTCGGCACGGGCGAGCTCTTCCGGTCCGTGGAGTCCACTGTGGGCAGGTTGCGGGACCGGGCGACGGCGTTCCTCACCGGGAGACCTCGTCCTGCCCGCCGGGTCGAGCACGCCTTGGAGCAGGGCCTGCACACCGTGCTGGTGGAGCAGGCGGACCAGGCGGCCCACCGCGCCTACACGCACCTGTGGCAGCAGCCGGCTGGCCGCCCGCTGCTGCCCGGGCCCGAGCTGGAACGCGCCGAGGCCACCTTCTCCGCCGATGCGGCGGCCGCGATCCGCCAGTGGCAGCGCTTCGTGCTGGAGCTGGTGCGCACCGAAGGCCAGGACAAACGAGCCACCGCCCGGGTGCTCGCATTCGGGGTGAACAGTCTCGCGGTGGTGCTGATGGTGCTCGCGTTCGCCTCCACCGGCGGTCTGGTCGGCGCCGAGGTGGCGATCGCCGGCGGCACGGCAGTGGTGGCGCAGAAGCTGCTCGAGGCGATCTTCGGGGACCAGGCCGTCCGCCGGCTCGCGACCCGCGCGCGGGCCGACCTGACCGAACGAGTGACTGCTCTGTTCGAGGCCGAACGGGACAGGTTCACCGCGCTGCTGCCGGACGCGGCGATGGCCCGGACGGCGGCCGAGCGGCTGCGCGCGGCCGGGGCCGACCTGGACAGTGCCGCTGCCTGCCTCGAGGCCGGGAGCCGGCACCCGGAGGACCCGCGATGAGGGCCACCAGGCTCACCCTGCCCACGCAGCTCGAGGCACTGGAGCGCGCCACCGAGCTGGCTACCCGGGTCCGCGAGGGCGCGGGCAGCACCGACGAGCTGCTGCACGGCGCGATCCAGGACGCCCGCGGCGCCATCGCCCGCACGCGGGAACGCACCGAGCTGTCCGCCGAGCACACGGTGGTGGCCCTGGCCGGGACGACCGGGTCGGGCAAGTCGTCGCTGCTGAACCTGCTCGCCGGGGCCGAGGTGGCCACGGTCGGCGCCCGCCGGCCCACGACCGCCCACGCCCAGGCGGTGGTCTGCCAGGGTCCGCACGCTGCTGCGGCCGATGCCGGCCCTCTGCTGGACTGGCTGGGTATCTCTCGTCGCACTGAGGTGAGCAACGACCGGCTCGCCTCAGCGGTACTGGTGGACCTGCCGGACGTGGACTCGCTGCGTCGCGACCACCAGCTGCGTGCGGAGCACCTCACCGAGCGCGCGGACGTACTGGTGTGGGTACTGGATCCGCAGAAGTACGCCGATGCGGTGCTGCACCACCAGTACCTGCGCCCGATGGCCCGGCACGCCGAGGTGATGCTGGTGGTGCTGAACCAGTCCGACACCCTCGCCCCGGCCGACCTGGCGCCGGTGCTGGCCGACCTGACCGACCGGCTGGCGGCGGACGGTCTGCCTGAGGTCCGGGTGCTGCCCACCTCGGCGACCACCGGAGCCGGGACCGAGGACCTGGTCCAGGCGATCTCCGCCGTCGTGCGTGACCGGGAGAACCTACGCCGCCGCCTGGCCGCTGACCTGGGCACCGCTGCAGAACGCCTCGCCGCGGCCTGCCCGCCGGCGGACCCGCCCGGGATGAGGGCACCGTTGCGCCGGCACCTGGCCGAGAAGATGGCCACCGCCGCAGGTGCAGACCGGGTGGCCGAAGCGGTGGCCACCTCCTACCGGATGACCGCCCGGGCCCGCACCGGCTGGCCGGTGACCCGCTGGCTGGGCCGGTTCCGGGCGGACCCGTTGCGGCGGCTGCACCTCGGCGGCGGCACCAGGCAGCGCCCGGCGGCCCAGGCTCCGACCGACGGTCACGACGGGCAGGTGCTCACCGCGCCGTCGATGCCGGAGCCGGACCCGGCCGCGCGCGCCGCAGTGGGCCGGGCGCTCACCCAGACGGCCGACGCTGTGGTCGGGGAGGTGCCTCCGCCGTGGCGGCAGTACCTGCGCGGGCAGGTGGGCCAGGCCGGCGACGAGGTCACCGCCGAGACGCAGGATGCGATCTCCGGCGTCCTGGCGCGCACCCCGGACCGGCGGAACGGCCGGCCTCCGTCCTGGTTCGGCCTGGTCGGCGCACTGCAGTGGCTGCTGCTGGCAGTGCTGGTGGTCGGGCTGCTGTGGGTGGCGGCGATCGTGCTGCTGCGCTACCTGGGGGTGGGTCCGGTGTGGACGCCGCAGGTGGGGCCGGTGCCGGCCGAACCACCGTGGCCCGCGCTGCCGGCGATCCCCTGGCCGGTGGTGCTGCTCGCCGGGGCGGTGCTGCTCGGGGTGCTGCTGGCCCTGGCGGCCGGGGTGGCCGCCCGGGTGGGGGCGGCGCGCCGGCGGCGGCGCACCCGCCGGCGGATCACCGAGGCGATCGGGGCAGTGGTCGGCGCCTCGGTGCTGGACCCGCTGGCCGCCCGCACCGCGGATGCACGCGAGTACGCGCGGGCGATCGCGCGCGCCGCGAACCATTAGGATCGTCTGGCGTCGCGACCATCGCGGCCCAGTCACGTTCCCGGGAGGATCCTCGTGCTTCGTACCCACCAGGCCGGCACCCTGCGCGCCGGTGACATCGGCACCACCGTCACCCTCACCGGGTGGGTGGACCGTCGGCGGGATCACGGTGGGGTGGCGTTCCTGGACCTGCGGGACGCCTCCGGGATCGTGCAGGTGGTGGTGCGCGACGAGGAGGTGGCCCACCCGCTGCGCGCGGAGTTCGTGCTGCAGGTGACCGGTGAGGTCTCGGCCCGGCCGGAAGGCAACGCCAACCCGAACCTGGGCACCGGTGAGATCGAGGTGATCGCGAGCGACGTCGTCGTGCTGAACACCTCGGCGACGCTGCCGTTCCAGGTCTCCACGGCGCTGGACGAGCAGGTGACCGTGGGGGAGGAGGTGCGGCTGAAGTACCGCTACCTGGACCTGCGCCGGCCCGGTCCGGCCCATGCGATCCGGTTGCGTTCGGCGGTGAACCGGGCGGCGCGCACCGTGCTCGACGGCGAAGGTTTCGTGGAGATCGAGACGCCCACCTTGACCCGGTCTACTCCGGAGGGGGCGCGGGACTTCGTGGTCCCGGCCCGGCTGTCGCCGGGATCCTGGTATGCGCTGCCGCAGTCGCCGCAGCTGTTCAAGCAGCTGCTGATGGTCTCCGGGATGGAGCGGTACTACCAGATCGCCCGCTGCTACCGGGACGAGGACTTCCGTGCCGACCGGCAGCCGGAGTTCACCCAGCTGGACGTGGAGATGAGCTTCGTCGAGCAGGACGATGTGATCGCCCTGGCCGAGCAGGTGCTGGTGGCGCTGTGGGAGCTGATCGGCTACACCATCCCCACCCCGATCCCGCGGATGACCTACGCCGAGGCGATGCGCCGGTTCGGCACCGACAAGCCGGACCTGCGGTTCGGGCTGGAGCTGACCGACCTGACCACCTACTTCGCCGACACCGGCTTCCGGGTGTTCCAGGCCCCCTATGTCGGTGCAGTGGTGATGCCCGGTGGCGGCTCCCAGCCGCGCCGGCAGTTCGACGCCTGGCAGGAGTGGGCCAAGCAGCGCGGCGCCAAGGGGCTGGCGTACGTGACGGTCGCCGAGGACGGCACTCTGGGTGGGCCGGTGGCGAAGAACCTCACCGAGGCCGAACGGGACGGGCTCGCCGAGGCGACCGGCGCACAGCCGGGGGACTGCATCTTCTTCGCCGCCGGCGCGCAGGCTGCCAGCCGCGCCCTGCTCGGGGCCGCCCGGCTGGAGATCGGCCGCCGCTGCGAGCTGATCGACCCCAGCGCCTGGGCATTCGTGTGGGTGGTGGATGCGCCGCTGTTCAAGCCCACCGGTGAGGACGACGACGTGGCCGTGGGCTCCGGCGCATGGACCGCCGTGCACCACGCGTTCACCTCCCCGACCCCGGAGTGGATCGACAGCTTCGAGTCCGACCCCGGCAGCGCGCTGGCCTACGCCTACGACATCGTCTGCAACGGCAACGAGATCGGTGGCGGGTCGATCCGTATCCACGCCCGGGACGTGCAGGAGCGGGTGTTCGCGGTGATGGGCATCACCGAGGAGGAGGCCAAGGAGAAGTTCGGCTTCCTGCTCGAGGCGTTCGCCTTCGGCGCACCGCCGCACGGCGGTATCGCCTTCGGCTGGGACCGGATCGTGGCGCTGCTCGCCGGTGCGGAGTCGATCCGGGACGTGATCGCCTTCCCGAAGTCCGGTGGCGGGTACGACCCGCTGACCGGAGCACCGGCGCCGATCACCGCCGCGCAACGCAAGGAGGCCGGTGTGGACGCCAGGCCGGAGGCGAAGGTGGGTGCCGACTCTGCTGCTGCTTCTGGTGCTTCTGCCCGTGCTGCTGGGGTTGCGAAGGGAGCACCCGCGCACGCGACCGGCGCGGGGGAGTGAGGGCGACGACCGCCCCCAGGTTCCACCCCGTCCACGGTCTTGCGGACCTTCCCGAGCCGTGGCGCTCGTTCCCGTTCCTGACCGCGGACGTGCCCCGGTACACCGGTGCCACCGCCTGGGGTGGCCCAGAGGCGCTGGCGCTGAGCGTGGCCGCCCGGGACGGATCGCGGCGCGCCCTGGTGGGTGTCGGGGAGCCGGAGCCGCTGGCCGAGGTGGTGGCCGGCGCGTTCGATGCCGGCGGCGCACCGGTACCCGGTAGCGGGCTGGCCTGCGCACCGGTCGCGGTGGCCAGCCTGACCCGAGGCGCCTGGGACCTGCTGCCGGAGCCGGTGCGTAGGCACCTGGGTCTGGAGCATGCCGCACACTGGGACTGGCTGCTGACCACCACCTTGCCGCCGCACCAGGACGGGGAGGCGCAGGTGGTCGAGCTCGACCTGGTCACTGACCGGGCCGAGCTGGAGGGGCTGCAACGGCTCGCGCTGCCGGAGACGTACACCACCCTGGACAAGCCGGACACCCGGTGGTTCGGGTGGCGGGACACCGGCGGTGCGCTGCGGTGCATGGCCGCAGCGAGCAACTGGACCCGCGAGGTGCACCTCGGCTCGATCGCGACCCACCCGCAGTGGCGCCGCCGGGGCCTGGGCGCCGCGGTGACCGCCGCACTGACCCGCGCCGGGCTGGCCGCCACCGGGCAGGTGAGCCTGGGCCTGTACACCCGCAACGAGGCTGCCCGGCGGGTGTACGAGCGCCTCGGTTTCCACCTCGGCCAGCAGGTGGAGTCCCGCCGCCCCGCCCGCTGACCCCCTCTGCCTACCGGGTCGTCACGCTACTGGGTCACGCTACTGGGTCGTCACGCTACCGGGTCGTCATGCTCAGCGTGCGCTGGGGCGCACACCCCTGACCTGCCGGCCCTGGGTCCGTTGGGGGGTGGTCAGTGGTGGACGCCGAACCGCTGGTAGGCGCGGGCCAGTGGCTTGGGCGCCCACCAGTTGCGATGTCCGAGCAGGGTCATCGTCGAGGGCACCAGCAGCATCCGCACCAGGGTGGCATCGATCAACACAGTCACCGCCAGGGCGACGCCGACCTCCTTGATCGGCAGCAGCTCACCGGTGGCGAACCCGGCGAAGACGACGATGATCACCAACGCTGCAGAGGTGATGATCCGCCCGGACTGCTGCAGCCCCGCACTCACCGACGCCTCGTTGTCGCCCCGGTGGATGCCACCCTGGCCGCCGTCGTAGAACTCCTTGATCCTGGCGATCAGGAACACCTCGTAGTCCATCGCCAGGCCGAACCCGAACGCGACCACCACCGCCACCACGTAGGACTCCAGTCCACCGACCGAGGTGAAGTTGAACAGACCGGACAGGTGTCCCTCCTGGAAGATCCAGGTGGTCACGCCCAGCGAGGCGCACAACGACAAGGCGTTCACGAGCAACGCTTTCAGCGGCACCAGCAGGGACCCGGTCATCAGGAACAGCAGTGCGAAGGTGGCCAGCACCACGATCCCGGCGGCCAGCGGCAGCCCCTCCAGCAGCGCTGCGGAGAAGTCCAGCTGGTTCGCCGCCTGTCCCATCACCCAGTGCTGACCCGCCGGGGCGGGATCCAGGTCCCGGATGGCCCGGACCACGTCGGTGGCGAGCTCGCCGCCTGGGTCGTCGGTGTCAGCCTGCACGCCGATCACCTGGTAGTCCTCGCTCACCTCCTCCACCACCTGCGCCGACGTCACGTCCGGCAGGTCGGCGATCTCCTCCGCCAGCGCTGTGGCATCCTCCGCGCTGCCGGCCACCAGCACCTCCGCGTCCGGGGCGGCGAAGGCGGGGTACTGCTCGTCCAGCACGGTGAGGAACTTCTGCTGCTCCGAACCCTCCGGCACCATCTCGGTGGTGCTGTTGCGCAGGGTGAGTCCGAGCAGCGGGGAGGCGAGGAACACCAGCACGGCGGCCACGGCGACCATCACCAGCCAGGGACGGCGCTGCACTCCGACGGCCAGCCGGGAGAAGAACCCGTCGGTGGGTGCGGTCTCGCCGAGCGTGCCGAGCAGCCGGCGCAGCCCGGGCACCTTGCTCAGCAGCGGCGGGCGGAGCATCCGGCGGCCCCGCAGGCGCAGCAGCGCCGGGACCAGGGTGAGGGCCGAGGCCACCGCGATCACCACCACGGACACCCCGGCCGCACCCAGCGACCTGAGGATCTCCGGGCGGAGCAGCAGCAGGCCGGCGATCGCGATGGCCACGGTGAGAGCGGAGAACGTCACAGTGCGACCCGCCGTCGAGAGCGTGGTGCGCAGCGCACGTTCGACCACCGGGTCGCGTCGGCGGGACCTGCGGCGGCTGCGGCGGCGCCGTTCTCCCGGGACGGTGTCGGCCAGCTCTGCGTCCACCTCGTGGCGGATCTCTTCCCGGAACCGGGAGACGATCAGCAGCCCGTAGTCGATGGACAGCCCCAGGCCGAGCACGGTGACCACGTTCACCACCACCGAGTCCAGCTCGATCAGGTGGGCGAACCCGAGCAGGGCGCCGAGGCCGCCGGCGATCGAGGCGATCGCACCGGCCAGCGGCATCCCGGCGGCGAGGAACCCGCCGAAGACGATCACCATCACCAGCAGCGAGATCGGCAGGGCGACCGCCTCGCCGCGGGTGAGGTCGCTCTGCATCTGCCCCACGATCGAGTCGGTGAGCAGGGTGTCGCTGGAGACCAGCACCCGGGCGTCGTCGCCGAGGTCGTCGCCGAACGCGGTGAGCTGGTCCACCACCTGTTCCTCGGCTGTGGCCTCCGCATCGCTGCTCAGCGAACCGTCCAGGGTGGTGCTGATCAGGAAACCATCCCCGTCCGCCGCCAGGAACGGGGCGGCCTGCTCGGAGTCCAGGCCCTCGGGGAAGACGAACGGGTCGGCGACCTGCTCCACCCCGTCGACGGCGAGCAGGCGGGAGTGCGCAGTGGTGATGGCGCTCCCGGCATCGCTGAGCTGTTCTTGGTCGGTCAGGTCCACACCCCGCACGATCGCGGTGATGGTGGTGGGCTCCTCGGCCACACCGGCGAGGATCTCCCGAGCCTCCTGGCTCTCCGAGCCGGGTACCACGGGCTCACCGGAGTGCAGCCGGTCGAAGAGCCCTGGCCCGCCGAACCCGGTCAGCGCCAGACCTCCGGTGACCGTGACCAGCACGATCCAGCAGAGCACTGTGACCAGGGGGTGTCGGGCGATCGTGCGCCCCAGGCGATCGAACACGGACTCATCATGACAGCCGCGTAGGCTGGGTACGTGGATCTGTTCGAGTCCGCCGGTCAGGAGACCACAGGCGTGCCGCGCGCCTGGGAGGCGGCCCCGTTGGCGGTACGGATGCGCCCGGCCTCGGCCGAGGAGGTGCTCGGCCAGCAGCACCTGCTCGAACCGGGATCACCGCTACGGCGGCTCATCGAGCCCCCGCGCGAGGAGTCGTTGCCGCCCTCGTCGGTGGTGCTCTGGGGACCGCCGGGGACCGGGAAGACGACGTTGGCCTACCTGGTCGCCACCTCCTCGGGGCGACGGTTCGTAGAGCTGTCCGCGGTGACCGCTGGGGTGAAGGACCTACGTACCGTGATCGAGGACGCCCGCCGCCGGCTGGCGACCTCCTCCGGGGAGACGGTGCTGTTCATCGACGAGGTGCACCGCTTCTCCAAGACCCAGCAGGACGCGCTGCTGCCGGCGGTGGAGAACCGGTGGGTGACGTTGATGGCGGCGACCACGGAGAACCCGTCGTTCTCGGTGATCTCCCCGTTGCTGTCCCGCTCGATCATGCTGACCCTGCGGACGCTGACTGCTCAGGACCTGGACGAGCTGCTCACCCGGGCGCTGGCCGACGAACGTGGCCTGGGCGGGAGGATCGAGCTGGCCGAGGACGCCCGGGAGTATCTGCTCCGGCTCGCCGGCGGTGACGCACGCAAGGGGCTGACCATCCTGGAGGCAGCGGCCGGTACTGCCATGGAGGCGGGGTCCGAGGAGATCACCCTGGACGCGATGGAGCAGGCCATCGACGTGGCGGCAGTGCGCTACGACCGGGCCGGGGACCAGCACTACGACGTGATCAGCGCCTTCATCAAGTCGATGCGGGGCAGCGATGTGGACGCGGCGTTGCACTACCTGGCGCGGATGGTGGTGGCGGGGGAGGACCCGAGGTTCATCGCCCGCCGGATCGTGATCGCCGCAGCCGAGGACGTCGGGATGGCCGACCCCACCGCTCTGCAGACGGCAGTGGCCGCAGCCCAGGCGGTGGCACTGATCGGGATGCCCGAGGCCCGCATCATCCTGGCCGAGGCTGTGGTGCACGTGGCCAGTGCCCCGAAGTCGAACGCGGCCTACACCGGGATCGACCAGGCGATCGCGGACGTGCGCGCCGGCAAGGCCGGGCCGGTGCCAGCACACCTGCGGGACGCCCACTACGCCGGTGCCAAGAACCTCGGGCACGGCACCGAGTACACCTACTCCCACGACGAGCCGCACGCCGTGGCTCGGCAGACCTACCTGCCCGAGGAGCTCGCCGACGCCCGGTACTACCGGCCCACCGACCGCGGCTTCGAGCGAACCCTGACCGAACGGCTGGAGCGGGTACGTTCCCTGCTCGGCCGGTGACCCACCGGGCAGGCGGGTGGCGGGAGCCGGTGCAGGTGACCGCGGTCACGTCCGGTCCGCGCCCGGGATGGGCTAAACTTGCGGGGCTGCCCAAACGGGCACACCTGGGGTCTTAGCCGACGGCTCTGCCCACCGACCGGACCCGCGCCGAGCCCAGCTCGGTGCACCCGGAACGTGCAGACCTGGAGTCGACCCCATGCGTCCAGCCAGCGTTCTGGCGCAGTGGACGCGTGACGTGAAGAAACGACAGGAAGAAGTTCATGGCTTCGAAGAACCGCACGCGCCGGCAGGTCCGGCTCTCTCGCGCCCTCGGGATTCCGCTGACCCCGAAGGCCGTCAAGTACTTCGAGAAGCGGCCCTACCCGCCGGGTGAGCACGGCCGCGCTCGTCGCCGCACCGAGTCCGACTACGCCGTCCGGCTGAAGGAGAAGCAGCGGCTGCGCGCCCAGTACGGGCTCCGCGAGGCCCAGCTGCGCCGCGCCTTCGAGGAAGCCCGCCGCGAGGAGGGCCTGACCGGTGAGACCCTGGTGGAGAACCTGGAGACCCGCCTGGACGCCCTGGTGCTGCGCGCCGGGTTCGGCCGGACGATGGCGCAGGCTCGCCAGGCCGTGGTGCACCGGCACGTGCTGGTGGACGGCAAGCTGGTGGACCGTCCCTCCTTCCGGGTGAAGCCCGGTCAGGTGGTACAGGTCAAGCCGCGCAGCCAGACGATGGTGCCGTTCCAGGTGGCCGCTGCTGGCGCGCACCGGGACGTGCTGCCCACTCTGCCGGAGTACCTGGACGTGCAGCTGGAGAAGCTCAGCTTCGAGCTGGTGCGTCGTCCGAAGCGTGCTGAGGTCCCGGTGACCTGCGACGTGCAGCTGGTCGTCGAGCACTACTCGCGCTGACCCACGCTCGACGCGCGCCCCGGGGGGACACCGCACACGGTGGACCGCCGGGGCGCCGTCGTCCGTGCCACCGGCACCCGGGCCCGGGTAGGGTCACCTGTGGGCCGCCACACCGGCCGCCCTTCCCAGACAGCAGGAGGAGCCACCGCCATGTCCATCGGCGACATTGCCGGACTCATCGCCGCGATCGCGTTCGTGCTGCTGGTCGGCGCCCTGGCCGTCCCGCTGCTGAAGCTCGGCAGGGTGATGGACGAGGCTCGTCGCAGCCTTGCCGAGGTCACCGAGCACACGCTCCCGGTGATCGACGAGGCCGCGAGCACGATCAGCTCTACCAACGGTCAGATCGCAAAGGTGGACACTGTCACCACCGCAGCCGCTGAGGTGTCCACGAACGTCTCGGCGCTCACCTCGCTGGTGGCAGCCACCGTGGGGGCTCCGCTGATCAAGATGGCAGCATTCTCGATGGCGGTGCGGGGGCTGTTCCGCCGGGAGAAGAAGTCGTGAAGCGCACCGTGTGGATCGGGATCGGGGTCGTGGGCACGCTGGTGGTGCTGCGGCAGGTGGCGAAGGCGAACGAACGCTTCGGTGCGGTGGCCAAGCTGACCAGCCCGGCCGGTATCGCGGAGTCGATCACCTCACTGGCGGTCGCGGCCAAGGAGCTGGGCGAGCAGGTGCGCACCAGCATGGCGGAGAACGAGGCTGCGTTGATGGAGGCGCTGATGCCGAGCGAGGAGGAGGTCGCCCGCGCCCGCGACGTGCGCGCCAAGCACCGCTCGGCCACCGCCGACGAGGAGCTGAAGGACGAGGACCCGTTCGCCATCCCGGACCCCTACCCCGACGACGACTGGTCCGGCTGAGCTGTTGAGCGCCCGCACGCCCCACCCGGCGCCAGCATGCCCGGACCTGCCCGAACCTGATATCCGAACAGACGAGACCTGAATGCGTACCGCAGAGATCCATCGCCGCTGGCTGACCTACTTCTCCGAGCGTGGGCACACAGTGGTGCCCAGTGCCTCGCTGGTGTCCCCGGACCCGTCGATCATGTTCACCATCGCTGGGATGGTGCCGTTCATCCCGTACATCGTGGGCACGGAGAAGGCACCGTGGCCGCGGGCGGTGAGCGTGCAGAAGTGCATCCGGACCAACGACATCGAGAACGTCGGCAAGACCACCCGGCACGGCACGTTCTTCCAGATGGCGGGCAACTTCTCCTTCGGTGACTACTTCAAGGAGGGTGCGATCGACTTCTCCTGGGAGCTGCTCACCACCCCCCAGGCCGACGGCGGCTTCGGGCTGGACCCGGAGCGGTTGTGGTTCACGCTGTGGGAGGAGGACCGCGAGTCCTACGAGCACGTGACCACAGTGGTCGGCCTCGATCCTCGGCGGATCGTGCGGCTGCCGTGGTCCGAGAGCTGCTGGGACACCGGTCAGCCCGGTCCGGCCGGCTCCACGGGGGAGTGGCACTACGACCGCGGACCGGAGTTCGGGCCAGAGGCGTTCGGCGGCACTATCGCGAAGTGGCCCGCCGACGAACGCAGCGAGGACCGCTACATCGAGATCTGGAACCTGGTCTTCGACCAGTTCCTCCGCGGTGAGGGGCAGGGCACCGACTACCCGCTGCTCGGCGAGCTGGAGCAGCGGGCGATCGACACCGGTATGGGGGTGGAGCGACTCGCCTACCTGCTGCAGGGCAAGAACAACATGTACGAGATCGACCAGTCCTTCGGTGTGATCGAGACTGCGAGCGAGCTCAGCGGTCGCGGCTACGCGCGCGGGCACGAGTCCGACGATGTGCACCTGCGGATCGTCGGCGACCATGTGCGTTCAGCACTGATGCTGATCGGCGACGGGGTCCGCCCCGGAAACGACGGCCGCGGCTACGTGCTCCGCCGGCTGATCCGCCGTGCGGTGCGCTCGATGCGGCTGCTCGGTGTGGACGAACCGGCGATGCCGCACCTGCTGCCGGTGTCCAAGGACGCGATGCGGGAGGTGTACCCGGAGCTGGAGCAGGACTTCGCCACCATCTCCCAGGTGGCCTACGAGGAGGAGGAGGCGTTCCGGCGCACCCTCACCGCTGGCACCACGATCCTGGACACGGCGGTCACTCGCGCGAAGGCCGGGGGCGGGCCGCCGGTGCTCGGCGGGGACGACGCGTTCGCACTGCACGACACCTACGGTTTCCCCATCGACCTCACCCTGGAGATGGCGGCCGAGCAGGGTGTGCAGGTGGACGAGGACCGGTTCCGCACGCTGATGGCCGAGCAGCGTCAACGTGCCCGCGCCGATGCGCTGAAGAAGAAGACCGGGCACGTGGACGTGGCCGTCTACCACGACTTCCTCACCCGTCTCGAGGGTAGCGACACCTTCCTCGGCTACACCGACGACACCGCCTCCGCGCGGGTGGTCGGCCTGGTGGTGGACGGCACCGCGGCTCCGGTGGCGCACGCACCTGCGGACGTGGAGGTGATCCTGGACCAGACCCCGTTCTATGCCGAGGCCGGTGGCCAGCTTGCCGACCAGGGCACGATCAGCCTGGCCGGCGGGGGCATCGTGGACGTGGCGGACGTGCAGTCACCGGTCAACGGACTGCACGTGCACCGTGGGCGCCTCACCGAGGGCAGCATCGCCCTGGACGAGGTGGCGGTCGCCCAGATCGACACCGACCGCCGGCACGCGATCGCCCGCGCGCACACCGCCACGCACATGGTGCACAAGGCGTTGCACGAGTTCCTCGGCGAGCAGGCGACCCAGGCCGGTTCGGAGAACGCTCCCTCCCGGCTGCGGTTCGACTTCCGGCACGGCTCCGCCGTACCGGCCTCGGTGATCGGTGAGATCGACCAGCGGGTGAACGAGCGGCTCGCAGACGACCTGGACGTCACCGACGAGATCATGGACCTTGACACCGCCCGCGCCCAGGGTGCGATAGCGCTGTTCGGCCAGAAGTACGGCGACCGCGTCCGGGTGGTGTCCATCGGCGGCGACTGGTCCAAGGAGCTGTGCGCCGGCACGCACGTGCAGCGCAGCGGCCAGCTCGGGCTGGTCACCGTGCTCGGGGAGTCCTCGATCGGATCCGGGGTGCGCCGCATCGACGCCCTGGTGGGTCAGGGCGCCTACGACCACCAGGCGAAGGCGCACGCCCTGGTCGGCCAGCTGTCCCAGCTGGTGGGCGTCCGAAGTGAGGAGCTGCCCGAGCGCATCGGCGGGCTGCTCACCCGGTTGAAGGATGCGGAGAAGGAGCTGGCCACGTTCCGGCACGGGCAGCTGCTCGCCCGCGCCGCTGAGCTCGCGGGGTCCGCCGAGCAGCGCGGCCGCACCCGGTTCGTCGGTGCAGTGGTCGACGGGGCAGCCGGCGCGGACGACCTGCGCAGCCTGGCCCTGGACGTACGGCAGCGGCTCGGCTCGACCGAACCGGGGGTGGTGGTTCTCGGCGGAGTGATCAAGGATCGTCCTGTGGTGGTTGCAGCGACGAACGAGCCCGCGCGGAGCGCAGGGATCAAGGCCGGCTCCTTGGTACGGACTGCCGCCGGGCGTCTTGGCGGTGGTGGTGGAGGCAAGGACGACGTCGCCCAAGGGGGCGGAACCGACACGGGGGCACTGCCGGAGGCAGTGGCGGCGGCCGGGGCCGACCTGGACGGCGCGGGTGGCTGAGCTCCGCCGCGGGGTGCGCCTGGCCATCGACGTGGGCACCGTTCGTATCGGGGTCGCGCGGTGCGACGCTGGCGGGATCCTTGCCACACCGGTGCGAACGGTCTCCCGCAAGGGTGCTGCCGAGGGCCTCACCGAGCTGGCGGGGCTGGTGCGCGAGCACGAGCCGATCGAGGTGATCGTGGGGCTGCCGCGGAGCCTTCACGGAGGGGAGGGCTCGGCAGCAGGGGCCGTTCGGGCGTACGCTGAGAGATTGAGCCGCGCCATCGACCCGGTTCCGGTGCGTCTGGTGGACGAGCGACTGACGACAGTTTCCGCTCATCAGGCGCTGCACGCCGCCGGGCGCAGCAGCAGGAAGCACCGATCGGTCGTGGACCAGGTAGCGGCTGTGATGATCTTGCAGGCAGCACTCGACAGCGAACGCAACAGCGGCAGGCCGCCGGGTACGGCACTCGACGCGCCGACCGGTGCCCCCGACCCCGAGACCGAGGAGGATCGCACGTGACGGACCTCTTCGACCACCCCCGAGAAGTGGCTGACGAAGCGGCCACCGAGAAGTCCGACAGCTCCCGGCGCGGAGCCGAACGCCGCCGGCGGGCCAAGCGTCGGGCACAGCGTCGCCGGAACGCCATCTCCTTCGTGGTGATGCTGATCGCACTCGCCCTGCTGGTGGGCGGCGCATGGGTGCTCGTGCGCCCGTTGCTCACCCCGGACGACGGGCCGACCACGGTCAGCGACTACCCCGGGCCCGGCCACGGGGAGGTGCAGGTGATCGTCGAAGAGGGCGACAGCGGCGGTGAGATCGCCGAGACCCTGGTCGATGCGAACGTCGTGGCTACCCCCGGTGCCTTCGTCTCGGCTTTCAACGCCAACCCGGATGCGTCCTCGATCCAACCCGGCACGTACACGTTGCAGGAGGAGATGCGCGCGGACTACGCCGTGGCCATGATGCTCGATCCCGCGTCTCGGGCCGACAACCTGATCACGATCCCAGAGGGCTGGCGGGCCGAGCAGATACTGGAGCGGATCGCCAGCCGGCTCGAGGTGGACCTGAGCGACGTCGAGTCAGCAGCAGAGACAGTTGCTGCCGACAGGCTGCCCGAGGAGGCAGACGGGATGATCGAAGGCTGGCTGGCCGCGGGGCGGTACAGCCTGCATCCCGATGACACGCCGCAGGCCTTGCTGGAAGAGATGGTCGACCGGACTGTTCAGATGCTGGACGATGCCGAGGTGTCGGCCGCTGACCGGCAGGATGTGCTCATCAAGGCGTCCATCATCGAGGCCGAGGTCTTCCGGGAGGACGATCGTGCCCGGGTCGCCCGAGTGATCGAGAACTCCTTGGACGGCTGCAGCGGAGACGGCAGGTTGCGGATGGACTCAACGGTCTCCTACGGTCTGGGGATCCCGTTGTCAGAGGCATTGACGCAGGAGCGTCTGAATGAAGACACCCCGTACAACACGCGTCTGCACCCTGGTCTGCCACCTGGGCCGATCAACTCTCCCAGCGAGGCTTCCCTCGAGGCAGCCCTGCACCCGGCGTCCGGCGACTGGTGCTACTTCGTCACCGTGAACCTCGACGACGGCGACACACGCTTCGCGGAAACGCTGGAAGAACATGAGGACAACGTCCAGCTGCTGCGCGAGTGGGAAGAGGAGAATCGCTGAGATGCAGCCTCGTCGCGCGGCAGTGCTCGGGCACCCGGTGGCGCACTCGCTCTCCCCGGTGCTGCACCGGTCCGCCTACACCGAGCTCGGCCTGGATGGCTGGGAGTACCAGCGCCATGACGTGGACGCCGACGAGCTCGCCGCCTTCCTGGCCACCCTGGACGACTCCTGGGCCGGGCTGAGCCTGACCATGCCGCTCAAGCACGTCTCGCTCACCCTGGCCGACCACGTGGAGCCGCTGGCGGAGGTGGTCGGCGCGGTGAACACGCTGCTCCGCTCGGCGGGGGGCCTGCTGATCGGTGCGAACACCGACGTGCACGGCATCGTCGCCAGCCTGCGCGAGGTGCTGCCCGCCGGCGCACGGCCGGCCAGCGCGGTGATCGTCGGCGCCGGGGCCACCGCCAGCTCCACCCTGGCCGCCGTCGGGGAGCTCGGCATCCACGAGCCGCTGGTGCTCGCCCGCTCCCTGGCCCGGACCGGTCCGGTGCGGGTGGCGGCCACCCGGATGGGTATCGAGCCTCAGTTCCTGGCTCTGGACGCCCGGCAGGTGCCCGACCGGCTGCGCTCGGCGGACATCGTGGTGCTCACCCTGCCGGAGGGCGCCGCGGACCCGCTCACCCAGCACCTCGCCGGCCACCGGTTGCGCCCGGACCAGGTGCTGCTGGACGTGGTCTACGCCGGCTGGCCCACGGCGATGGCCGCCGCCTGGGCCGAAGCAGGCGGCGTGATCGCCCCGGGCTACCTCATGCTGCTGCACCAGGCGGGGGAGCAGGTGCGGCTGATGACCGGCCGCACGGCACCGGTGGAGGCGATGCGCGAAGCGCTGCTGGCCGCGCTCGCCTCGCGCGTCTGACCGAACCTGGCACCAGCCGCAGCCCGGCGCACGGCCGTCGTTCCCACCCTGGCGCCGCAGCCACAGCACCCCGCCGAGCATCCACAACCACCCCCGAGGCAGGCCGCACTCCTGCCAGACTGTCCAGATGCCGTCAGCGCTGCCCGCATCGCTGCCGCTGGCTCTGGTCTGCGCCGCGGCCGCCACGCTGCTGGCCTGGGCCGGCACTCCGACACTAGACCGGCTGATCGGCCGGCGCACCGCCTGGACCGCACGAGGCACCCACCTGGTGCTGGCCGCCCTCGGCGGCCTGGCCGCCGGCCTGCGCGGCCACGGACCGGGTGAGGTCCTCGCCCTGGTGGGCACCGCCGTCGGGCTGGCCCTGCTGGTGACCGCCGACCTGGCTGTGCACCGCCTGCCGGACCGGCTCACCCTGCCCACCGCCCTGTGGGTGGGTGGCTGCTGGCTGGTGCTGTGCCTGTCCGGCGCTCCGTGGGCAGGACTCGGGCGGGCGCTGCTCGCCGGCGCGGCGCTCGGCGTCGGGTTCCTGCTGCTCTGCCTGCTCACCCCGGGTGGGATCGGCCTGGGCGATGCGAAGCTGGCCGCCGTGCTCGGCCTGGTGCTCGGCTGGTTCGGCTGGGCGGAGGTGCTCGCCGCTGTCGTGGGTGCCTTCCTGCTCGGCGGGCTGTTCGCGACCGGGCTGCTGCTGGCCCGGCGGGCCACCCGGCGCACCGCGGTCGCGTTCGGGCCGTGGCTGGTCGCCGGCGCGGTGCTGGCCCTGGGCTGGGCACCGGTGCTGGTCGGCTGACCCGGGTGTCCGGGCCGTGAGGCGGCACGGCGCTGTCTGCCACCCGGACGTCCCGCCGGAGGCACCGGCGAGCGTGGGAGGATGGACCTATGCTCAGATGGTTGACCGCAGGGGAGTCCCACGGCCCGGCTGTGCTCGGTGTGCTCGAAGGCCTGCCCGCCGGGGTGCAGATCACCACCCAGGACGTCGCCGACGCCCTCGCCCGTCGCCGGCTCGGCTACGGCCGAGGCGCGCGGATGAAGTTCGAGCAGGACCAGGTGCGCCTGCTCGGCGGGGTGCGGCACGGGCTGACCATGGGTGGTCCGGTGGCGATCGAGATCGGCAACACCGAGTGGCCGAAGTGGGAGCAGGTGATGGCCGCCGACCCGGTGGATGCCGCCGTGCTGCAGGTCGACGCCGGCACCGGGGACACTCGCGAGCAGGCACGGAACAAGCCGCTCACCCGACCCCGGCCCGGGCACGCCGACCTGACCGGGATGACCAAGTACCACCTGGACGACGCCCGCCCGGTGCTGGAACGCGCCTCCGCGCGGGAGACCGCCACCCGGGTGGCGCTCGGCCGCGTCGCGGCCGCACTGCTGTCCCAGGCCGCGGGGATCGAGCTGGTCTCGCACGTGGTGCAGGTCGGCCCGGTGTCCGTGCCTGACGGCGCAGCTCGCCCTGGTCCTGGGCACGTCGCCGGCCTCGATGCGGACCCGGTCCGTTGCTTCCACAGCGACACCTCCGCCCAGATGGTCGCCGAGATCGACCAGGCGAAGAAGGCGGGCGACACCCTCGGCGGGGTGGTGGAGGTGCTCGCCTACAACCTGCCACCCGGGCTGGGCAGCTACGTGCACTCCGACCGGCGTCTGGATGCGCGCCTGGCCGGTGCGCTGATGAGCATCCAGGCGATCAAGGGCGTGGAGGTGGGTGACGGCTTCCGCACCGCCGCCCGCCGTGGCTCGGTCGCGCACGATGAGATCGTCCGCGGCGAGGACGGGCGCCTGCACCGGCAGACGAACCGCGCCGGCGGTATCGAGGGCGGGATGAGCAACGGCGAGCCGGTCGCGGTGCGCGCCGCACTGAAGCCGATCTCCACGGTGCCCCGCGCCTTGGCCACAGTGGACGTGACCAGCGGGGAGGCGGCCACCGCGCTGCACCAGCGCTCGGACGTGTGCGCGATCGCACCGGCAGCGGTGGTTGCCGAGGCGATGGTGGCGCTGGTGCTCGCCCAGGCGCTGCTGGAGAAGTGCGGTGGGGACTCGGTGACCGAGACCGCCCGCAACCTGGCCGGCTACCTGGAGCAGATCCCGGAGCAGATGCGATGACCCGCCCACGCCTGATCCTCATCGGCCCTCCTGGTGCGGGGAAGTCGACTGTGGGCCGGTTGCTCGCCGACGTCTGGGACGTCACCTATGCCGACACCGATACCGATGTGGAGGCCCGGGAAGGCACCAGCATCCCGGACGTGTTCCTGGACCATGGGGAGGACTACTTCCGGGCCCGGGAACGCGAGGCGGTGCAGCGGGCGCTGGCCGAGCACGACGGCGTCCTGGCCCTGGGCGGGGGAGCGATACTGCACCCCGACACCCAGACCGACCTGGCCGGGCACACTGTGGTGTTCCTGGACGTGACGCTCACCGATGCGACCAAGCGGGTGGGTCTGGCCCGCAGCCGGCCGCTGCTGGTCGGCAGCCCGCGACGGCAGTGGCAGCTGTTGATGGACGCCCGGCGACCGATCTACGAACGGCTCGCGACCGCCGTCGTGCTCACCGACGGGCTGAGCCCGGAGCAGGTGCGCGAGGCGGTGCTGGCCGCGCTGCACGACCCGGCAGCCACCGGCGCCAGCGAGGAGCCACGGTGACGGCTGCACTGACGGTCCCGGTGCGTGCCGAACGGGACTACGAGGTGGTGATCGGCCGCGGTGTGCGCCGCCGGCTCACCGAGCTGCTGCCCGCAGGGGTGCGGGTGTTCCTGCTCTACCCACCGGCGTTGGCGGACGCTGTGGACACCGTGGCGGACACGCTGGCCGAGGCGGGCCACCAGGTGCTGCGGCACTGCACCCCGGACGGTGAGCAGGCGAAGACCGCCCTGGTGGCCACCGAGTGCTGGGCCGAGCTGGGCCGGGCCTCGTTCACCCGGGACGACGTGATCGTCGGCATCGGCGGCGGGGCCACCACCGACCTGGCCGGGTTCATCGCGGCGAGCTGGCTGCGTGGGGTGCAGGTGGTGCAGGTACCGACCACGCTGCTGGGCATGGTGGACGCCGCTGTGGGGGGCAAGACCGGGATCAACACCGGTGAAGGGAAGAACCTGGTCGGGGCGTTCCACTCCCCGCTGGCGGTGCTGTGCGACCTGGACTGGCTGAGCACCCTCCCGGCTGCGGACCTGCGTGCCGGCGCTGCGGAGATCGTCAAGTGCGGGTTCATCGCCGACCCGGCCATCCTGGAGGCGTTCGAGGCCGACCCGGTTGCCGCGCTCGACCCGGCCGGGGACGTGCTCGCCGACCTGGTCCGCCGCGCGATAGCGGTCAAGGCGGACGTGGTCTCCACCGACCTGCGCGAGGCCGGCCGGCGGGAGATCCTCAACTACGGGCACACGCTCGCGCACGCCATCGAGCACCACGAGCAGTTCCGGTGGCGGCACGGGGACGCCGTCTCGGTGGGGCTGGTGTATGCCGCCGAGCTGGCCGGACGAGCCGGGATGCTCGAGGCACCCGTGGTGGCCCGGCACCGGGACATCCTCACCAGCCTGGCGCTGCCGACCAGCTACCGGGGCGATGCCTGGGCGGCGCTGCGGGAGGCGATGAGCCGGGACAAGAAGGCGCGCGGCGCCACGCTGCGGTTCGTGGTGCTCACCGACGTGGCCGCCCCGACCCGGTTGGAGGACCCGGACGAGGAGCTGCTGCAGGACGCCTACACCGCGATCAGCGAGGAGCCGCGATGACCGACAGCACAGCCGCCCACAGCACGGCCGCCGACAGCACGGCCGCACCGGTGCTGGTGCTCAATGGCCCGAACCTGGGTCGCCTGGGCACGCGGGAACCGGATGTCTACGGCCGCCTCGATCATGCCGGTCTGACCGATCGGGTGCGCACCTGGGCGGGCGAGCTCGGCCTGATCGTGGACGTGCGGCAGACCGACGACGAGTCCGAGCTGGTGCACTGGCTGCACGAGGCGGTCGATGCCGGCGCGGACGTGGTGCTCAACCCGGCCGCGTTCACGCACTACTCCTACGCGCTGCGGGATGCTGCCGCGCAGGTGACCACGGCGGGCCTGCGCCTGGTGGAGGTGCACCTGACCAACCCGGCCACCCGGGAGACGTTCCGGCACACGTCGGTGATCGGCGGAGTGGCTACCGGCACGATCGCCGGGTTCGGGGTGCACTCCTACCGGCTCGCGCTGGCCGCGCTGGTCCGTGAAGTCCGTGCGGACCGTGCGGACGGTGCGGACGGTGCGGACCGTGAGCAGGGCGGCTGATCCTCCTCACCCTTGAACCGAGCGTATCAAGCACCAAGCCTTGATGATGGGGTATCAAGGGAGTAACCTAGACATATGTTGGTCATCACTGCGGACCAGGACGCCTCCCGCCGCACTGGGGAGCACGTCGATGCGCTGCTGGGCTCGCTCGCCGAGCTGATCGAGGCCGAGGAGCTGCCCGGGGTGCTCCGCCCGTTCGAGCGCACTGTCGGCGACGAGGTGCAGGCGGTGCTCAGCGATGCTGCCACCACGGTCACGCTCACCCTGCACCTGCAGCGGCTGCAGGAGTGGAGCGTGGGCATCGGCGTGGGAGAGGTCGAGCACCTGGCACCGAGCTCCCGCGCATCGTCAGGACCGGCGTTCATCCACGCCCGGGAGGCGGTGGAGCGGGCCGCGAGCCGCACCGTGCCCGCACCGGTCACCGTCATCGGCGGCGACCCGGAGCGGGCCGCCGATGCCGAGGCGCTGCTGCAGCTGATGGCCGCTGTGGTGCGCCGGCGCAGCGCGGCCGGATGGCAGATGATCGATGCCCGCCGCGCGGCACCCACCGCCCGCGAGGCCGCCGCTGCGCTGGGCATCTCCCCGCAGGCGGCGAGCCAACGGCTGCAGGCGGCTCTGTGGGAGGAGGTCCGCGGAGTAGAGCCCCTGGCGGCGGGTCTGCTCGGTGCGATGGACCCCGACGGGGCAGGATGACCAGCATGCACACGCTGTGGACCGTGCTGATCGTGATCGCGGCTCTGGCGCTGGCCGCCGGCGCGGGGGCGCCGCTGACCGCGGGCATCCTGCGCTGGGCGGACCGGCGCCGAGACCGTGGCGAGGAGGAGGGCGCAGAGCAGGTCGACGCCGGCGAGATCCTCCGCGGCGGGCTGTGGATCGGCATCCTGGAACGCCTCGCCGTGGCCGGCTGCATCCTGCTCGCCTACCCGGCGGGCATCGCGGTGGTGGTGGCGATCAAGGGCTTGGGCCGGTTCTCCACCCTGCGTGACGAGCCCTCGGCCGGGGTGTCCGAACGCTTCCTGGTGGGCACGCTCACCTCCTACCTGTGGGCGGCAGCCGTGGCCGTGGCAGCGGTGGGGGCCCTCGGGGCGATACCCTGAGTGCCGCACAGCAACTCTTCGGACGCTGGGCAGCCCCACCCTTCGGGCGCCCGGCGTCGCACACACAGCAAAGGAAGCCCGTGGCAACGACCAACGACCTGAAGAACGGCATGGTGCTCGTCATCGACGGACAGCTCTGGTCCGTGGTGGAGTTCCAGCACGTGAAGCCGGGCAAGGGGCCGGCATTCGTGCGCACCAAGCTCAAGGGCGTGACCTCCGGCAAGGTGGTCTCCAAGACGTTCAATGCCGGTGTGAAGGTCGAGACCGCGAACGTGGACCGTCGGGACATGCAGTACCTGTACAACGACGGCACCGGCTTCGTGTTCATGGACACCGCCGACTACGAGCAGCTGACCGTGCCCGAGGACGTGGTGGGCGAGGCTGCCAACTTCCTCCTCGAGGGCTCCGAGGCCATCGTGGCGATGCACGACGGCCTCCCGCTGTACCTGGACATGCCCGCCTCGGTGGTCATGGAGATCACGCACACCGATCCGGGCCTGCAGGGCGACCGCTCCTCGGCCGGTACCAAGCCGGCCACGATCGAGACCGGTTACCAGATCCAGGTGCCACTGTTCCTGGAGACCGGCACGAAGGTGAAGGTGGACACCCGCTCGGGTGAGTACCTCGGCCGCGTGAACGACTAGTGCCCGCACGCACCAGGGCGCGCAAACGCGCCGTCGACATCCTCTACGAGGCGGACCAGCGCAGCGGAGCCAGCACCGCCGACGACCGGCCGGTGACCCCCGCTTCCGTCCTGGCCGAACGGTTGCTGCACCCGGGTGCGCAGACCGCACTGCCGGGCTACGCCGTCGAGATCGTGGAGGGTGTGGTGGCACACACCGAACGCATCGACGAGGTGCTCGCCACCTTCTCCCAGGGCTGGACGCTGGAGAGGATGCCGGCAGTGGACCGCGCGATCCTCCGGGTCGGCGCCTGGGAGGTGCTCTACAACGACGACGTCGACGACCCCGTGGCCATCGACGAGGCGGTCGGACTGGCCCAGGAGCTGTCCACCGACTCCTCGCCCGGTTTCGTGAACGGGCTGCTCGGCCGCATCTCCGACCTGGGTTCGGCACTGGTGGAGTGAGATGCCCGCCCCCGTCAGCCCCCGCGTGCGCACCAGCTATGCGCTCGGGTCGGTGGGGACGGGTGGTTTCGGCACGCTGCCGGGCCTGGTGCTCAGCTACTACCTGACCGACACGCTCGGGGTCGGGGCCGGGCTCGCGTCGCTGGTGGTGACGGTGCCGAAGGTGTGGGACGTGGTGATCGACCCGTTCATCGGCCGGCTCGCCGACCGGTACGCCGCCCGGCACTCCTCCCGGGTGCCGTTCATGCTCCTCGGGGCGCTCACCCTGCCGCTGACCTTCACCGCAGTGTTCGCCGCCCCGCTGACCGGTCCGGCGGCAGCTGCGTGGGTGGTGGGCGCGTTCGTGCTGGCCACCACCTCGTTCAGCCTGTTCCAGGTGCCCTACATCGCGCTGCCGGCCGACCTGGCGCACGACTACCACTCCCGTACCCGGCTGCTCGCCCCGCGGATCGCGGTGCTGGCAGTGGCGATCCTGCTGTTCGGCGCGGGCGGGCCGGCGGTGCGGGACGCGGCCGGTGGCGGGGCGGGCGGTTACCTGCTGATGGGGGTGGTCTGCGGCGTGGTGATGGCCGCCGGGATGGTGGTGACCACGCTCGGCGCCGGGCGGGCGGCGCGCGGGCAGGTGCAGGTGGCGCCTGCGGAGACGGCCGGCACCGGTGCGCTGCGCGCCGGCTGGCACGCGGTGCGCACCAGCTCCCCGCTGCGGGCGCTGCTGGGCACGTTCGTGCTGCAGGCGCTGGCCACCGGAGCGATGCTCGCCGCCGCGCAGTACGTGGCCACCTACACGCTCGGCGACGAGTCGGCGGTGACGTTCCTGTTCGCCGCGCTGGTGGCCCCGGCTCTGCTGGTGATGGTGCCGGCACAGCACCTGGCGGAGCGGGTGGGTAAGCAGCGGGCGTTCGTGGCGGCGACCGTGCTGTTCGCGGTGGCCGCCGGGTCGTTGCTGCTGATGACCGTGAGCGCCGGCTGGTGGGTGTACCTCAGCGTGGCGCTGGCCGGCGTCGCTTACGCAGGGATGCAGCTGTACCCGCTGGCGATGCTGCCGGACGTGATCGCCGCGGACCGGAAGACCTCGGGGGACCGGGCCGGGGTGATCTCCGGGGTGTGGACCGCGGGGGAGACCGCTGGTCTGGCCTTGGGGCCTACGCTGGCGCTGCTGGTGCTGGCGGTCACCGGGTTCGTCTCCCGCACCGGTGGCCAGGTGCGGGACCAACCGGCCAGCGCCCAGGCCGGCGTGGTGCTGATCTTCAGCGCGCTGCCGGCGGTGCTGGCGCTGGCCTCCCTGCTGCCGTTGCACAGCTACCGGCTCGAGGAGAGCCACCAGGTCGAAGAGGAAGGAGCGGGTCCGTGACCACGACCGATGACGTGCTGAGCGAGCTGACCCGGCTGCGGGCCGGAGACCCACCCACGCACGGGGGCCGGGTGCTCTCGTACGTGTACGACCACGGCCGGCCGGAGCTGGACGAGCTGGTGGCTGCTGCGGTGCGGGAGTTCCTGCCGGTGAACGGGCTGGATCCGACCACGTTCACATCGGTGGCGGTGCTGGAACGTGACCTGGTCGCCTTCTCCCGGTCGGTGCTCGGCGGGGACAGCGGGGTGGTCGGGTCGGTCACCTCCGGGGGAACCGAGTCCTGTCTGCTCGCGGTCAAGGCGGCCCGGGACTCCTGGCTCGCCCGCAACCCGGGCGGGCGGCCGGTGCTGGTGATGCCGACGACGGCGCACCCCGCCTTCCGCAAGGCCGCCGCCTATCTGGGGGTCGAGCTGGTCGAGGTCCCGGTCTCACCGGGGTCCGGTACGTGCGGTGCCGCTGCGGTGCTGGCCGCGGTCGCGGCCGCCAGCGACGGGGGAGCAGCACCGGCGATGGTGGTGCTCAGCGCCCCGAGCTACCCGTTCGGGGTACTGGACCCGGTCGCGGAGGTCGCCGAGGTGACCGCGGAGCTGGGCATCTGGTTGCACGTGGACGCCTGCATCGGCGGCTGGTTGCTGCCCTGGTGGCCCGGCGAGGTGCCCGGTTGGGACTTCCGGGTGCCGGGGGTGACGTCGATGTCCGCGGACCTGCACAAGTACGGGTACGCCCCCAAGGGTGCCTCGGTGGTGCTCTACCGAGGTCGGGAGAACCACCAGGCGCAGTACTTCGCCACTGCCGCCTGGCCGGGCTACCCGGTGGTGAACCCGACCGTGCTGGGTTCCCGGTCGGCGACCGCACTGGCTGCCGCCTGGGCGATCACCCGGACCCTGGGCGAGGAGGGGTATGCGGAGCTGGTCGCCGCGACCGCGGCTGCGACGGCGAAGATCCGCTCCGCGCTCGGCGGTATCGAGGGGCTGACCCTGGTCGGTGACCCGGCTGGTGCGTTGCTCGCGTTGCGCGCCGACCCGGACTGTGCCCCGGCCCGGCAGATCGACCCGTTCCTGCTGGTGGATGCGGTCGCTGAGCGGGGGTTCCTGCTGCAGGCCCAGCCGGCGCTGCAGCAGTCGGACGGCACCTGGCTGCCGCGCACAGCGCACCTGACCCTGACCGCGGTCTCCGCACGGATCGACTCCGAGCTCATCGAGTCGCTGGTGGCGGCAGCGAACCAGGTGCGCGGGCGCAGCGCCCCGCCGCCGGATCCGTCGCTGGTGGCGCAGGTGGCCACCGAGGGTCTGCCGGAGAGGCTGGCGGGCGTGATGTCCACCCTGGAGGCGCTGCCGAAGGACCAGGCGCCGGCGGCACTGGTGGGGCTGCTGGCCGGAGTGATCGACCCGGACGCCGGCTGACCCGACAACCCGACCCTCACCCAGCCCCGACCCCACCCACCATCCCCACCATCCCCACCCCACCATCCCGGCGGGGGTGCACTTGTGGTCGTAAATCCGGCGAATCGCGACCATAGGTGCACCCTCGCGCAACCACAGGTGCACCCGCGGCTGGCGCGTGGTGCCGGTCACAGCCGTGGCGCACCCGGGTGGGGGCCGGAGCCCGCTATGCTCGGTCCTGGCACTCATCCTTTAACACCGTCCAGTGAGGCGGAGAAGGAGGCACCTGCCGGTGAACTCTGGCGCCCAACCCACGGTCGTCCTCTCAGGCGACGACATCCACCGGGCACTGACCCGGATCGCACACGAGATCCTGGAACGGAACAAGGGCGCCGCCGATGTGCTGCTGCTCGGCATCCCCACCCGGGGCGTCCCGCTCGCGGCCCGGCTCGGCGCCCGCATCCTCGCCGCCGAGGGCCGCCCGGACTCTGACCTGGACCAGCTGGTCGGCACCATCGACGTCACGATGTACCGCGACGACCTGCGCCGCAACCCCACCCGAGCGTTGGAACCCACCCGCATCCCGGCCTCCGGCCTGCAGGACCGGGTGGTGGTGCTGGTGGACGACGTGCTCTACTCCGGCCGCACGGTGCGCGCCGCACTGGACGCGGTCTCCGAGATCGGCCGGCCCCGCGCCGTGCAGCTGGCGGTGCTGGTGGACCGCGGCCACCGCGAGCTGCCGATCCGGGCAGACTTCATCGGCAAGAACCTGCCCACCTCCCGGGAGGAGCGGGTGAGCGTGCAGCTCACCGAGCTGGATGGTACGGATGCGGTGGTGCTGTCATGAGGCACCTGCTGTCTGCCGCCGACCTGAGCCGTGCCGAGGCGATCGAGATCCTGGACACCGCCGCCACGATGGCTGCCACCCAGTCCCGGGAGATCAAGAAGCTGCCCGCGCTGCGCGGCCGGGCGGTGGTGAACCTGTTCTTCGAGGACTCCACCCGCACCCGGATCTCCTTCGAGGCTGCCGCCAAACGGTTGTCCGCGGACGTGATCAACTTCTCCGCCAAGGGCTCCTCGGTGTCCAAGGGGGAGTCGTTGAAGGACACTGCGCAGACGTTGCAGGCGATCGGTGCAGATGCGGTGGTGATCCGGCACAGTGCGTCCGGGGCCCCGCAACGGCTGGCCACCTCCGGCTGGATCGACGCCCCGGTGATCAACGCCGGTGACGGTAAGCACCAGCACCCCACCCAGGCGCTGCTGGACGCCTTCACCATCCGCCGTCACCTGGTCGCCGAGCCCACCGGTGCGGGACTGGAGGGGCTGCGGGTGGCGATCGTCGGGGACGTGCTGCACTCCCGGGTGGCCCGCTCGAACGTGGACCTGCTGCACACTCTGGGCGCCGAGGTGACCGTGGTCTCCCCGCCCACCCTGGTGCCGGTCGGGGTGCAGTCCTGGCCGTGCCGCGTGTCCTACGACCTGGACGCCACGCTGGCCGACCAGCGCCCGGACGCGGTGATGATGCTCCGGGTGCAGCGGGAGCGGATGTCCGCGGCCGGAGGAGGGTTCTTCCCCTCGGCCGCGGAGTACTCTCGGCGCTACGGCCTGGACGCCACCCGGCTGTCCCGGCTGTCCGAGCACACCATCGTGCTGCACCCGGGCCCGATGAACCGAGGGCTGGAGATCTCCGCCCAGGCCGCCGACTCACCGCGCTCGACTGTCGTGGAGCAGGTCGCCAACGGGGTGGCGGTCCGGATGGCCGTGCTCTACCTGCTGCTGGCCGGCACTGACGAAGGGACGCACCCATGACCGCCTACCTGATCCAGGGCGCGCGCCTGTACGGGCAGGACCGCGCCGACCTGCTGCTGGCTGATGGCCTGATCACCGCGACCGGCGAGGGCGCAGCCGAGGCTGCCCCGGCCGGCGCGGTGCGCATCGAGGCCGACGGCCTGGTCGCCCTACCCGGGCTGGTCGACCTGCACACCCACCTGCGCGAACCGGGCCGGGAGGACGCCGAGACGGTGGCCTCCGGCACCCGGTCCGCCGCTGCCGGCGGGTTCACCTGTGTGCACGCGATGGCCAACACCACGCCGACGGCGGACACTGCCGGTGTGGTGGAGCAGGTTTGGCGGCTCGGTCAGGACGCCGGCTGGGCGGAGGTACGCCCGATCGGGGCGGTCACTGTCGGCCGGGCCGGTACCCAGCTCGCCGAGCTGGGCGCGATGGCCGACTCTGCCGCGGCGGTGCGGGTGTTCTCCGACGATGGTGACTGTGTGCACGACCCGGTGCTGATGCGCCGCGCCCTGGAGTACGTCAAGGCGTTCGACGGCGTGGTGGCCCAGCATGCGCAGGAACCTCGCCTCACCGAAGGTGCTCTGATGCACGAGGGCGTGGTCTCCGCCGAGCTGGGCCTGACCGGCTGGCCGGCAGTGGCGGAGGAGGCGATCATCGCCCGGGACGTGCTGCTCGCCGAGCACGTCGGCTCCCGGGTGCACATCTGCCACGTGTCCACCGCCGGGTCGGTGGAGATCGTCCGTTGGGCCAAGCAGCGGGGCATCGCGGTGACCGCGGAGGTCACCCCGCACCACCTGGTGCTGACCGACGAGCTGGTGCGCGGCTACGACCCGCAGTTCAAGGTGAACCCCCCGCTGCGGACCGCTGAGGATGTCGCAGCCCTCCGGGCAGCGCTGGCTGACGGAACGATCGACATCGTCGCCACCGACCATGCCCCGCACCCGCGGGAGGCGAAGGACTGCGAGTTCGCTGCCGCCGCGATGGGTATGACCGGCCTGGAGACCGCCGTCGGGGTCGTCGCCGCTGCGATGATCGCCCCCGGTGAGCACGAATTCACCTGGGCGGACGTGGCACGCACCCTGTCCACCGTCCCGGCGACGATCGGCCGGGTGCCGCACCAGGGCCGGCCGTTGGCCCCCGGTGAGCCAGCACATGTGACCCTGATCGACCCGGACAGCCCCTGGCGGGTGCGCCCGGAGGACCTGCACACCGCCAGCGAGAACACCCCGTTCACCGACCGAGAGCTGCCCGCGCGGGTGGTGGCCACCTTCTATCGCGGGGTGGCCACTGTGCTCGACGGCGACGTACGCAACGACCGAGAGGGCGCACCAGCGTGATCCAGCCAGCCTTGACCCCCAGCCGCGACGACCGGGCACTGCTCGTCCTGGAGGACGGCACAGTGCTGCACGGGCGCGCCTACGGTGCCCGGGGCGTGACGTTCGGCGAGATCGTGTTCTCCACCGGGATGACCGGCTACCAGGAGACGCTCACCGACCCCTCCTACCACCGGCAGATCGTGGTGATGACCGCTCCGCACATCGGCAACACCGGCATCAACGACGAGGACCCGGAGTCCACCCGCATCTGGGTCTCCGGCTTCGTCGTCCGCGACCCCGCCCGGCGCGCCTCCAGCTGGCGGTCCAACCGGGAGCTGGAGGACGAGCTGCGCGAGCAGGGCGTGGTCTCGATCGCCGAGGTGGACACCCGGGCGCTGACCCGGCACCTGCGCGAGGGCGGGGTGCTGCGCGCCGGGATCTTCTCCGGGGACGCCTTGCCGGAGCTGCCCGGCGAGTTCGGCACCGCGACACTTCTGGAGCAGGTGCTCGCCTCCCCGTCGATGACCGGTGCGGACCTGGCGGGTGAGGTGACCACGAAGGCGGCTTACGTCGTCGAACCGATCGGCGCTTTCGAGGGCAAGGAGCCGGTGGCGGTGGTCGCCGCCCTGGACCTGGGGATGAAGTCGATGACCCCGCAGCGGCTGGCCGAACGGGGGGCGCGGGTGCACGTGCTGCCCGCCGGCGCCAGCTTCGCCGACGTGCAGGCGACCGGGGCTGACGGCGTGTTCTTCTCCAACGGTCCCGGCGACCCGGCCACCGCGGACGAGCCGATCGCGCTGCTGCGCCAGGTGCTGGACGCGCAGATCCCGTTCTTCGGGATCTGCTTCGGCAACCAGCTCCTCGGCCGGGCGCTGGGCTACGGCACCTACAAGCTCACCTATGGCCACCGCGGGATCAACCAGCCGGTGCAGGACGTGACCACCGGCAAGGTGGAAGTCACCGCGCACAACCATGGCTTCGCCGTCGACGCACCGATAGGCAGAGAGTCGCAGGCACCGCACGAGGACGGCCGGTACGGCCGGGTGGTCGTCTCCCACGTGGGGTTGAACGACAACGTGGTGGAGGGGCTGCAGTGCCTGGACCTGCCTGCGTTCTCGGTGCAGTACCACCCGGAGGCGGCGGCCGGTCCGCATGACGCCGCCTACCTGTTCGACCGGTTCATCGCGATGATGACCGCCCCCGCCGGCGAGCCCGCGCCCGGTACCACCACGCCCTCGTCCACCGACACCGCGAAGGAAGCCTGATGCCCCGCCGCACCGACCTGTCCAGCGTCCTGGTGATCGGCTCCGGGCCGATCGTGATCGGCCAGGCCGCCGAGTTCGACTACTCCGGGACCCAGGCGTGCCGGGTGCTCCGCGAGGAGGGGCTGCGGGTGATCCTGGTGAACTCCAACCCGGCCACGATCATGACCGACCCGGAGTTCGCCGACGCCACCTACGTCGAACCGATCACCCCGGACGTGGTCGCCTCGATCATCGCCAAGGAACGCCCGGACGCGCTGCTGCCCACCCTCGGCGGACAGACCGCCCTGACCACCGCCGTCGCCCTGCACGAGACGGGCGTGCTCGCCGAGTACGGCGTGGAGCTGATCGGCGCGAACATCGAGGCGATCCACCTGGCCGAGGACCGGGAGAAGTTCAAGGGTGTGGTCGCCCGCTGCGGGGCGGAGTCCGCACGCAGCGAGATCTGCCACACGATGGACGAGGTGCTCGCCGCTGTGGAGGACCTGGGCTACCCGCTGGTGGTGCGCCCGTCGTTCACGATGGGCGGCCTGGGTTCGGGAATCGCCTACGACGAGACCGACCTGCGGCAGATCGCCGGCGCCGGGTTGCACTACTCGCCGACCACCGAGGTGCTCCTGGAGGAGTCGATCCTCGGCTGGAAGGAGTACGAGCTGGAGCTGATGCGCGACGGTGCGGACAACGTGGTGGTGGTCTGCTCGATCGAGAACGTGGACCCGGTCGGGGTGCACACCGGCGACTCGATCACCGTGGCGCCCTCGCTCACCCTCACCGACCGGGAATACCAGACGATGCGAGACGTGGCCATCGCGGTGATCCGGGAGGTGGGTGTGGACACCGGCGGCTGCAACATCCAGTTCGCCGTGCACCCGAGGACCGGGCGCATCGTGGTGATCGAGATGAACCCGCGGGTGTCCCGGTCCTCGGCGCTGGCCTCGAAGGCCACCGGGTTCCCGATCGCGAAGATCGCCGCCCGGGTGGCGATCGGGCACACGCTCGATGAGATCCGGAACGACATCACCGGCTCCACCCCGGCCTCGTTCGAGCCGACGCTGGACTACGTGGTGGTGAAGGTGCCGCGGTTCGCGTTCGAGAAGTTCCCGGCGGCCGACCCGACGCTGACCACCACGATGAAGAGCGTGGGGGAGGCGATGGCCCTCGGGCGCAACTACACCGAGGCGCTGCAGAAGGCGATGCGCTCGATCGACGTGCCCGGGTCCGCGTTCGACTTCTCCGGCGAGGCACCCGATGCGGAGACCACCGCGGCGCTGCTGGAGGCCAGCCGCACGCCCACCGACCACCGCATCCACGACCTGATGCGCGCCATCCGGGGCGGTGCCTCGCTGACCGAGGTGGTCGAGGCCACCGGGATGGACCCGTGGTTCACCGACCAGCTGTTCCTGCTGCACGAGGTCGCCGAGCAGGTCCGGGAGTCGGAGACGCTGACCGCGCACGTGCTCGCGCTGGCGAAGCGGCACGGCTTCTCCGACGCCCAGCTCGCCGGTATCCGCGGGCTGGCGGAGGAGACGGTGCGGGAGATCCGGCACGCCTACGGGCTGCGGCCGGTGTACAAGACCGTGGACACCTGCGCCGCAGAGTTCGCTGCGCGCACCCCGTACCACTACTCCTCCTACGACAGCGAGACCGAGGTGGGGCCGCGGGACCGGCCGGCGGTGATCATCCTGGGTTCGGGCCCGAACCGGATCGGGCAGGGCATCGAGTTCGACTACTCCTGTGTGCACGCGGCGTTGGCGCTCTCCGACCGGTTCGAGACCGTGATGGTCAACTGCAACCCGGAGACGGTCTCCACCGACTACGACACGGCGGACCGGCTGTACTTCGAGCCGCTCACCCTGGAGGACGTGCTCGAGATCTACCACGCCGAGCTCGCTGTGGGGCCGGTGGCCGGGGTGATCGTGCAGCTCGGTGGGCAGACGCCGCTGAGCCTGGCCGCTGGGCTGGAGAAGGCCGGTGTGCCGATCTGGGGGACTCCGCCGGCGGCGATCGACGCTGCGGAGGACCGGGGGCTGTTCGGTCAGGTGCTGCTGCGGGCCGGGCTGCCGGCGCCAGCATTCGGCACCGCACGCACTCTGGCGGAGGCCCGGGAGATCGCCGAGCGGATCGGCTACCCGGTGCTGGTGCGGCCCTCCTACGTGCTCGGCGGGCGCGGGATGGAGATCGTCTACGACGAGGCGCAGCTGACCGACTACGTGACCAGGGCCACCGGCGCCGACAGCGAGGGCATCCTGCCGGCACCGGTGCTCGTCGACCGGTTCCTGGACCAGGCGATCGAGATCGACGTCGATGCGCTCTACGACGGCACCGAGCTCTACCTGGGTGGGGTGATGGAGCACATCGAGGAGGCCGGGATCCACTCCGGGGACTCTGCGTGCGTGCTGCCACCGGTCACCCTCTCGGACTCGATGATCGCCCGGATCCGTACCTCCACCGAGGCGATCGCCGACGGCGTAGGCGTACGCGGGCTGATCAACATCCAGTTCGCGTTGGCTGCTGATGTGCTCTACGTGCTCGAGGCGAACCCGCGCGCGTCCCGTACCGTCCCGTTCGTGGCCAAGGCCACCGGGGTTCCGTTGGCCAAGGCTGCTTCACTGCTGATGAGCGGCCGGTCGATCGCCGACCTGCGCACTGCCGGCATCCTGCCCGGCGTGGATGCTGCCTGCACCGACCTGGACGCTCCGCTGGCGGTGAAGGAGGCAGTGCTGCCGTTCAAGCGGTTCCGCACTGCGTCGGGGCAGGTGGTGGACACCGTGCTCGGTCCGGAGATGCGCTCCACCGGTGAGGTGATGGGCTACGACGTGGACTTCCCGCTGGCGTTCGGCAAGTCGCAGGCGGCCGCGTTCGGTGGGCTGCCCACCTCCGGGACGGTGTTCGTCTCGGTGGCGGACCGGGACAAGCGGTCCCTGACGATGCCGTGCAGCCGGCTCACCGAGCTGGGCTTCACGCTGATGGCCACCTCCGGCACGGCGAGCGTGCTGCGCCGCAACGGGATCCCTGCCGAGGTGGTGCGCAAGGCCTCGGACGGTCGCGGACCGGACGGTGAGCCCACCATCGTGGACCTGATCCACGAGGGAGTGGTGGACATGGTGGTGAACACGCCCGGGTCGAAGGGCGCCCGCGCCGATGGTTATGACATCCGGACCGCAACCACGGCCGCGGACAAGGCGATCGCCACCACCGTGCAGCAGTTCACTGCGGCGGTGCAGGCGATCGAGGCGATCCGACGGGGTCCGTTCCATGTGCGTTCGTTGCAGGAGCACGATGCGGCCCGGCTGAGCCGGATCGAGGCGCGGGCGTGAGCCTCCCGGCCCCGTTCGGGCAGCGACTCACCGCGGTGGCCGACCGGCTGGGGCCGCTGTGCGTGGGCATCGATCCGCACCCGGGTCTGCTCACCTCCTGGGGGCTGAGCGGGGACGTCGCAGGGTTACGTGAGTTCTCCCTGCGTGCGGTGCGCGCCCTTGCCGGTGTGGTGGGGATCGTGAAGCCGCAGTCGGCGTTCTTCGAGCGGTTCGGCAGCGCCGGGGTGGCGGTGCTCGAAGAGGTGGTGGCCGCCTGCCGGGAGTCGGGCTTGCTGTGCATCATCGACGCCAAGCGCGGTGACATCGGCTCCACGATGGACGGCTATGCCGCGGCCTACCTCACCGAGGGCTCTCCGCTGGCGGGTGACGCGGTCACCCTGTCCCCGTACCTGGGCGCCGGCTCCCTCGCCGGGGCGATCGAGGTGGCCCGGGAGAACCGGCGCGGTGTGTTCCTGCTCACCCTCACCTCCAACCAGGAAGGGGCGTCGGTGCAGCACGCACGGGGCACCGACGGAGTATCGGTGGCCGCGAGCATCGCTGCCGCCGCTGCCGCGGCGAATGCTGCCGATGTGCTCGACGGTACGGAGCTGGGCCCGGTGGGTCTGGTGGTGGGTGCCACCACGGGCGGAACAGCCGCTGAGCTGGGCGTGGACCTGGCGGGAGCCCGGGGACCGCTGCTGGCACCCGGGCTGGGTGCCCAGGGGGCTGGGCCACAGGACGTGGCCACGGTCTTCGCCAGCGCCACGAGGGCGGTTGTGCCGACCAGCTCTCGGGCAGTGCTCAGCGCTGGGCCGGACGAGGAGGCGTTGGCGACCGCCGCAGGCTCGCTGAACGCTATGCTGAAACCTCTGCGCAGCCGCACTGATTCCGCGGCCCAGGCTTGATCGGGCCGCTCTCGGCTCGCTAGGTTGCCAGACATACCCTTGTTCCCGACGCTGAAGGTGACCCGCTGTGGCTCTTCCCCCACTCACACCGGAGCAACGCGCCAAGGCGCTGGAGAAGGCGGCTGAAGCCCGAGCGGCACGTGCCGAGGTGAAGAACCGGTTGAAGTATTCCGGTGGCAAGCTCTCCGAGGTGATCGCCGAGGGACAGCAGAACGACGCGATCGGCAAGCTCAAGGTGCTGGCACTGCTGGAGTCGCTGCCCGGCGTCGGCAAGGTGACGGCACGTACTGTGATGACCGAGGTGGGCATCTCGGAGTCCCGCCGGGTGCGGGGTCTGGGCCCGCAGCAGATCACCAAGCTGGTCGAGCGGTTTGGCTGAGCCGGGTACGCACCCGGCACGTCTGACCGTCCTGGCGGGTCCCACCGCCGTGGGCAAAGGTACGGTGTCCGCGGACGTGCGCGCACGCTACCCGCAGATCTGGTTGTCCGTCTCGGCCACCACACGTAGTCCGCGCCCTGGTGAGGTCGACGGAGTGCACTACCACTTCCTCGCACCGACCGAGTTCGCCCGGATGGTGGCCGAGGGGGAGTTCCTGGAGTGGGCCGTGGTGCATGGCCGGAACTCCTACGGGACGCCGCGTGCACCGGTGGTCGAACGGCTCGCCGCCGGCCAGCCGGCCCTGCTGGAGATCGACCTGCAGGGCGCACGTCAGGTTCGCCAGACGATGCCAGAGGCCCAGTTCGTGTTCCTCGCACCACCGAGCTGGGAAGAGCTGGTGCGCCGACTGGAGGGCCGGGGGACTGAGGATGCCGAGGAGCGCGCCCGCCGCCTGGTCACCGCCGAGGTGGAGCTGGCGGCAGCATCCGAGTTCGACCACACGATCGTCAACGACGACGTGCACCGGGCGACAGATGAGCTGGTCGCGCTGATGGGCTGCACCCCGCAGGCCTGAGATCGTCGTTGCCCAAGGGCGGGTGGCGCAGCGCACTGCGCGCCGCGAGTGGACCCTGCTGCCACGACCGCTAGAATGGACTGCTGGTGCTCTGCGCCGACATGTCAGCGTCCGGGGACGGAATGTCTCCGTGGAGATGAGGAACTTATGACTGGAATCGTGGCTGCCCCCGAGGGCATCACCGACCCGCCGATCGACGATCTGCTCCAGGCCGCGGACTCCAAGTACGCGCTGGTGATCTACTCGGCCAAGCGGGCCCGACAGATCAACGCGTACTTCGCCCAGCTGAACGAGGGGCTGCTGGAGTACGTGGGCCCGTTGGTGGAGACCAAGCCGCAGGAGAAGCCGTTGTCGATCGCGATGCGAGAGATCAACGACGGACTGCTGACCCTGGAATCGTCCGAGGACTGACCACGGTATGCGCATCCTGCTCGGTGTGAGCGGGGGGATCGCCGCGTACAAGGTCGCGATCGTGCTGCGTCAGCTGCGCGAGCTGGGCCACCACGTGCGGGTGATCCCCACCGACGCCGCACTCGAGTTCGTCGGCCGGGCGACCTGGGAGGCACTGAGCGGGGAACCGGTGACCACCTCGGTGTTCGAGGGCACCGAGCAGGTGGACCACGTACGCCTGGGCCGTGAGGCCGATCTGATGGTCGTCGCACCGGCCACCGCCGACCTGCTGGCGCGCGCCGCCACCGGACGCGCCGACGACCTGCTCACCACCACGCTGCTCACCGTCACCTGTCCGGTGCTGCTCGCTCCGGCGATGCACACCGAGATGTGGGCCCACCCAGCCACCCGGGCGAATGTGGCGACCCTGCGGGAGCGCGGTGTGCACGTGCTGGACCCGGCGGTGGGCCGACTCACCGGGGTGGACTCGGGGGCGGGCCGGATGCCGGAGCCGGAGGAGATCGTGGCAGCGGCGCTGGCTCTGCTCGAGCCGCTCGCGGGGCCGGGCTCGACCGGTAACGGGGAGGCGCCGGCAGGGGACCTCGCAGGGTTGACGGTCGCGATCAGCGCCGGTGGTACACGGGAAGCGCTGGATCCGGTGCGTTTTCTCGGCAACCGCTCCTCGGGCCGGCAAGGGGTGGAGGTAGCCCGGGTCGCTGCGCAGCGAGGTGCCCGTGTGCATCTGGCCGCGGCGAACGTGGACTCTGCGCTGCTGCCCGAGGGCGTGACGGTGCACCCGGTGGAGTCCACCGAGGAGCTGCAGGCAACGATGACGTCGCTGGCGGCTGATGCAGACGTGCTGGTGATGGCCGCGGCAGTGGCGGACTTCCGGCCGGCGCAGGAAGCCGGGAGCAAGACGAAGAAGCGCGCGGACGGCACGGTGGCACCGATCGAGCTGGTGCAGAACCCGGACATCCTTGCAGGTCTCGTCACGGGCCGGCGCCCTGGGCAGGTCGTCGTCGGGTTCGCTGCGGAGACCGGTGACGAGCACGGTTCGGTGCTTGAGCACGGCCGAGCCAAGGCCCGGCGGAAGGGGGCAGACCTGCTCGCCGTGAACGCCGTCGGGCAGGATACAGGCTTCGGCGACGTGCCGAACGCGGTGCACCTGCTGGATGCTGCCGGGGAGCAGGTCGGGGCAGCGAGCGGGAGCAAGCACGAGGTTGCTGCCGCGATCTGGGATGCGGTCGGGACGCTGCTCGCAGAGCGGTCGAGCACTGGGCGTGGCGACGTGGCCACCCCGGGGACCGGTACAGTCGGCACGTGACTTTGCGCCTCTTCACCTCTGAGTCCGTCACCGAGGGGCACCCCGACAAGGTGGCGGACCTGATCTCGGACTCGATCCTGGACGCCATGCTCGGTGCTGACCCACAGTCGCGGGTAGCGGTCGAGACGCTGGTGACGACCGGGCTCGTGCACGTGGCCGGTGAGGTCACCACCTCCAGCTATGTGGAGATCCCGAGACTCGTTCGGTCGGTGGTGAACCAGATCGGGTACACCTCCTCCGACATCGGGTTCGACGGCGACTCGTGCGGGATCTCGTTGTCGATCGGGCAGCAGTCCAGCGACATCGCGCAAGGGGTCGACAAGTCGCTGGAGTCGCGCACGGACAGCTCAGACCACTCCGAGTACGACCTGCAGGGCGCGGGTGACCAGGGGTTGATGTTCGGCTACGCCACTGACGAGACCCCGGAACTGATGCCGCTGCCGATCCTGCTGGCGCACCGGATCTCGGCCCGTCTCGCGCAGGTGCGCAAGGCGGGAGCGATCCCGGGGCTGCGGCCTGATGGGAAGACGCAGGTGACGATCGGGTATGACGGCGACCGGCCAGTGGCGCTGGACACGGTGGTCCTCTCGACGCAGCACGAGGCCAGCCTCCGGCTGGAGGACCAGCTGACACCTGCTGTCCGGCAGGAGGTCGTCGAGCACGTCGTGGCGCCGCTGGCCGAACAGCTGGGCCTGGACGTGAGCGACTACCGGTTGCTGGTGAACCCGACGGGCACGTTCGTGATCGGCGGGCCGATGGGCGATGCAGGCCTGACAGGCCGAAAGATCATCGTCGACACCTACGGTGGCATGTCACGTCATGGTGGGGGAGCGTTCAGCGGTAAGGACCCGTCGAAGGTGGATCGGTCCGCCAGCTATGCCATGCGCTGGGTGGCGAAGAACGTAGTGGCGGCCGGTCTGGCACGCCGGTGCGAGGTGCAGGTGTCCTACGCCATCGGGCGGGCGCACCCGATCGCCATCTACGTGGAGACCTTCGGCACGGAGACGGTGCCGACCACCCAGATCGCGACAGCGATCCGTCAGGTCTTCGACCTGCGGCCGGCGGCGATCATCCATGAGCTGGAGCTGCTCCGACCGATCTACGCACTCACCTCGAACTACGGCCACTTCGGCCGTGAGCTTCCCGAGTTCACCTGGGAGCAGACCGACCGCGTGGAACAGCTCAAGGCCGCAATCGCGGGCTGACCGGTCGTCAACGAGCCGGCACCGGTACGCACTCACATGGTGGCCGCTCCGGCCCTTCGTCTCACTCTCGTTGCGGTGGTCGTCGCTGTGGGTGTGCTGGTTTCTGGTCGGGTTCTGGTGGTGGCGGGCCTGGTGGTGGCGGGCTTGGTGGTGGAGCAGTCTGTAGTGTCCGGCCGTCGGGGTCGGTGAACACCCACCGTGCGGGCCTGTGGTCGTGGCAGTGTCGGGTGATGGTCAGGTGGTGTTGGTGGACCA